>VFQN01004834.1_pt1 | contig 17252 bp, 14 predicted proteins | sample 3512371 | NCBI WGS metagenome assembly VFQN01 (sample SAMN10412370, study PRJNA504923) | tailings metagenome | isolation source: Replicate 2 from Balatoc abandoned mine | place: Philippines: Itogon, Benguet | collected 2017-08-28 | reverse complement strand
TCGGAACATGGCTTCGAATTCACCTGAAAAAGGTGACGGAAATGCGACCCGGCCGCGACCTCGCCCTTCCCTAGACGAGGCGACTCTGTGTCTTGGCCGCCCCGATGAACGAGGTGAACAGGGGATGCGGCGCGAACGGGCGCGACTTCAGCTCGGGATGAAACTGAACGCCGATGAACCACGGATGGTCCGGAATCTCGACGATTTCCGGCAGGATGCCGTCCGGCGACATGCCCGAGAAGCGCAGGCCCACCTGCTCCAGCCGGTCCTTGTAGTGGACGTTGACCTCGTAGCGATGGCGGTGGCGCTCGCTGATCACATCCTGTCCGTAGATCTCGTGAACCTTGGTGCCGGGCCGCAAATGCGCCGGATAGGCGCCGAGCCGCATCGTGCCGCCCAGATCGCCGTCGGCCGAGCGTTTCTCGAGCTGGTTGCCCTTCATCCACTCCGTCATCAGGCCGACCACGGCGTGGTCGGTCGGGCCGAACTCGCTGGACGAGGCCGTCTCGATGCCGAGCAGGTTCCGCGCCGCCTCGATGACCGCCATCTGCATGCCGAAGCAGATTCCAAAGAACGGCACCTTGCGCTCGCGGGCGAATTTTACCGCGTGGATCTTGCCCTCGGTGCCCCGCTCCCCGAAGCCGCCCGGGACCAGGATTCCGTGGACATGCTCGAGATGGCTGACGGCATCGTCGCGCTCGAAGATTTCCGAGTCCATCCACTCGAGACTGACCTTCACGTTGCTGCCGAAGCCGCCGTGGGTGAGGGCCTCGGACAGCGACTTGTAGGCATCGAGCAGCACCGTATATTTGCCGACGACCGCGATCGTCACCTTGCCCTCGGGCTCGCGCACCGAGCGCACGATACCCCGCCAACGGTCGAGATTGGGCTCCTCGTCGGCCGGCAGGCCGAAGTAGCGGCAGACTTCGCGATCGAAGCCGCGCTCGTGATAGGCGATCGGCACCTGGTAGATTGTGTCGACGTCCCGGGCCTCGATGACGCGCTCGGGCTTCACGTTGCAGAACAGGGCGATCTTGCGCTGCTCGTTCTGCGGAATCTCCTTGTCGCCGCTGCGGCACACCAGCAGGTCGGGCTGGATGCCGACGCTGAGAAGCTCCTTCACCGAGTGCTGGGTCGGCTTGGTCTTGAGCTCGCCGGCCGTCGGGACCCACGGCAGCAGGGTGAGATGCACGTACATCGTACGCTCGCGGCCCAGCTCGTTGCCGACCTGGCGGATCGCCTCGAGGAACGGCAGGCTCTCGATGTCGCCCACCGTGCCGCCGACCTCGACGAGTACAAAATCCTCCTTGTCGGTGTCGGCGAGAACGAAATCCTTGATGGCGTCGGTGACGTGCGGAATCACCTGGACCGTTGCGCCGAGATACTCACCCCGGCGTTCCTTGGCGATCACGGTCGAGTAGATGCGACCGGTGGTGATGTTGTCGCTCTGGCGGGCGTCGACGCCGGTGAAGCGCTCGTAGTGACCGAGGTCGAGGTCGGTTTCGGCCCCGTCGTCGGTCACGAAGACCTCGCCGTGCTGATAGGGACTCATCGTCCCCGGATCGACGTTCAGGTAGGGATCGAGCTTGCGCAGGCGGACCTTGTATCCACGGGCCTGCAGCAGCGCACCGAGCGCCGCGGAGGAAAGACCTTTGCCCAGCGAGGAAACCACGCCGCCCGTTATGAAAATAAAGCGCGTCATGGGCCTACAGCATACAAGCGCTTATGGCGCGCAGCCATGGGGATATCGCCCCGCCGGAGACAATTCGGCGGGGGGAAGAAGCTGGTTTCATGTTGGTCCCTTAGCGGGTGGGAGCGGCGGGTTGAGCCGGAGCGGCGGGAGCGCCGGGAGCCGTGGGCGCAGGCGTCATGCCGCCCGGAGCCGCGGGTGCACCCGACCCCACCGGCACGCGATCCATGATGGATCGCGTGGCGCGCATCGGATCGGTCATGCTCCAGGCCATCACCAGGCTCAACACGAAGAAGATGGTCGCAAAAATGGCGGTCATCCGAGAGAGGATGTTGGCCTGGCCGCGCACCGAGAACAGCGCGTCGGAACGGCCGCCCATGCCGAGCCCACCGCCCTCGCTGCGTTGCAGGAGGATCACGACGATCATCGCGCTGGTCACACCGACATGGATGACGAGCAGCACGAGGCGCCATTCGTGGAGGAAGTGTCTTACGGCGTCCATTTTTGTCCAGCGCTAGAAGGGCATTTTCGCAAGCGGGCGCTTCTAGCTCCTTTAGGCGGCCTTGGCGATAGCCAAAAATTCGGCGGCATTGAGGCTCGCACCGCCCACCAGGGCGCCGTCGACGTCGCCGGCGGCCAGAAGTTCGGCAGCGTTGCTGCCCTTCACCGATCCGCCGTAGAGCAACCGCACTCCGGCCGCTTCGCCCGTCAGACCGCCCAGCACCTTGCGAACATGCGCGTGGGCTGCGGCGACCTCGGCCACGGTCGGCGTCTTGCCGGTGCCGATCGCCCAGACCGGCTCATAGGCCACGACCAGGTTGGCGGCCGCGGCGCCCGGCGGCACGCTGCCCGTGAGTTGGGTCTCCAGAACCGAGAGCGTATCCCCCGCCTCGCGCTCCGACAGAGTCTCGCCGATGCAGACGATCGGCATGAGCCCGGCGCGCCAGGCGGCCTCGGCCTTGGCGCGCACGATCGCGTCCGTCTCACCGCAATCGGCGCGGCGCTCGGAGTGCCCGACGATGACGTGCGTGGCGCCGGCATCCTTCAGCATTTCGGCGGAGACGTCGCCGGTGTGGGCGCCGCTCGCCTTGGCGTGGCAGTTCTGGCCCCCGACCAGGAGTCCGCTTCCGCTGGCCGCCTCGGCGACCGCGGCGACCAGGGTCGCCGGCGGGCACACGAGCAGCTCGCGGTCAGTCCAGCCGGCCTGCTTCACGCCGGCGGCGACGTCCCGGGCGAGCGAGAGCGCATCGGCCTTGAGGCCGTTCATCTTCCAGTTGCCCGCGATCAGCGGCCGCCTCGTACGCACCATCGAATGTTCCTTCCCGTTCGGCCCAATCCGTTGGGGGCGTATCTAAAGGCGGTGGCGTTTGCGGTCAAAGGCCGGTTGGTTGCCTGTCCAGGGGGCCGGTGGTAGGCATGGCGCCCCTTCAAGAACCCCGTCCGGCCCGTGAATCAGTTCCGCAAGTACGCCCGCTTCATCGTTCTCTCGATTCTCTTCGGCATGCTGATCATCAGCTTCGGCCTTTGGGGGGTCGGCGACATGCTGAAGGCGGCCGGGCGCAGCACCGAAGTGGCGCATGTCGGTGGCACCAGGATCCCGCTTTACGGTTGGGTCGGCGGTGCACCGATCTACGCGACCGAGGTCCGCGACCAGTTCAACCGCCAGCTGGAAGCCATCCAGCGGCAGACCGGCCAGCGGCCCGAGCAGGAGCAGGCACTGCGCTATGGCCTGCACGTGCGTGCCCTCGAGGAGGTCATCCAGCGGGCCGTGCTCGACTATGCCGTCCAGGAGTTCGGCCTGATCATCAGCGACGAGGAGGTCCGCGCGGCCATTGCCCGAAATCCGGCGTTCCAGGGCACGGGCGGCTCGTTCGATCCCCTGCTCTATCGCAACCGCCTGCAGCAGGCTCGCATCAGCGAAGCGCAGTTCGTGACCGACATGCGTCGCGAGATTGCCGCCAGCCAGCTGTTCGGCGTCGTGCGCTCCGACGGCCTGGCGCCGGTCTCCCTGCGTAATGACATTTTCAAGCTGGAGAGCGAGAAACGCACCGCCGAGACGATCTACGTGCCGGACTCGATCGTGGTCGACGTGCCCAAGCCGACGCCGGAGCAGCTCAACGCCTATTTCGAGGCCAACAAAGCCAAGTTCCAGGTGCCCGAGTTCCGCGCCTTCTCCTATGTCATGATCACGGTCGACGACGTGGAGAGCCAGGTGGCGGTCACCGCCGATGCCCTGCGCCAGGAGTATGAGGCACGCGCCGCCGAGTTCGGCACGCCCGAGAAGCGGGACGTCGACCAGGCGATGACCGACAACGAGGAGAAGGCCAAGGCGATCATAGCCGCCGTCCAGGGCGGCAAGTCGCTGGAAGACGCGGCCAAGGAAGTGACCGGCAACGCCGACGGCGTGATCAAGCTCGGTCCGGTGACCAAGAAGGACCTGCCGCCCGGACCGCTCGCCGACGGCATCTTCGGCCTGCCCGAAGGCATCGCGGCGGCGCCGATCCAGTCGCCGCTCGGCTGGCACATCGTGCGCATCAACAAGATCGAGGCCGGCAAGTCCGTACCCTTCGACGAGGTCAAGGAGAAGCTCGAGAAGGACCTGAAGGCGCAGCAGGCGCCGGACCTGCTCATCAAGCTGGTCACTGACTTCGAGCGCGTGCTGGGCAGGACGCAGTCGATGAAGGCGGCCGCCGAGGATCTCGGCCTCAAGGTCCGGACCTACGAGAATGTCGACGCGCGCGGCCAGGACGCTTCCGGCAAGCAGGTCGTAATCGGCCCGGCGGCGTCCGAACTGGTGCAGGCGGCCTTCACCACCCGTGAAGGTGCCGAGAGCGAGCTCCTGGAAACGCCGCGTGGCGAGTATTTCATCGTTCGCACCGACCGCATCACACCGGCGCGCACGCCGGCGCTGTCGGAAGTCGAGGCCAAGGTGGTCGAGGCGTGGCAGGCCGTGGAGCGCCGCAAATTGGCCGACGAGAAGGTCAAGGATGCGGTCGAGAAGGCCAATGCCGGCACCGACTTTGTCGCGCTGGCCAAGGAACTCGGCCTGGAGGCGCGGATCACCAAGCCGGTCACCCGCTTCGAAGCCGATGCCGGGAACTATCTCAGCCAGCCGGTGGTGCTGGAGCTCTTCAAGCTTGCGCCCGACAAGGTTCAGTCGGTGCGGACCGGCGACGGTAGCGTTCTGGTGCGCGTGAAGTCCGTGGAGCCGCCGGACCTCGCCAAGGACAAGGACCAGCTCGACCGCTTCGGCAAGCAGCTCGACACCATGGTCGCCAATGACCTGATCCTGCAGCTCGTGGCTGCGCTCCGCGCAAAGTACGGCGTGACCGTCGACGAGGCCGCCTTCCAGGCGACGTTCGCGCCCCAGCAATAGAAGACCCTCCCATGTCGATATCCCCCGACTTCGACGCCTTCGCGGCGCGTTACGATTCCGGCACGCCGCAGGTCGTCTCGACCAAGCTGGTCGCCGATCTCGAGACCCTGGTGTCGGCCTACCTCAAGCTGGCCGACGGCCGCGCCAACTCGTTCCTGCTAGAATCGGTGGAAGGCGGCTCGGTGCGCGGCCGGTACTCGATCATCGGCTTCAAGCCCGACGTGGTGTGGCGTTGCCGCAAGGGCCAGGCCGAGATCAACCGCCGTGCCCAAGCCGACTCCCAGGCCTTCGAGGCGCTCGATGGCCGGCCGCTGGAGACGCTGCGCGCGCTGATCAAGGAATGCCAGATGGAGCTGCCGGCGGAGCTGCCGCCGATGGCCTCAGGCCTGTTCGGCTTCCTGGGCTACGATATGGTCCGCGACATGGAGCGGCTGCCGGACACCAATCCCGATCCGATCGGCCTGCCGGACGCGATCATGGTCCGACCCACCCTGATCTGCATCTTCGACCGGCTGGAAGACAACGTCACCCTGGTCACGCCGGTCTGGCCGCAGAAGGACATCAGCGCCCGTGCCGCCTACGAAGCGGCGCAGGAACGGTTGGGCGACGCCGTCTCGGACTTCGAGCGCACCCTTCCCTTCCGCCGCGACAGCGCCGACGACCTCGAGGCCCTGCCCGAGCCGCAGGCCAACATGTCGAAGGAAGACTTCAAGGCGATGGTCGAGACCTGCAAGGAGTACATCCGCGCCGGCGACGCCTTCCAGATCGTGCCGTCGCAGCGCTTCTCGCTGCCCTTCAAGCTGCCGCCGCTCTCGCTCTACCGGGCGCTGCGCCGCATCAACCCCTCGCCGTTCCTGATCTTCTTCGACTATGGCGACTTCACCATCGTTGGCTCCTCCCCGGAGATCCTCGTCCGGCTGCGCGACGACACCGTCACCATCCGTCCCCTCGCGGGCACGCGCCGCCGCGGTGCGACCCCCGAAGAGGACAAGCAGCTGGCCGAGGAGCTTCTGGCCGATCCCAAGGAACGCGCCGAGCACCTGATGCTGGTCGACCTGGCGCGCAACGACGTCGGCCGGGTCTCGAAGATCGGCTCGGTGCGCGTCGTCGAGCAGTTCACGATCGAGAAATACAGCCACGTCCAGCACATCAGCTCCCATGTCGAGGGCAAGCTGGAGGAAGGCCTCGACGCGATCGACGTGCTGAAGGCGGGCTTCCCGGCCGGCACGCTGTCGGGCGCCCCCAAGGTGCGCGCGATGCAGATCATCGACGAGGTCGAGCCGGTCCGGCGCGGCATCTATGCCGGCTGCGCCGGCTACTTCGCCGCAAACGGCACGATGGATACCTGCATCCTGCTGCGTACCGGACTGGTGAAGGATGGCACGATGTACGTCCAGGCTGGCGTCGGCGTCGTCGCCGATTCGGACCTCGAGGCCGAGTATCAGGAGAGCGTCGCCAAGGCCAAGGCCCTGGTCCGCGCCGCCGACGAAGCCGTCCGCTTCGCCAGCGCCGGCCAGTGGAGCGCCGCCAACAAGCGGCGCTAACGGCTCCTTCGCAATCTGCTAAGGCAGCGCGTCCGGGGAGAAGCCCGCGGGTGGCGTGAAGCGGGTCCTGAAGGTGCGCGACCAGGCCTCGTTGGCGATGCGCTGGGCTTCGTGCAGGATCTTCTCCTCGTCCATCGTCAGCACGGCGCCGTCCTTCATCACCCACTTGCCGTCGACCATCACCGACTGGACGTCCCGCGCCTGGCCGTTGTGCACGAAGTCCGAGACGACGCGCAGGACCGGGATCAGGTGGGCGCGCTGCAGGTCGACCATGATCAGGTCGGCCTTGTTGCCCGGCGCCAGCCAGCCGCCGTCGGGGACGCCCAGCGCCTGGTAGCCGTTGCGCGTCGCCCAGCGCAGCGCCCGCTCTGGCGTCGGCTCGCGCCCGTCCTCGCGGCGCACCCTCTCCATGAACAGGCCGGTGCGGACCACCTCGACCATGTCCTCGGCCATATTGTCGGAGCCCATGCCGATGTTGCAGCCGTAGCCTTCGAGATCGGCGATGCGCGGGCTGAGGCCGCGGCGCGCGGCGATGGCGGAATTGAAGGAGACGTTGACCTTCGCCTCGCCCAGCAACTTCTCCTCCGACGGCTCCATGCAGCGGCAATGGGCGCAGATGACGCGGTCGTTGAGGAAACCGAGATCGGCGAGAAACTCGGTCGGCAGGCGGTTGCGGTGAGCTCGCACGGCCGCCACCTCGCCCCAGATCTGGTTGAGATGGATGGTGATGCGCGTGTCGAGCTGCTTCTGCAGCGCGCTCAGATCCTGCAGCAGCTCCGGCGAGCACATGTCCGGCGCCCAGGCGGAAATGGCGATGCGCATCCGGCCGTCGGCCTTGCCGTTCCAGTCGCGATGGTTCCGCTCGATATTCTTGATGTGGCCCTGACCCAGGGCGCGGTCGAGCTGGTAGGGCGCGGGATCGCCGATCGAGGTGCCGATGCGGTCGTAGGCGCGCTCCGCCAGCAGGAAGCGCATGCCAGTGTCGGCCAGGGCCTCCGCATAGTGGTCGACGTCGTTGGAATCCTCGAGCACGTGCGTGGTGCCGCTGCGGACCGCTTCCAGTGCGCCCAAAAGGGCAAAGGCGCGCCGCTCGTCCGGGGACATGTCGGGCAGCGGGATCGGCGACAGGCCGCCCGAGAAAGGCGGCTTGTGCGGCGGCGACAGGTCCTCGAACACGCCGCGCGCCAGAGTCATCGTGAAGTGCGTGTGGATGTTGGCGAAGCCCGGCATGACGAGCTTGGCCGTACCGTCGATCTTCTCGGCGGCGGGATACTGCGCCAGCACCTCGGCACTGGGGCCGATCGCGGCGATGCGATCGCCCTCGATGGCGACCGCGGCGTTGTAGTGGACGCTGTCGGCATCGTCGACGGTGACGATGGCGGCGTTGTGAATGACGATGGTCAACGATTCCTCCTCCGGCGTTTCCTCGGGCGACTGCCCTACTGCTTCTTCTTCATGTTCCAGAACATCGGCACCGGACCAGGCAACTGATCGGTGATCGTGGTGCGCATGGCCACGGGCATGATGTACTGACCCAGATTGGCATACATCGGATACTCTGACGCGCGCACCTGGATGGCGATCGCCAGCTCCTTGCGCTCGGCATCGGTGGTGGCGCGCGAGAAGGCATCGCGCAGCTTCTCGATCTGCGGGTCGCAGGGCCAGCCGACATTGGCCTTCTCGCAGGTCGCCGCGATGTACGACATCATGATCGGATCGAGCAGGTCGGCCGACACCCAGGTGGTGATGAAGGCGTGCCAGCCGCCCTTGTCCGGCGCTTCCTTGCGCGTGCGCCGCGACAGCACCGTCTGCCAGTCCATCGCCTGCATGTCGACGGTGAAGCCGCCGCGCTCCAGCAGCGACTTGGCGATCGGCGACAGCCGCCCGGTCTGGGTGTCGGTGGCGTACAGCAACACGACGGGCGTGCCGTCATAGCCTTCCTGCTTCAGGATCTCCTTGGACTTGGCAAAATCTGAGTTCAGCTTGTCCTCGAAGCCCTTGTCGGTGGCGAATTGCGTGCCGCAGATGAACAGCGCCTTGCATTCCTTGTAGTACTTCTCGTCGCCGAATCCCGCGATCAGGAAATCCTTCTGGTTCAGCGCATAGAGCGCGGCCTGCCGGATCCTCGGATTGTCGAACGGCTTGTGCAGCGTGTTGAAGCGGAGGTTCATCTGGCCTCCGAGCTTGTTGTAAGTGCCGAGGACGACGTTCTTGTCCTTGGCCAGCAGCGGCAGCAGTTCGATCTCGGGCTGGTCGATGTAGTCGATCTCGCCGGCCAGCAGCGCGTTCACTGCGGTCTGGGCATCGGTGATGTTGAGCCACTCGACCCGGTCGACGTTGACCACTTTGCCGCCGGCCAGGCCGGAGGCCGGCTCGCTGCGCGGCTTGTAGTCCTTGAACTTGTCGTAGACCGTCTTCTCGCCGGGCCGCCACAGGTCCTTGCGGAACACGAAGGGCCCTGAGCCGGTGGGATCGCTGATCTGCACGTTGTTCGGCGTGTCCGCGACCCGCTTGGGCATGATGAAGGGCACCGTGGAACTGGGCTTGCCCAACGACTCCAGCACCAGACCGTAGGGTTCCTTCAGCACCAGCGTAAAGGTCTTGTCGTCGACCGGCTTCAGCTCCTTCACCTGCGAAAACAGCTTCTGCCCCATCGCATCCTTGGGCGCCCAGCGCTGCAGCGAGGCGATGCAGTCGGCCGAGGTCACCGGCGCGCCGTCATGGAATTTCAGCCCCTCCCGCAGGGTGAAGGTGTAGGTGAGCTTGTCGTCGCTGATCTTCCAGCCTTCGAGCATCTGCGGCCGGACGACGAGGTTCTCGTCCATCGCCAGCAGGGTGTCGTAGACCATGTAGCCGTAGTTGCGGACGTTGTAGGCCGAGGTCCAGATCGGATCGATGATCTTGATGTCTGCGTGCATCACCGCACGGATGGTCTGCGCCTGCGCCGGCGCCTGCACGGAAAGCGACATGAATGCCGTCGCCGCCGCCCCGATTGCCCACTTCATGGCACCCATGTCCGATCCTCCGTTCGTTCCCACATCACCCTTCACAACGAACGCAATCAGCATGCCATTCCGCGACCCGCGCGAGCGGTGCTAACCTCCCCTGAAATGGAGGAAAGCCCATGTCCGACTGGCAAAATCGCTACCAGCGCCTGCTGTTCGACCGTCCGCATCCCAGGGTGCTGCGGGTCACGATGAATCGGCCCGAGAAGTACAATGCGACCGACGCGATCATGCATCGCGAGCTGGTCGACGTGTGGCGCGACATCGACGGCGACGACACCGTCAACTGCGTCATCATCCAGGGTGCCGGCGGCAAGGTGTTTTCGGCGGGCGGCGACTTCGACATCATCGAGAACAACATCCGGGATCACAACGCGCTGCTGCGCACCTGGAAGGAAGCGCGCGACATCGTCTACAACGTGATCAACTGCTCCAAGCCGATCGTCAGCACGATGCGTGGCCCCGCCGTCGGCGCCGGCCTGGTCGCCGGCATCCTGGCCGACGTCTCGATCGCCTCGAAGAAGGCCAGGATCATCGACGGGCACACCCGCCTCGGCGTCGCTGCCGGCGACCATGCCTGCATCGTCTGGCCCCTTCTCTGCGGCATGGCCAAGGCGAAGTACTATCTGCTGCTCTGCGAGTCGATCGACGGCGAGGAAGCCGAGCGCATCGGCCTGGTGTCGCTCTGCGTCGAGGACGACCAGCTCGAGGCGAAGGGGCTCGAGGTCGCGACCAAGCTGGCCGAGGGCGCCCAGACCTCGATCCGCTTCACCAAGTACGCGCTGAACAACTGGCTGCGCATGATGGGCCCGACCTTCGACACGTCTCTCGGCCTCGAGATGCTGGGCTTCGTGGGCCCCGATGTGAAGGAAGGCCTCGCCTCGCACCTCGAGAAGCGCAAGCCGAAGTTCGATCCCTATTCGCCGATCTGACGGGAGGCGATGATGCGCGGACTCGAGGGGAAAAACGTCATCGTGACCGGTGGCGCCGGCGCAATCGGCAGCGCCATCTGCCGGCGCTTTGCCGGATACGGCGCACGCGTGGGGGTGTTCGACAGGAACCTCGATGGCGCGAAGAAGCTCGCCGACGGGCTCGGCGGCCATGCATCGGGCGTCGACATCGCCGACTACGACGCCGTCGGTGCGGCGGTCGCCGACTTCGAGTCTCGGGTCGGCCCGACCGACATCCTGGTGAACAATGCCGGCTGGGACCGCTTCGCCAACTTCGTCGACACCACCCCCGACCTGTGGGAGCAGCTCATCGGCATCAACCTGCGCGGGCCGCTCAACATGAGCCATCTCGTGCTCAAGGGCATGGTGGCGCGGGGCGGCGGCCGGATCGTCAACATCGCCTCGGATGCGGGCCGCGTCGGTTCCTCGCAGGAAGCCGTCTACTCCGCCTGCAAGGGCGGCATCATCGCCTTCACCAAGACCGTGGCACGGGAGGTCGCGCGCAAGGGCATAACCCTGAACGCGGTCTGCCCCGGTCCCACCGACACACCGTTGCTGGCGGCCGTCGCCGGGGACGACGAGCGCGGCCAGAAAGTGCGTGCGGCTCTCGTCAGTGCGATCCCGATGAAGAGGGTCGGGCAACCCGAGGACATTCCAGGCATCGTCTGCTTCCTGGCGAGCGACGATGCGAGCTTCATCACCGGACAGACGATCAGCGTCTCCGGTGGCCTCACCATGCATGGATGAAGGAGCCAGCGCGATGAGCGGTATGTGGATTCAGCCCACCGGTGCAGCTCTTGCGGCCGACGTCCACGGCGTCGACCTCTCCCAGCCGGTCGGCGACGAGGTGTTTGCTCGGATCGCCGAAGCCTGGGGCGAGCATCTGGTGCTGCGCTTCTCCGGCCAGAAGCTCGACGACCGGATGCTGATGCGGTTCAGTGCCCGCTTCGGCGAACTCGACCGGGTGCCGATCTCGGCCGCAAGCCTCGACCGGGCCGATTCGGATGTCATCAACGAAGCACGCGAATGGGTCGCCGTCATCGCAAGCATCAGGAAGGACGGCAAGGCCGTCGGAAGTCTCGGCAGCTACGAACTCGTCTGGCACACCGACATGTCTTACAATCCGCTGCCGCCTCGGGCATCGCTGCTGTATGCGCTGGAAGTGCCACCGGACGGCGGCAATACCGGCTTCCTCAACATGTACGCGGCGTACGAGACACTCTCACCCGAACTGAAGCGCGCGATCGAGGGCAAGGTCTGCATCCACGACTCCAGCCGCAACTCGGCAGGCGAACTGCGGAAGGGCTTCCAGCGCACGGTCGACGTGCGGCAGACGCCGGGCGCGGTCCATCCCCTCGTCCGCCTGCATCCCGTCACCAGCCGCAAGGCGCTCTTCCTGGGCCGCCGGCCCGGCGCCTACATCCATGGCCTGGAGGTCGAGGAGAGCGAAGACCTGCTCGATGCGATCTGGGCTCACGCCACACAGGAGAAGTTCGCCTGGTACCAGAAGTGGCGCGCGGGCGATCTCGTGATGTGGGACAATCGCTGCGTGATGCACCGCCGCGATGCGTTCGACGAGAAGCTTCGCCGCCTCATGCACCGGACCCAGATCGTGGGCGAGCCCGTGCTGGCAGGCTGACCGTCATGAAGCCCCTGTTCCTCGCAACCGTATTCATGCTGCTTAGCGTCGCCGCGGTTGCCGCCCCCGATGCCGCGCAGACCGCCGCGATTTGCGGGAGCCGCACCACCTGTAAGGTCGAGAAGAGCTACGACGCCGGCCGGTCGCCCACGAACACGCCTCTCTCGGTCGTTCAGATCCGCCTCGGCCTCCACGACAAGCCCAAGGACCAGGACGAAGGCTGCGTCGAGGGCAATGCGCGCGACGGCGGCGTCGAATACTGGCTGCTGGACGGGACGCCGGCCCCCAAACCGCTCCTGCAGCTTTGCAACGACGGCTATGGCATGGCGGGAGTCGGCGAGGACGAGGTCGAGGTGGGCCCCAACCGCCTCATGCATCGTCAGTCCGGCGGCTCATCCTGGCGGTGGTCGATGGAGGTTACCTATTCGCTGGTGCCTTTCCGCGCCCTGACCGAACAGGATTGCAGTTACCACAATGTCTCGGAACAGAGCGGCACCCTGACCGACATCGACTTCCGAACACGGCTCGTGCGCAGCCTGGCCAAGGACAGCACCGTGCGGGACCCCGGCATGGGATGCCCGATCTGGCCAAAGCCTCCGAAAAGCTTCGCCCCGCGCATCGATGCCGAAACGGTTGGTGCCTATCCGGTGGTAGCGCCCGGCCTGTCCGGCAAGGCCTCGATTCCGGTCGGCACCGCGCTCGGCAATTGCGTGCCCGGCATGACCACGGCCGGCGACAACGGCTTCGTCGTCTGGGGCAGGCCCGCGGCGGCCGAGCAATCGGCCGAGATCCGCACGATCGGCGTGGGTAGCAACTCGCTGGTCGTGCAGGTCTTCGACCCGATCCCCGCCGCCGCTCCTTCGGGTGGCTCGTGGATCCACCTGCCGCATCTTGAAATCTGGGTCGGCCGGAACGGCGAAGAAATCAACACGATGCTGCCGCTCGGCCAGATGACCCAGAGCGGCATCACGCTCGACGGCATGGTCCATCGCGGCGTCGGCAAGGCGAGCCCGCCGCCGAAGGTCGAGCGCTGGACGGCCCGTGACGAGCGAGGCCGTGACGTCGTGGTGCTTCGCCTCGTCTGGCCGGACGAGTACGACCTCATCAACGGCGTGACGGTCGTTTATTCACAGGCCGAGGCCGGCAAACAAGCCCGCCTCGTCTCGAGCGCCGGCTTCGCCAACCACCGTCCGATCTACGTTCCCGACGTGCAAATACTCGCGGGCAGACCGTCGACTTCCAACAGCGGCCTCTGTCACCTGGAGGGCAGCCGGTTGATTGCAATCGAATAACTTGACGTCAGCTTGTATTGACGGCCCCGGCGCGGTGTTTCTATCCTAACCCACCGTCAGGTGGACGTAAGCGCTACTCGTCACTCTGACGAAGAACCCCGCCAAGGGGCGATCGGGGGAGACGATGGCAAAGCCACTTTGGCCAAACGTGTGCAATGTCGTGTATCGCATAGAACGCAGCAAGCCTCTCGCAGGGCGCCGGCAGGAAGCCGCGCGCGAACGCTGACGTCGCTGGGTCTCAGAGCGTCACCGGCGTCATTGTTCGGACCTGCCGCCGGGCATCTTGAGCGCGCTCGCGCGACGCTGAGGCATCGGGTCCTCGAAGGCGCGCGGGTATTTGTGAGGCGGGGCCGAAGCCTCGTTCAGCTTCGCCAGCGCCTCCGCCGGCAGGCGCCAGCCGCCCGCCTGCAGCGTCTCGCCGAGCTGCTCGGCATTGCGGGCGCCGACAATGGCACTGGTCATGAAGGGCTGGTCCATCACCCATCGCAGCGCCACCTCGGCCGGCGGCTTGCCGAGTTCCTTCGCCGTGTCGAGCAGCGTCTGCAGGACCTCGGCGTGATTGGGCGCGAAGAACTTGCTCTGGAAGCCCCAGCCCTCGGCCGACCGGCTGCCTTGGACCTCGAGAGTGCCCGGCCTGTACTTGCCGGCGAGATATCCACTGCCGAGGGGCGACCAGGCCACGCAGCCCAGCCCCTTGAGCTGCAGCGCCGGCACGATCTCCTCGTCGATGTCGCGCACCACCAGGCTGTATTGCGGCTGGTAGGCGGCGAAGCGCTCCCAACCCTTGGTATCGCTGATCCAGAGCGCCTCCATCAGGCGCCAGGCCTCGAAGTTCGAGCAGCCCGTGTAGAGGATCTTGCCGTCGCGCACGAGATCGTCGAGGGCGCGCAGCATCTCCTCGAGCGGCGTCTGGTGGTCGACATGGTGGATGTAATAGACGTCGATGTAGTCGGTCTGCAGGCGCTTCAGCGAGCCCTCGATCTGCTGCTTGATGTGCAGCCGCGACATGCCGGAATCGTTGGGGCGGTGACCCATCGGATTGAAGAACTTGGAGGCGATGATGGCGTCATGGCGCCTGCCCTTCAGCGCCACGCCCAGCATCGTCTCCGACGTGCCGCCAACATAAGAATTCGCCGTGTCGAAGAAGGTGACGCCCGCGTCGAGCGCGGCAATCACCATCTTCGTGGCTCCGTCCTGGTCGGCGCCGTTGCCGAAGGTCATGGTGCCCAGGCAGATCTCCGAGACTTTTAGGCCGGCTCGACCGAGATTGCGATAGTCCATGCGATTGCCTCCTTCGTCCGACCCGAGACTACGCCATAGGTGGAACGGCGCCGCTGAAAATCGTGTTGACCCGGCCCCGGGGACAGCCCTCATAGGGCGAGCGGTCAACATCATACGAGGTCGATCGTGAGCCAGTTCCTGAACGCATCCGACGCCGCCCGGCGTCTCGGTATTTCCACCAAGGCGCTGCGTCTCTACGAGCAGCGCGGCCTGCTGGAACCGGTACGCTCCAAAGTCGGCTGGCGGGCCTACGGACCGGAGGATCTGGAACGCGCCTCGGAGATCGTGGCCCTACGCGCCTTGGGCTTCAGCATCGCGCAGGTGGCGCGCATCCTGAAGGGCGATGCGAGCGGCCTCGAACCCGCGCTGGCCGCTCACCAGGCAACGCTCGAAGGCCGCCTGCGGGAGCTGGTCGAGGCCATCGAGGGCGTGCGGGCGCTGCGCGGCGACCTCGCGCATGGAGGTGCACCGAGCACGGCCGACCTCGCCGGCATGCTGGTGCCGACGGCCGGGCGGCACATCGCTTTCGATCTTCCTTGGCCTTGGGGCGGCGAGAGCTTCGAACTGCGCGATATCCGTGCCCTCACCTACATCGCCGGCCCCCTAGGCAGCGGCAAGACCCGGCTGGCAATGCGCATCGCACAAGAGATCGGTGGCGTCTTCCTCAGCCTCGATCGGGCGGCCGACCCGTCCATGCAGTCGAAGATCGAATCGACCGTCACCCTGCTCGCACAGGACGGCGCGACCGACTCTCCCGCACTCCGGGCGCTGCTCTCGGGTCTCGAAGCGGCGACGCCTGTCGTGGTCGACCACATCGAACAAGGTCTCGACAGGCCCACGCAGGAAGCCATGATCGCCCATCTGCGCCGTCGTGGCCCCGACGCGCCGCCGCTCTTCGTCATGACGCGCTCCTCGTCGATTCTCGATCTCGATGCGCTGGGCCCCGACGAGACGGTGCTGTTCTGTCCGGCCAATCATGCGCCGCCGTTCCGCGTCGCACCCTATCCTGGCACGCCGGGCTACGAGGCGCTGGCCTCCTGCCTCGCAACCCCGGAAGTCCGGGCACGCAGCGAGGGAGTCATCGCCGTGCGGCGATGACCGGCTTCAACTTCGAGTACATGGCGTAGTGCCAGTAGGGCCCGCCATGATCGTCGAGGCCCATGATGTTGTCCTGCATGACGTAGCTGAAGTCCTGCGGCGTCGCGGCAACGATCTCGACATTGGCCGGCAGGTTCTGCAGCACCGGGTCGCTCTTCGGGCCGAACATGTGCAGCAGCAGGATCTTCTCGGCCGTGGTCGACGCGACTGCACGCAGGAGTTCCCGTGAGACCTTGTCGACCTCGTCGGCGGCAGGCTCGGCGCCGGCGCAATAGGCCGGATCGAACTTGCAGTGCATCGCGATCGTGTCGAGCGCCAGCCGGCCTCCGGTGTCGAGACGGGCGCGGATCACCCTGTCCTTCGGGTCGAGTTCGACTTCGGGAAAGGTCGAGGCCATCCAGTCGCGGATGCTGCGCAGCCGTGCGGGCGCCGCCACATGACGTTCCTTGTAGTATTGCGCGTAGCCCAGGACGAGGACGTCGCCGGGGCGAACCCGGTCCTTGATCCGCTGCATCGTGACCAGCGCGTTTGCCCAGGAGTAACCGGCCAGCGCATGGAGCTCCACGGAGGCGCCGGGAAAATCAGTCTGCAGCAGGAAGGCGAAGCTCTGCTCGTCGTTCACGCCATCGCCGAACACATAGGAATCGCCCAGCACGAAGATGCGGCGGCCTGCGTCGTCCGGCGCTTTGCCGGTGAAGCGCGTTCCGTCCGGGTTGACCGTCACGACGGCGTCGAGATGCTCGACTCGTCCTTGCCGCATGCCGCTGTAGCGGAAGATGTACCGGCCGGGATTGGCGCGATAGCCCTGCTCGGCATCCTCGGCGAAGAACCCCGCCGGCAATCGCGTCATGCGCCGGTAGGTCGCCGGGTCGGGGAACGATGCCGGCAGCAGCCAGCTCAGCCCGGTCCGAAGCGCCAGCAGGATCGCCGGTTCAGACGGCGGTCCCGGCAGGGCGGCGATCCTGTCCTTGTTGACGGCGTAGAGAAAAGCCGAGGAAGCAATCTCCAGCGCAACCAGGACGATCGCGGCAAGGATCGCGTAGAAGATCGCCTTCTTCGGCCGGCTCACGCGCGGCTCGACTCAAAGGCCGAGCATCGCCTTCGCGAGCACGTTGCGCTGCACTTCCGACGAACCGCCATAGATCGTCGTCTTGCGCGTATTGAAATAGCGCGGCGAGACGTCGTCGACATATTCGCCGCCCACCGGGACGATGTTGCTGTCGTAGTTGCGCAGCTCGGTGAACGGCGTGCCGTACCAGCCGACCGCCTCGACCGCGAGTTCGGTTACCTTCTGGCCGACCTCGGTGCCGCGCATCTTCACGACCGAGCCCATGTTGCCCGGCGCGTCGCCGGTCTTGAGGCTCGAATAGAACATCA
>VFQN01004831.1_pt1 | contig 17258 bp, 15 predicted proteins | sample 3512371 | NCBI WGS metagenome assembly VFQN01 (sample SAMN10412370, study PRJNA504923) | tailings metagenome | isolation source: Replicate 2 from Balatoc abandoned mine | place: Philippines: Itogon, Benguet | collected 2017-08-28 | reverse complement strand
ATCCGAACATTCTAGAAACTCCGCGGAAAATCCATCAAATGGGAAAAGCGCTTTTTTGTTATTGACTCATTCAGTATGTAAAGAACTTGATGATAGCAATTATCATTATATTACCAAATCAAAATTTAATACCGAAAACAAATTAGGTAATTATTATTCTATGAAAAAGTGAGCGACAGATATTCAGCATAACGTAGCTCTCCATAGTGTAAAGCACCAAAAACCATGGTTAGAATCTGCATTTACTTTTTGTAGGCAGAAACATAGGTAGGATCATTAGTGATGGCACAAGTGTTTTGACCATAAGCCAAACGAATGTAACCAGATTCACCCCAAGAGCTTCCCCAAGAATTTCTGACCTTCCAGTAGCCGCCGGATACATCGACACCAACAGCCTGAACACAGTGGTTCACACTCTTACCACAAACACTCATAATACCACCGCTGTAGGCATTCCAAGTGCTGGCATCAACACAGACAGATAATGGGCCAGTGGATTGAACGTAAGAGGCCATATCAGACTCGCCATTGACGGAGGTGAATCCGTTGATACCAACGACGGCTTGAGAAGTGTCGACTTTGCATTGACCAGTAAGACCTTGATAAGAGGTGTATGGGTAAACAGCCTCAGTGACTAATCCATTGTTGTTCTTGACATAAGCGTAGGCAACCTCAGTCCATCCACCGCCGCAACCATAAGCAGCAGTTGCACATTGAGTAATCTGCTCAGCAGAAAGCAAGAAGGTGGTACCAGTGAGACGAATGGTATCAGACTCAATTTGCTCAGTTGCAGAGAAGGCCCAACAAGAACCACAGTACCCCTAACGATAAAAACAGTTTCAGGAAAGTTCTAAAATAAACAAGAACTTCACTTACTTGATCCTTGACAGGAGTGGTATACACACCAGACCAATCAACCAAACTGGCAGTCGTATCAACTGGGCGATCAATCTTAGCGACTTCCTTGATAGCAGCCTTTAAGGAAGGATCAGCAGTCAAGTACTGAGACTCGAATTCTGCCTGGCTCATGTCAGAGAATTTGGTAATACCAAAGACAGCAGAACCTCCGTGCTTCTGTTCCTGATCGTTACGATGATCGGCTAACTTCAAATTTTCCAAAAAGACGTGGAATCGATGGGTTTCCTCATCAAGAGTTTCGTATGCACGTCCGTGAGCAGATTTGAAACTATCCCAAAGAGCCTTCTGTAAGACAGGATCAGTGGTGAATAACTTTGCGGAAGCGGAGGCAACAATTGCCATAGCAACAACTAATTTGTAGATCATTTTGATGGAAGGATCGAGGAAGAAGACGGAGTCCGAGTGACAAGAAAATACTATGACAATCAAGTATCAAGTTATAATATTTGTTTCTCAACTCCTCAAACTCGAAAAACCAAAAACCCGAAAATATAACTCTTTAAAGGAATTACTTAATTTGAGAAAACGTTTCAAAAAGAAGAGTCAAAAACTTCTTTCACTTGTCTCTAACCTCACATAAGCTTGAGATTGTAGATGAGATTTGCATAAGAAATGTTTCTTTTAAATGATAGAGAGGATAAATTCCGAAGGAAGGCAGCGATTGTTATTCAATGTGCCTATAGATCGCATTTAGCTCGAATGGCTATTAAAGATCGTTATCGAAGTCAATATCGAAAGTTATATGATGCTGACAGTCAACAATATATGTACCAAAACAAGAAGAATCTTGAAATAGATGTAAAACTTCCGGCTTACTTCAAGAGAGAGACTTTACCCTCCCCTCGAGATTTGGAGGCACCCATAGAATATAACCCTGGAAACGAGCTTAACTCTGATGGTTGTGCTTTAGTAATTACCAATACTGTGTTTCCTTTAGGGAAATGGTTAGCCCAAGCGCCACCACAGCTTGAAAATGATCATGATGATCTAGTTGACCTATTATCCCATGAATTCATTGGTAGAATGAGACCAGAACATGTAATAGCATTAAAAAATCCAAGCACTGATGAAGTATATGCTGCATTTAAAAATTTAAGATCAGTTAGTAGAAGTTATGGTTTTGCCTTTATTTACATTGCGACACATTTAATAACTATCACTAAAAGTGATAAAGAAAATAAACATGAAAATGCGTATTTTGCATTTAAAAATTCGATATGGAGTAAAAATCCTGAATTAATTGAAACAACTATATCGTTAACAAAAATGAGTCAATTAATTAATAAAATACCGTGTAAAGAAAAGAATATCTTTCTGAATTATGCTCATCATACTCCACCAAGAAAAGTACTTTTTCCTTCTTCAAAGTTATTATATCCACCTTCTAACTCCCTTCAACGATTAGCTGATTTATGTAATTCTCCTGTTATTGGATGTTGCTCTATTGGGTCTAACTTAAGAGATTATCTCAAATATCACCCAGGAATTCAATTTAAACGTCGAACTGCTAGTTTACTAGGAAAGCAGAAGGAAATTGCTCCTGCCACACCTCTGACAGATAATGATTCTATCGCAAGTATAAGTATAGATCATATTAATCGAGAAGAAGATGATGAAGAAAATGTTAAAGTTGTGAAAAAGAAGAAGAAATCGGTTTATCAATCACCCTTATGGAAACATTTATTAAAAGACTTTGAAATACCATCTATCCCTGAAATTACAAAAACCCCGAAACCACCAAAACCTGCACCAACTTGGAAAAAGGATGCTTCAACAGATAACAAAGTTCAAGTTCAAATGCCATCACAAGAAGAGGTAAGGGGCTAATCGAATTCATCAAGGTCAATTGACTCTTCTACTTCAGCGCAAAACTTATCAAAAAAGAGTCTTGTATTGGCAATTTCGTAGAGGACTAGCTAAACCTGTGAATTTAGTCAAACAATTGAATATCGCATATAAGAAATATTCTCTTACAGCTCCTCAACAGACAAGTTTGATTCAAAAAGAGTAAGTTTCCAGCGGTCATTCACTTATCTCTCACTGATGCTTATTCTTTAGAAATTCTATCTTTGGTCGAGCTGTTATAAAAGCTTTAAATGGTGGGGCAAGTCGACCTGATTCAAATTATATTGATTTAGCGACGATTTTCTTATATATCTATGACGTAATGAGGAAATCTGTGAAAAAGCTAAATGATAAAGGTAAAACTAAAAAAAGAGAGGATGAAGTTGAAGAAAATGGTAGTATTGGTAGTCCTGGAAGTGCAAGTGTGGTAACTGTGGCTCATCAAACTCAAGTACCAGTCCTGTATATCCCAAAGGATCAGCCAAAATCAAACTTCTCTCTTTTCACAACATCCAACAATGCAATAGTAACACCAGAAAATCATTATGAAAGCTTCTTATGTTATCGTGTCTTTTATCGTTGCTCGCCTCCACCAGCCCCTGAAAGACCATATATCAATTCTGTCAATGATGATTCGGTCACGTTAGAATGGTTTAATCCACCTTTTCAAGGAGTTGAAGCATCCAAATATAAGATCTATGTGAAGAATAATACACGTAACTATCGTAAATGGACAGAGATTCATTATGCTGGTAATATTACGAAGACTGTATTTACTGTCAGGAATCTTCCTATCGGTGTATCTTGTGAGTTTAAAGTTGCTGCTGGTAATGCTGGTGGTTGGGGAGAAATGTCCGAAGAGACTGATAGTGTTATTCCCGGTGAAGATAAAACAAGTGTTATACCAAAACGAATCATATGGCGTCGATTGCAACAAAGTGGTATCATTGGTATATTAGATTATCTTGAACAATTGTCTTATTCCTATGAAGAACAAGAACATGGACTAAAAATTATTATTGGTATCATCCAAACAAATGATGCTAATCAACGTGGTTTAAAATCATATCCATTAATATTAAAATTAATGGATCGATTATTTTTCAATTTAAATCATTTCTCTAATAATCCAATGATAATCTCGTATTGTTTTATTATTATTAGTTGGTGTTTATTAATACCTAAATATGAAAGAAAATTACGTCATTATTGTATGTCCACGATGAATTTAATGAATATTATTAATAAATATGATGAAAAATATGATTATCATAGTAATGTACAAAATAGTATACAATTCTTAAAACAAGGTGATATCGTGAAATATTTTAAATTGCAAGAAGTGAAAGAAGCACTAGAGAATGGACCACCTGTGCCAAAGGTTACTGTTACTGCCAAGCGATTACTTCAACAGAAACAAAATGAAGACGATAGACCAAAGGAAAGAAAATATTTATTGAATTATAGTATACCAGGAAGGCATCGAGTCATGTTCCCGCGAGATGATAGTGATGATGATATGGAAGATGATAGTGATGATGAAGAAGGTGAAGTAAATGATGAAGAAATTGAAGAAGAAATTCGTAAGATGGAAGCAAAGAAAGAGAAGGAAAAGAAACCTTTCAAAGCAATTATTATTGGTCAGAAGAAGAAAGGTGCACCTCCTGTTCCTCCTCCGACACCACCCGAACCACCCGCTAAGAGTAATGTAGGATCAGGTAAAGGTAAAAAAGGAAGTGAAAAATCAAAAAAGAAGGTGGTTGTGGTTGAAGAAGGTTTTGATAGTGCAGATGATCGTCCTGCTTCAAAGGGTTTCCCTAGAAAGGTTTCTTTCGCGCCTGAATCAAAGAGATAGTCTCAGTTTAAGAAATAATAATTTTAATTTACTGAAAATAAAAATAAAATATCAATAATAATAATAATTCTCATAGAAATCAACAAAAACAAAAATCACACTCGCGACCTTTTGAAGCACCACTAGACAGTGACAGCAGCAATGAAGGCAAGAATCTGAGTGTGAAAGAAATAGTATGTGACATTTAAAAAGAACAAACCCCAAGATCTCTTCTCCCATGCAACGGTATTTAAAGCAAGTGGAATGTAAAATCCGATCCAGACAAAGAGAGCAATGACAAAGGCTGCCTGCACTTTATCTTCGTCTTCATTCTCTATTCCCCAGGAGGAAGGACGCACAACTTGAACAAGATGTGTAAATACAAAACTTGTTAAAGTACTTCCTAAGATATTTAAAAGCATCCCGCGTGTAATCTCTGATGAGGAAGGTGGCTTTGAAGTATCATGCCCAATTAAATCAGCCCATAAAAGTCCAAAAACTGGTCCATACCAAAGTCCCCCGAAAATAAAAGCAACAATCACTGAGACGATAATAGATACTGGCTGAATATAAAATTGTGGGAGCATTTCTCTTTGACTTTGTCTTGAAAGTTCCTCTTGAATTTTTTGATTTAGAGAAAGAAGAGCTTTTTTTCCAAAAAGAGGACTTTCCTCCTCATTTATGATTTCATTTTTCAGGATTTTTGGATTTAAAGATCCGAGATCCGAGATGCTCCTCGCCGGTGATGCTGATGCGACAATCAATAAGATTACCAAGAATGAGCACAATGAAAAGGATTTCAAATAAAATAATAACTGAAAATGGTCAATTGTGTTCAATGCGGAAAAAGATTTAAAGCTAAGAAAAATCTGGACAGGCATTGTAATGCTGTGCACAAGAGCTTTGATTGCTCTATTTATGTGTGACTTTTGCCAGAAAACATGGGTTTCTGCCAATGCATACAAAGACTACAGGCAAGACTGCCAAAATTGCGAATTCTATTCTTACCCAAAATTGTTATGGCATCATTTCGAAATAAGTGAGAGAAGTCGGGATATTGAAGATGATTCTGAGCACGATCGATTTCATTGTGAAGCATGCAATGCTGGAAAATGTTTAAGTAGAACTTTTTGAGTTTCCTTCTCTCCTCAGAGTAAACAAGCCTCATTTGTACTCTGGAGTTCAATCTAATCTTTTTGAAGTAAATCTATTTCATCCATTTTACCATTATATTCGACATTCGTAAACCAACTTTATCAAACCGAACAAAACGACAGATTCTTTTTTCAGTTTTCGTATCTTGCATCGCAGTTGATTCTTCAAATCACTTTTTCATTTGCTTCGCAACGAGGAAACAAGAATCTTCAAAGAATCTTCAATCACGAATTGTCAACGAACTGCTGATAGCAAATTAATAAGCACAACTTATATCATTCCAAATTCAAGAGGTAACAAAGGAAACTGGTAAAAATTTTGCAGATGGCTGAACACAAGACTCATAAGGCTCATGCTGGAGGTGGTGAATGGGAACTTCTCTATCGAAGACCGTACCAAGGAAAAGGTGTGGAGAACGAATCAGCGGAGTTCATAATCCGAATCGATGATCCACCTTTACTCGATGAGTGGAAGAGAAGTAAGTTCTCATTTCTTCGATATTACCCTTTAATGTGAGCTTTTGAATAGATCCCAGTTCTCTTGCAGTGGTTGAGTTTGTAAGCGCTCCCGAAGTTTATGTCACAGAGCATAGTCACACCGGAAAACTAAGAAGACCATCAAACGAACAATTGGTAGATGCTTTTAATAGCCATAATTTCGAAGATATTCTCATATTTATGGCAGAGCATGGTCACTTGCAGCCTGCTGGTCAGCATGCGGGATTAAAGGCTCATGACAAAGCGTAAGTTACATTTCTTTTCATTCCTGAGTTCACGTTTTCTAAACGTCTTGTTAGTGTTTTCAAAGGTAATCAACAACAAGAGTTGTAAACTTTCTTCAATATCCCAAGAAATGAATCGTCTACATCGGGAGATGCAAACTAATATTTCAGATTTAACGATTTTTAACTTATACTGTTAAAATTAACAAACATTTCCATTTTTCATAGTAAAATTGGAATTAAGGATTAGAAGTTGGGAAATTATTTAAAACTTCTAATAATCCTCGCTGCTTCAGCATTTCATTTGTTGCAAAGAAAGAAGAGATATCTTTGGGTAATCGATTGATTTTCCCTTTAATATCAAAACCGTATGGCGAATCCGCCTGCTCTTGGGCTTTACTCTTGCTTCCAAAGCCTTTCCCTGCAGAGGACGCGGCAGATTTATCCTTAGCAGGTGATCTGCCGGGAAACTTTGATTCCACACCTGCAATCTCACGCACAGGCTTTGCCAGCAATTTAATTGAAAGGGTCAACCTGCAGATAGCGTTATACTTACCTCAAACAAATCATAAATCATAAACCAAAACTCTCTCATAAATAAGCCAAGACAATAAATCTATAATAACGAAAAGAATGAAATCAGAGAATCACCGTTTTTGCAGATGTAACTTACACTTGTTTTTGACAATCCAGCCTTTCTACTTGCAATTTGTTTCCAAAGTTTTTCTTTCTTCTCAAGATTAGGATCAGCTCCAAATATTTCAATAAAACAATATGGATCATTTCTTTCTTCTTCTGTTAATAAGTCATAAATCTGCATACTTTTCTGAAAGAATTGTGTCATCACAGCATCTTCTCGACTGACTAAAACCAACAAGAATACAGACTATTAGATCAACGTTAAAGGTTGTGCATAATCTCTTACAGAATTTTCCTGCTATTCGCAAATCTTGAAAGACTTCAGGAGTTAATTTTAGTTTTGAACCAAACAATTCAGCTCGTTCCTTATTAAAAAGAGTGAGAACACAGGTATGATGAAACGAACAAAAGCGAGAATGAGAAGGAGCTTACCGCTAAATCCTGGAAGTTAGAAGGATTGAGATCAAAAACATTAAAGATATACTCCTTTGCGTTGAATGGTTGAAAGTCGTTCATATCATTACCCCGACTTTCAAATTTTAATGATAAACTGGAATAAAGATCATTCATATTAAATACTAATCCAGTATTCGTATTCTTATTAAGATTTGATATAATGCATCCTGTAGTATCGACACCATTCTCAGAAGATCTAAAAGTCAAGAGTTGAACCAAAATTAAGGTAACTATGATGGCCCTATACCTTACCTCACAGCAAGATAAGTCGATTGTTGAACTTTTTCAGCATCTAAGACTAACAATAGCTCATCTGCGTTCAATGAAGATTTCAGCGCCTTCACGTTATCAAGATAAAATCGATCCAAATATGATTCTGCTGGGAGATCAATAAGAACAGCATCATAACGTTCACTGGTGGCCTTTGCGATAGCTTTCTGATAAAAGGGTGTCAAAGTATTTTTCAATAGTGAAAGTTGAAAAGGCTCTGGCGTGGCAGTTTTTGCAGTCTCAGGAAGTAAGTATTCTATCAAGGTACCACCACCAAAAGTCTTTTTCAATTTCTCAAAGGTGGGAATATCCTTGACGTCATTTAACAGCACTAATATTCGTTTTCCATAATTATTTTGAATCATCCATGAAGCTAATTGTGCAGCAACCGTTGTCTTGCCAGATGAACTAAGCCCAAATAAGATATGAACAGCTGTCCTCTTCTGAGTAACTTTCGTCAGTGGTTTCGGTTGTAAGGCGTCAATAGCAATAGCTGCGAGATAATAATACAGATGGTCGCTTGTTAGGTTAAGCGTATTGATATGGGCAATAATTGAAAGAGGTTGGTTGGCTTCTGAAATCATGGAAACGAGTAGATTAGGATCAACGTTAGCTCTGCTTAATGTACTTGCAATTCTGGTCAGTGCAACTTGCAGCGTCTCTTGTTTTACAGATAATTTCGGATTACTACCAGTTATAGAATTCTTGATTTCTTGCAGTATATCAGAATTGGTTGGATTGGGTAGAGAACTCCTTGCTGCCTGGATTAAATCAGAACTCGTCAGAGGGGAAATGGAGGCAGTAAGTAAAGAAGAACTGCCAGAATCATCGTGAGAGATAAAACGAAAACTTCCAGGATTCCAAGGCAAAAAGGATTCAATTACAGTTAAATGAAGGAGGAGTGAGCCAACCAGCACTAGAGTGATCATCTTTACCATGACGAACAGTTGAAACAATTTTCAGTCTGTATCGTACAAGACATCGTTTTCTTATCGTACGTTTATACGATATCTAATTTTCCACTCATTGTCATCCTTAACAGTTGATCTTTGCTTTGTGGCAAGTAAATCAATTATTCTCATTATTTACACAATAGAAGTTTGCAATAATCTTACTTGAACTTATCTTGTACATCTTTGTTAGAGTTTAACGAGTTTGATATTTTTCAAAATGGCAAAAGAGAACTTCAAGTTTCGTTTTTCCATAGATAGAGGTGGAACCTTTACTGATATTTACTGTGATATTTATGATCCAAGTACAAACAAAGTGTTTAAGCAAAGAGTGGTGAAATTGCTTTCGGAGGATCCTAGCAACTATCAAGATGCTCCGACAGAAGGTATTAGAAGAATACTGGAGGAAGAAACAGGAATTCCGCATCCAAGGAAGGAACCTGTAAGAACTCAACAAATTGACTTTATTCGAATGGGTACTACTGTCGCAACGAATGCATTATTAGAAAGAAAGGGTGAAAGGATTGCACTAGTGACGACCAAAGGCTTTGCGGACTTACAACTTATCGGAAATCAATCCCGACCAAAGATTTTCGATTTAAAGATCCAACGACCTGATTTATTATATGAAGAAGTCATCGAAATTAATGAAAGAGCTATTCTTTTACGTGATGATGACTCTCCTTCGAAGTACGACTCTAAACAGATTGTTGTTGGTAAATCCCAAGAATCTGTTGTGATTGAACAATCATTAGATGAGAAAGAAGTCCGCGAAAAATTAGCAAAGATTTTAGAGAAAGGAATTAAAAGTATTGCTGTGGTTTTTATTCATAGCTATACTTTTGCTGATCATGAGCTCAAGGTGAAAGAGATTGCTGAACAGTTAGGCTTTGAACAAATCTCCATCTCCTCAGAGGTGATGCCAATGATTCGTGTAGTTGCCAGAGGTGGAACAACCTGTGTTGATGCTTATTTAACCCCAGTGATTAAGAAATATCTTCATTCTTTCACTAAAGGCTTCGATGAAGGTATGAAAGATGTGAATGTGCTCTTTATGCAATCGGATGGTGGATTAACCCCAATGGACAACTTCCTTGGCAATCGTGCTATCTTATCTGGTCCTGCAGGTGGCGTTGTAGGTTATGCCATGACGAGTAAGATTGCCACCAATTCCCCTGTGATTGGCTTCGATATGGGAGGAACTTCTACGGACGTATCTCGCTTCGCTGGCACCTTTGAGCATGTCTTTGAGACAACTACCGCTGGAATTACCATTCAATCCCCCCAATTGGACATTAATACTGTCGCCGCTGGTGGAGGAAGTCGTTTATTCTATCGAAATGGATTATTTGTCGTTGGTCCAGAGAGTGCCGGTGCTCATCCCGGTCCTGTTTGTTATCGCAAAGGTGGTCCTCTGGCTGTCACCGATGCTAATGTACTTTTAGGAAGAATACAACCTCATTTATTCCCTGCCATATTTGGACCACATGAGAATGATGTATTAGACTATGCCGCCACTTACAAAGCCTTTGAGGAACTGACTCAGATCATCAATCAAACAAGCAACACTTCAACGTCAAATAAGAATTATTCCGTTGATGAGGTCGCCTACGGTTTTATTCGAGTTGCAAATGAAGCGATGGCTCGTCCTATTCGCAATCTCACGACAATGAAAGGATATGATGTCACAAAACATGTTCTTGCCTGCTTTGGAGGTGCTGGTCCTCAGCATTGTTGTGCCATCGCCAAGACATTAGGTATGCGCAAGGTTCTGGTTCATAAGTACTCGGGTATCCTTTCAGCTTATGGTTTATCACTCGCTGATATTGTCGTCGAGAGACAAGAACCGTTTAATTCCGGTGAATTAAATGCAAATTTAACTTATGCTCAAGAGAGATTAGAACGATTATCAGCTGAAGCAAAGGAAGAGCTACTAACCCAAGGTTTTCAATTAAATCAAATTGAAATTATTCATTATTTAAATTGCCGATATCAAGGTACTGATACTGCGAACATGACTTGTCTTCCTTCTTCCTCCCCTAGTGGTGACGCCACCTATGAAACAGTCTTTATTGATAATTATCGCCGTGAATATGGGTTTGAATTAAAAGATCGACCGATTTTAATTGATGATATTCGTGTTCGAGCAATTGGTAAATCCGATTTTATGTTAATGAAAGATACCTTACCAACAACTACTATCTCTACAACAAAAGTTGCACCAACACCATCCGAATATGCTGAAGTCTTCTTTCAACAAAGTCGTCAAAAAACGCCAATTTATTTCTTTCAAAATTTGGAAAGTTATGATGTCATTCATGGTCCAGCAATAATTATTCAAAATGTTGCAACGGTAATTATTGAACCACATTGTACTGCCTATATTACATCAACAAAAGATATTGAAATTACTATTGAAGAATTAGAAAGTAAAAAGATATCAGAAGAATTAGATCCAATTTATTTATCAGTATTTGCACATCGTTTTATGGGTATTGCTGAACAAATGGGTAGAACATTACAAAGAACATCCATTAGTGTGAATATTAAAGAACGGTTAGATTTTTCATGTGCATTATTTGATGCGAATGGTGGATTAGTTGCTAATGCTCCGCATTTACCGGTTCATTTAGGTGCAATGTCAGAAGCTGTGAGATATCAAATCCGGTACTGGGGAAAGAATCTCTCGCCTGGTGATGTGTTGGTTTCCAATCATCCTCAATTAGCTGGTGGTTCTCATTTACCTGATATTACTGTTATTACTCCTATTTTCCACGATAAGGAAATTGTGTTCTTCGTTGCTTCAAGAGGTCATCATGCTGATATTGGAGGAATTGCCCCCGGTTCTATGCCTCCTTTATCTCGAGTAAGTTTCCCTGTAATAATTTCCCGCTATACTTCGTCTAACTATTGATTTATAGAGTTTAGCTGATGAAGGAGCAGCTATTATTGCCTATAAACTTGTTGAAAGAGGAGTTTTCCAAGAAGAAGGAATGATTGAATTATTACAAGCTCCTGGAAAGCTTCCAGGCAATTCAGGAGCTCGAAAGATATCAGATAATCTTAGTGATCTTAAGGCTCAAGTTGCGGCGAATACTAAAGGAGCAAATTTAATGCAAGAGTTAATCGCTGAGTATGGATTGTCAGTAGTTCAGTCTTATATGCATCATATCCAAGCATGTGCTGAACAAGCAGTCCGTGATATGTTAAAAACATTCTCAGAAAAAGAGAAAATGCAGCAAATTGATTCAGTTTATGCTGAAGATTACTTAGATGATGGTACTAAAATTGCATTGAGAATTGAAATTAATCGTGATAATGGCACCGCAATCTTTGATTTTCAGGGAACAGGTGCAGAGATTTATGGCAATCTAAATGCACCACCTGCTGTTACTTCATCTGCTGTTATTTACTGTTTACGTTGCTTGTTACCTGAAATTGACATTCCTTTAAATCAAGGTTGTTTAGCACCAATTACTATTAAGATACCACCTAATACTATTCTTAACCCATCTGCGAAAGCCGCCGTTGTGGGAGGTAACGTATTAACCTCACAGCGTGTCACCGATGTTGTGTTAAAGGCTTTTAAAGCGTGTGCTGCATCACAAGGATGTATGAATAACTTAACATTTGGTGATAAAACTATGGGCTATTATGAAACCATCGCAGGAGGAGCTGGGGCAGGTCCTACTTGGCACGGTTGTTCTGGTGTTCATACTCACATGACAAATACTCGCATCACCGATGTAGAGATTCTCGAACGTCGGTATCCAGTGATAGTCCGTCAGTTTGGAATCAGAAAAGGATCAGGAGGAAGAGGATCATACACTGGAGGAGATGGAGTTATTCGTGAGTTGGAGTTTCGCAAGGTATATAAACTTTAGTATCACTTTTTCTCACTCTCTTCATCAATATGATAGGATTTGATTGTTAGTATACTTTCAGAACGAAGAGCTTTCCAACCCTATGGCCTATTAGGAGGCGATGATGCAGAGAGAGGATTGAACCTATTAACATTGAAAGAAGATGGTAGAATGATCAATTTAGGTGGAAAGAACACAGTGCCAGTCAATGATGGTGATAGATTAAAGATTTGTACGCCAGGTGGAGGAGGCTTTGGTCGCTTCGAGGGAGAAGAGGAGGCGAATAGCGCAGAGAGTGAAAAGATTCCGATTGTTAATTTGAAGACGAGTGGTAGTCTGCATCAGTATACAATGAATCAAGAATCAGTTTGATAACCGCTAAAGTGACAAGAGTAACGAAATAATCTCAATTTTTGTTAAAATCGATTATTTGAAAACTCTCAGAGTTTTACTCAATTCCTTAAAGAAACGGTTGTACCCACTTGTTTTCCGGAAGATATCCTTTTAATTGTGATTGACTCCTGATCCCCAGGGATGATAAGCAAGGATTAGAAAGACTTTCATAGAATTATTCTTTTTTCTCTTTTGATATTTCTTTTTTACTGAAGTCTGACAGTTCGTCTTGATGAAGATCTCCCAAAAGCAAACGCACCCTAAGCAATCACAGCATTCGAAACGAACGACTCCCCATCAGCAAAATTATAATGTCCAACAAAATATTGAATTCCCACATATCGTAATAAATGAAACCCCTCAAGCCGGAAAGCAGCATGCCCATAAGCCACGTGACATGACCTTAAGAGATTCCTTAAATCTTAATTCTGTTTATGCTCACGATCCAAGAGATTCGATATTTTTGAAGTCGAATGACTCATACGATAATATGTACTTTCCTTATGCGAACGAGCCTGTGGTCGCTCAGACAATTATCCCCACCTTAGAAAAAAGCAATCACCAAGGCGATGAAGAAATGAAGGGAAATAACAACAACGGAAACACAGATAGTCACCAACAAGTAAAAATTCATTTTACCGTACCTAAATTAGCTGCGTTAGTCAATTTGAATCGAGGAACTGCTGAGACATTCACCTCTTTGCCTGGGAAGAATAGTGCACGAGTCCCTTTACCATCAAACGCTGCGTATTCTTATGACGATGACGACACTCCCAATAATAGTCCACTAAATAAAGGCAAGCGAGAATCTTTCGAAAGTCCTCAGCCTCTAGCGAAAGCGATGACGCTTTCCACTCGACCCTCCGCCAAACAGCCCCAAATGAATCACGGTACTGCCGAACAAAATTCAAATGATAAGAATAGGTTTTACATTGATCCACTGACACAAGAGCGAAAATATGTTGGCGAAGCGACGGAACAAACTTTGATTAAAGGGGAGAATAAATCTTTAAAGGATTTACTTGTAGATGCATTACAAGATTTTTACATACGCAACGATCAAATACCTTTACAAAATGAATATGATGTTAAAACATTAGAGAAGGCAGGATTACCGAGACGAGATATTCAAGCGATTCATGAAGGGATTATCTCAGGCAAACAATCGAAGAAGATGAATGTTCAAACAAATGTAATTAGTGTTCAAGTTGTTACAAGTTCGAGCAACCCTGCCACAGCTCGAAAGTCATATGAAGAAAGCGGTAGAGGTGGTGCTTTGTGGTCAAATGCCGGCAGCACCATGAATAACTTGGAGAATTCAAGACTTTCAAGCAGAGGATTCATCAATCAGGTTTGTCATTTCTTTCTGTTACAAATTCATTTCACTTTTATTCTTTCAAATAGAGCGGGTCTAGTAGTGGCAATAATACAGCTCGAAACATGAATTATGTTCACCCGCCGATCCCTGCTAATGCTCCTCTCGTATACGAAGTTAAGCAAATGTTTGATGATGAGATCTTCCCTCCAAACGATCCCATGGTCACTCATAGATCTGGCGTCCCTGCTCATCAGAGGAATAATAGAAAATCACAAAATGGAGGCAGAACCGATGAAGATACAAAAACTAATAATAATCAAAAAGGAAGTCGTGAAGGGAAGGTCAGACCCACTTCAGCCAATGCGTTGATGATGAATGATATGAAACATCGATTAAACCAGAAATACCAGCAGTTATCGAAATCAATTAAACATAAGCATCTTCTTCCTCAACCGTCTTCAGCAAACGGAAGTGATGGTATGCTTTACATCGCTGCCAAATCTTACCCAGCGCCCAATGTTAATTCTGCCGCTCCGTCATCAATCCCATCAGATCTAAACTCCCCAGGAAAGCTTCAAGAATCACCAAAGCGAGAGGCAATAGAGAAAGTTTCTTCCCCGACATCCCTCAGAGCACTTCCAGATGAGCTAGAAGCACTCTCTTTATCTCCTCGCACCACAACGGTCATGTTACTTTCGCACGAAATATTAGCGAAGCACGAGCAACAGAAGCAACGAACTGCTTTCCTCCCAACCCCAATCTTAGAGAAACATCGTGTGCAAACGGTGCAACATCAAAATGAACTAACAGCACAGCAACAGATTCTTGAAAAAAGATACGACAAGCCTATCACCGTTGTCGACACAACCCCCTCTAAGGAATCAATCGTAAATGAGGTAACTCATATTCGCAATCAGAGAAGATTAAAGCAAATAATAGAAACTGAAGCTGTGGCTTCTTCTGAACAAAATAATTCAGTCTAAAAGGCAGTAAATCACCCGAAGGAGAAAGAACCTTCACTTTTACCTCCAGATTTACAAATGAAAATGCAAAAGCAACTCTCAAGATTTCAAGAAATTGTTCATCATAAACCTAACCCAAATTCTGCGATTGTTGAGCCCGGTGCCTCAATAGGTCCGCCCCTGGTATCTTTTGCTGATACTATACCCTCTTTTGATGGCAGTGAAAGCCCTAAGAAGATCGAGGAAGATGATGAGCACACCGAGATAAACTCTCTTCCAAAGGTTCAATGGAAAGGGTTTATACAAAATCCGCCACTTGATGCAAATCCTTTCGCCGGAATTTCGTCTCCTCCTGGAACGGATCGAGGGAATGCTACAACGATTCGATCCTTTAAAAACGTGAATAAAGTCTTGCTACAAGTTCCTATAACTGCCGAGCACCATACCAATTCCCCTGTTACTTACAATTCCACCCAACGCTCTGCCAGCAAGAGCAACCTCTCTTTGAGTTCAAACCATGCTCATCCTCATTCATCTCGCGCTCATCACGATGATGTTGATCATGATTTCATGACTATTCCTGATGATGTTTACCTCAACGATTCGTTATTCTTTGCTGAAAGAAGGTTGAGTATGAAAATTGGGGGAACACAGGGTGGAATTGATGAAATCCTCGCCACGGGAGTGTTAGGGGACCAATCTACTCCTCAACCGCCTGTCATGCACAATAAACAGTTGGATACAGTGAAGTTAAACCCTCCTATTGCTTCAGATCGCATTGACAAAAAGCATAATCAAGCTTTCCTTTACCCTTCCACTGCGTCTCCCATCCCTTTGCGGCGCTCCTCTATAACCTATGCTCCAGATGACGTTCACCTGGCAATGAATGACCAGAAGCACAATTATCGCCCATCTCCACTCCAAACAGGTACAGTTGCTGTCTCTCCAAATTTGAAGAGTCGAAAGATCAGAGAACCAGAGAGGGAAGGTCAGCGGGTGCAAGGCATTAAAATAGATTCTGAGAAGGTGAAGATATCACCAAAGCCACCTCCTCCAACCTCCCCGAGTATGATGAGTTCGAAAGGTTCTCCTTCTTATCGAAATCGAGCAAGAGTGAATAGCGGAGGGATTGTAGTGGGAGAGGAGAAAAAAAGCCAGCTCATAACAGAAGAGTTTGTGTCGCCGGAGCTACGACCTGCAGTGCCTCCCTCTCACGTAGAAAATATTGACAATGTGAGGTCAGATGAACGAATTGAAATAGTGAAAAGTGCTGATATAAAAGGCTCTGTTCCAAGTCTGATAAGCACTCCTCTTGTTCCCGAGACAAACTCTCGTCCCCTCTCTGCTGCTGTTGCTCCGAACTTGAATCAGGTTATTGTCTCTCCGATCTAATTGGGTCGATCGACTGAACAAGCCTATTTTCCGGTGAATTCGTTGAGAAATTGGGTTGATAGACGAAATTTATGATTCAATTCATCATTAAAAACTTTTTTTTTAGGATTATCTTCTTTTGCTTCGTTCAGTTTATTTTTCGTTAGAGCAGAACAAATCAAGTAGGGATTAAGTTTTACTGTGAGAGACATTGTTTGCTGTGTTAAGCCTCTCGCCCCCCTGTCCTTGCTTTTACTTGTACGTTTTTTTTCTTTCTTTCTTTCTTTTTTTTTCTTCTTCTTCTTTGTGCGTGTGAAGGATTATATATTCCCTTCAAGTTGGTTTCATGTGAATTCCTTTTAGAATCATTGTTTTTTATTATTACTCGGTCTCGGTTTAGCTCCACACGGTGCTGTTTCTCCAACTTGATTGGTCCGGTTCATTTAATAGTAAACGAAATCGTTGAAATGCATGAGTCTAATATAAGTATCTAAAAAAGAAACATTGTATTTCTCTTGTATCGATAGTAGTCTCTCTCTCGATACGAAGGCTTGACAGTTATT
>VFQN01004830.1_pt1 | contig 17270 bp, 34 predicted proteins | sample 3512371 | NCBI WGS metagenome assembly VFQN01 (sample SAMN10412370, study PRJNA504923) | tailings metagenome | isolation source: Replicate 2 from Balatoc abandoned mine | place: Philippines: Itogon, Benguet | collected 2017-08-28 | reverse complement strand
CGGTTCATCATCCACTGGCAGGCACCTGCCACCGGCACGCCTTCCCTGTGGGTCCGGGTAGACCACACAGGCGACGCTGACTTTTCGGAGCCCAATGTTCACCCTTCACGTGCCCCGCTTTATTACACCATGCGACACCGAACGGCATGTACGTGCGTAAGCGACCTGTCGCGTGCTCGCCGCTGTCCTGCGCTGGCCCGCCACTGCAGTCCCCGCCTCCGTGCATCGCTACGCCACTCCCTCCTCCGAAGGCTGCATGAGGAACTGTACGACAGCCACCTTGGCGCTGTCGTACAACCTCTGTGGGACGGACAGGAGTGTAAGGCGTTATGCGACCAAACAGCAGTACATCACTGGCACAAATTGACAAGGGACATCATCGCACACGTGCCTCTACACCTTTGCGCCGGCACACACCACGCCCAAGGCAACCGGTGGCTTTACGATGCAAACCCATAAGCCAGTCCGCGTGTCACGAGCTCCTATCCAGCGCCGTTGGAGCCAGGGGAGCCCTGCACGCCCACACTAGGCCGAGCGTCCAGCCCCCGCCTTGCCCCACTTGAACTGAATATTTGTTGTACTCTTACTCAACTGCAGGGCGTACGTTATCATTTCCTTGTCCTTAGCATTCTGTGTCCCCCCACCTGCGACTCCAGCAGCGCCGAGGGGTGCTCCTGCGCCAGGCGGCCCCCCGGCGCCACCTCCAGGCCCAGCATGTGGGTCACCTTGAGCAGCCCGGCGGCGTCGATGCTGACCTGTGAAGTGGGAACGGGGTTCGGAGAGGGGAGTGACGAGGGGCGTGAAGAGGGGATGCATAAGGGGCGTAGGGAGCAGCACGGGGTCAGGTCGGGTGACGGTGACGGGGGGAAGGGGGCAGGATGGGCCCGCGCATGGTCTGCTGACCCCTCGGTCAGAACAGTGTCGTGGATGAGGGTTGGGGGCAGAGGCCAGGGAAAGGGGGGAGGAATCAGGTGACGGCGAGGGCGCGCAGCGTAGGGCAGTGCCGTATGCTTCGGGAGCCGTACCGGAAGCGAATCTGGTGCAAGGGACTCATCGCTAACTGCTGGTACGATGTCTTCCTACCTTCGTGGACACGTGTGCGCAGTCCTTTGGCGAGGGCAGGTTGCAGAAGGCGGCCTTTAGGTGACGGTACTTGTAGTAGAAGCGGACCTGGGGGTAAGGAGGGGGGGAGGCGGTGCAGGTGAGAGCCTGGAGCCACCCTTGCGGCGGCAGGCTGCCCAAGAACGCACCGCAATGCCAGCTGTCCCTCACTGAGCAAAGTCAGGGTGCCTTTTGACGGGTTGCTAGGAGGAAAAAGGAGAGGACAATGGCACACCGCCTCCCTCCTGCCTATCGTACCTCTGGCTGTGCGCAGTGGAAGCCTGACACTTGGCTGGCGGGCAGCTCCACCTGGAGCGAGGAAGGGGAGTGGCAGCGGCAAACGGAAGGGAATGGGTGGGAGGCAATGCCGTCGGGGGCAAATTATGGTAGGGACAGCGAGGGTGGAGTAGTGTTGACTGCCATGCGACAGGTTGCATTGTCACTCTTGGGCGACGGCAGCGGAGGTTGTGTTCAGGGTGAGGATGGAAATGACCAGCTCTACGCCAGCAGGACAAGCACTGGCTCCAGCCCGTGTCACTCCGCACCAGCCAGGACCGTCCGGGAGGCCGTCCACAGGGCGGCATTGCACACAAGGCCAGCAGCACCCCGTCCGTGCCTCGCGCCCTGTGCGCCGTGCATCCACCCAACCCACAGCAACTATCCACAGCAGCCTGCCCTCATCGCACTGTGTCCTGGCAGGACATGATCAAGTTATCTATTTATTATTTAATATTTCATGCTACGATCGCCTCGACAACCGGGCAACCGGCCCCGTGGCGCATGCACCTGCACCCTGCCCCCACCTCCAGCACCCTGTGACCTGTGCCCCGCCTGCGCCTGTCGGATTTTGCTCTAAAGCACGTTCCAGGCCGCAACCGCCGCAACCGCCGGTGCACCTGCCCCTGGGCGCCTTTCTCCACACTACCCCCTAACCCACCTCCAGCGCCCCGTGCCCGCTGGCCGCCATGGTGAGGCGCGGGGGGTCCTGCTGCAGCACCACCTCCACGGCGCCGCCCGGCCACTCCAGGTCCTCAACAGCCTCGCGCAGCAGCTGGCCTGGGCGGGGAGCAGGGGGTGCATAGTGCGTGCTGAGGTTAATGCGTGGGCGCAGCACAGCAGGGGCGGCAGAGGAAGGCGCTGCTGAAAACGGGGCAGCAGGCTGCCGCAAATAAGCACCGTCACACCGCTGATCCAGCTTGCTCCCGGCCCCTCCCGCGCCTGCATCCCGAACACCTGCTGGCAACCCCCAGCACAAAAGCCCAGCCCCGGCCGTAGCGTTACTACTTTTTCCATCTTTGCCTGCAACGCCACCGCCTCTCCGCTGCAAGCCCGAGAGCGCTGAGTCACACGGACCGTTGCAAGCTGGCGGACCACCACCTGAGGGCACCGTACCAGGCTGGCACCACGAACCAGGTGTGCCCACCGACCTGTACCCCCACCTGTGCGGCTTGTGGACCCAGCCTGGGTACCCGCACCTGGGAACGCATGACCGCTGCCAGCCTGCATAGGCCCCCCAAGACGCCCTTGTGTGGGAATGTGGGAAAGGTTTGGTTTTTTACCGGTACAACCCAAACTACCACAGTGCTTGCCACCCACCCGGGCACAGGAAGCTGCACGCGGGCTCCTGCCCATGCCCCCGCCCCCGCCGACCGACCCCCGCCGACCCGCCACCCACCCGGGCACAGGAAGCTGGACGCGGGCTCCTGCCAGTACTCCCCCAGGTCCACCAGCTCCTCCGCCTCCAGGCTCACCACGCGGGCCCACGTGCACACGGAGGAGGAGGTGTCGGCCATCCTGGGGCGGTGGTGGGGTGGATGGGTGGTGGCGGTGGTGGCGGTGCGGGTGTGGGGTCAGCGGCAGTGATGTACAGGCCCGCAGTACAAGAAGCCATGAAGATGATGCAGCAGTGCGACCAGGATACAGTTTCCGATTATGAAGCTACTCCCTGCCATGCTGCCGTCTACCAGGCAGTCCTTCCCCGCGCCCGCGTCCCACAACCCCAGGCTGCCCTCCCCCAACTCCGATGTGGGTACACAGCATCCGGGCAGACATCATCTTGAGGTCATCAGCCACCACGTTCATTCCCCCTTCCCTACCCCTCAACCCCTTGATGCAACCCCCGCCCCCGCTCACTCGCACACGAGCTCCCCGTGCGGCCCCGGGTAGTGCCACGCCGTGGGCGCCCCCGCCGTGGCGAACACCGCCAGAGTGTCCAGCAGCAGCTGCAGCTGCAGACCGAACTCGTGGCGCAGGTCGGCAGGACACACGAAGCGGGAGAACAGCTGCAGGGGGGGGGGCATGGGGCACGGGGCCAGCACCGGCGTGGGGGTAGGTTGGAGGGTGTCCGAGGGTGTTCATGGGGAGGTCCGCGATGGTCCTTGGGTGTTAGCGGGAACAGGCCTGACGGTTGGGTGTCGCATGAAATGCAAGTGTGATTTGACTGCTGCATAATACAGGCTTATGTGGTGCGTGTTGGGCGACGGGGTGTTACGATATTTGGCATGCGACCAGAAGCAGCTTGGGTTGCAGCCTGCACGCACCTGGGGCTTCAGGAAGACGGACCCCTGCAGAGACTTGGACTCGTCCTCCCACATAAGGCTCATGCCGTAAGAAGAGATAGCAACTGTGCACACCTGGGTGCCATATCAGAAAGGCAGCGGTGATTCACAAGCCCACCCGAACGGCGCCGGAGACGTTGCAGTTGGAGATACAGTTCTCTGCAAGGCCATATTACTAATCGTACCTGCTTGTTTCCTGCTTTGATGCATTGTAGGGCGGCTGTAAAGCTCTTGATGTTTGAGATGCCGAGCTGAACCTTGCTATTGGAAGCGTCGTTTCGCGCGGCTCCAGCCTCGGCCCCGGGAGGGGCCGCGGCGTCGCCAACGGCCCCTGGCTGGGCCATAAGATGAATAAGTTGTGAAGGCCAAAAGTATCCGGAGAGGGCTGAAGCACCCATACATCTTCCCGCCCTGGCCCCGAGACCGCGCTCCCTCCCTGCCCACGCCAGAAGGCGCCGGGGACGAGTTATGTGAGCAGCCAGCGCAATGCCAACCACTCTCGGAGCTTTGCACGCCCTGGCGAACATGCAATAACCGTTTTGGGTCCTCGCACAGACTTACTATCACGAATTTTACAAAAAATCATGAGCCACGCATACCCAGGTGCACCGCAGAGGTCGTCTGGTGAGCCACCGCTCAGGCCGTGTTGGCCCCTGGCCTTTAAAGCCCAAAACAGGTTTGTCAATCAGCCCGTGGAAACCCTCCCTGGCCACACACTGCCCCTTACCCCAGACGCACATTGTCACAGAAACGTGCCCTGACGGCAACCTGCCCTGCCCTGCCAGTGAGTGGGGCAGGCCGACTAGATAGCCTGCGAGCCACACTCGCGGTGCCCTTGCCCCCTTCCTCGCCCAGCCGCACAACGCTACACCAGGCACTACACCCTCACTGCGTCTTCTTCGAGCTCCTGCCCCGTGCCTGAGGCGCCTTCCCCGCTTCTCCTTGTATCCTGCCACCTGCCGCATCTCCTTCAGCTTCCCCAGGCCCTCCTCTCCCCTGGCCCTCCCGCCCCTTCCCCGCATCCCCCTCCGGTCTCCCGCTGCCTCCTGCGGCCCCCGTCCGCAGCTCATCCACCGTCACACCCCACCTCGCCGCCTCCCTGGCCTCCGCAAAGCACGCCGCAGGGAACAGAACCTCGCGTGCGTTCCCCCAGAACCCCCTGTGGTAGCTATTGGGCGGCAGCTGCACCTGCACCTGCACCCCCGACCCAAACATACCGTCCCACAGCCTCCGTAACACGCCTTTGCCACCCCTCCCTTTCCCTTTGAACCCCCCTTTCCCGCTCCCCCTGTCCTTTTCTCCCGCCGCTCCCGAAGCGTGGCCCTGACCTTCCGCCCCTTCTGCTATGTCTGTCTCCAGCTGTTGCCGTTCCTCCTGCAGCTGCTCCTCCTGCTGCCTCTGCCGCTCGATGGCAAGGTCCAGTAGCGAGTGGTGCAGGTCGCGCCACTTGTACTGCTCGTACTGTGTACGGCCAATGTACAGCAGGTAGATCTGGTACGACAGGAAGGCCGCCATCAGGAAGGTCGCGATGAACATGAACAGGCCCATGGCCACCCCCAGCGGGTAGAAGAACACCAGCCACTCAATCATCCTGCGGCACAGGGCATCGGGGCACCAGGCGGCGTGAGGCACGGTCACCGGGGCCAGGCAAGCAAGGCGTGCAGCGCCTGTGTTCACAAGTAGGCATAACCATGAACACCGATGTGTTGTCGTACGGCCACTGCGACTTGAGGACTGTAGTCCACATGCGCCACCTCCGACTGACCGGAACCGGCTAAACGGAATTGCCCCTCTAGGCCCTTTGGCCCTATTGGCAAAGCCAATCAATCAGCTACTTCTTTGAAAATTTGTGTGCCAATATCCACTAGCTACCCGCCCACCTGGCAACACACTCCTGTGCCCTCGCCCCTGCCCTCACCCCTGCCCGCCCGCACCTGCCCGCCCTCTACTTGTGCCCCCCCACTGCCCCTGCCACTCACTTGCCCGGCACCCTCCACAGCGGCACCACCGCCCCCGTGCGGTAGTTGACCAGCTTGACGTCCAGCAGGCCCCGCCGCGCCATCTCCCCGCCCAGGATGGCTGCGGCCAGGCCCGCGCCGTAGCCGCACATGAGCAGGTTGGCGGCCAGGAAGGCCAGGAACAGGCGCGTGTTGGCGTAGCCCACGCAGTTGTTGATCCACTGGCAGTGGTGGTCGTGGCGGCCCACACACCTTAAGGGGAGGCAAGGAGGAGGGAAGGACGTACGGGCGGGCGAAAGCACCCTTCAATTGGACCCCAGACTATGCTTTTCCACGCCACTTTCCAGCGAGGAAAAGAGATCGCGCAGCGGCATCCCACTGTATCACTCCCCTTTCCATCCGCTGCATGCAAGCGTTATCCTGCGTATGCCCGCACAAGGTCCCCACCTTCCGCACACGCCGCAGTGCTTGGCGCGCGCGGGGCGCTGCATGCCGCACGTGGCGCAGTGCTTAGCGGGGAACAGCACCCCGTCCAGGGGGTACAGCGCGGCCCAGGCGGCCAGGTCCTCGCGCCGCACCGTGCCGGGGTCGGAGCGGCAGGCGGCCACGAAGAAGGCCAGGCACACCAGCACACAGCCCGTGCCGGTGACGCTGGAATGAAAGGATGGGGGGCCACGGAGCGGGGTGAGTTGTGGGTTGGGTAATGGGTGGAGTGGCGGCAAGCCTGGGTAGGATGCCTGGAATGGCGGAAGCGTGGCGGAGGGCGGAAGCATGTCCAAATCGGACAGAGAGCAGCTTGCCAAACGCAACGATTCACTTTGTAATTAGCACCGCGATAGATACAGCAAACCGCCGCTTCTGCTGTTACTGCCGTCCTCTCGAGTCAGCAGCGCGCAAGGGCGCGATCCCAGGCCACCCCCGCGCTGCCTGGCCCACCCACACGTGCATGGCGTCCACCCAGGGGTTGGGCAGCAGCGCGAACAGGTTGGTCCAGTAGATCCACAGCCCCGCGCCCAGCATCACAAGGTAGGCCACCTGGAGTCAAGACGGCAAGAGCCGGGAGCGAACACGCAAACATGTGAGCATGAGAACTGAGCATGAGGACAAGTACGGAGCGGAGGACCCCAGCCCTTGCACTCACGGCAGGCGCCACCAGCTCAATCCTGCATCCCGGCGGCAACTGCAGCAGCGGCAACTCGTCCGAGCCACTCGCGTGGCATGCAAAGCTAGGAGTGCAGCCCAACGCCCTTGCCCTTCCGTCTACGCTCCTCCGCCCCGCACCCAGCCCATCGTTTACCCCTCGCCCACACCCACACCGCATACGTTCTGCGGCCCCCACCTGCAGCAGGGGATTGGGCCTGTCGCAGCAGGCGGTGTAGGCGCGGTCCAGGGCCTGGGAGCCGCGCGCGCCGCAGGTGCGGGCCACCAACCAGCTGATTTCGGGGTAGGCACGAGTTGGGGGTGGGGGTGGTGTGGGGCCAGGGTGCCACGGGCAGGACGGGGTGCGTGCACAAAGCTTGCGGGCTGGTGCATGTGGTATGACGCACAGCGACACGCACAATAGCACATGGGATGTGGGATAGCCGAGCTGACCGGGTATCAAGCACGAGAGTGAAGGACTGGGGCTTTGGCGGGCGGCCGGCCAGGGTGGGGGCACGGGCGGTGAGCTGGTGGGCATGCGCACGCGCACCCACATGTGCAGGAAGGGCTGGACCATTAGCTGCTGCGCAGAGGGGTCCGCAAGCGGTATGTCAAGCGTGGGAACTCACTCGCAACAGTTGCAGAGGCCATTGGTCAGCAGCCAGTGGGCCTTCTCCAGAAGCGTGCCCCGGAAGTAGGGGGACTCCCCGAACAACAGGATGAAGATGAAACACGCCGTGCCCAGAGCATAAGCTCCGGCGAATATAAAGAGGTCCATCGATAGGGTGGGTCCAAAGCGGCTGAAAGCTCGACGCCGGTTGGGAGTACAAGAAGGCAAGTGCGGGAACTGGCTCAAGCGTGTCGATCACATGGTGATGAGGGTATATACAGTAGCCAAGGACAAAGGGATAGCCTGTATAATGTATAAGAGCGCGACGGAAGCGGTCAAAGGTTGCCCGCCTGCACGCGGCCATGCAAAAGAGGACCTCCCTCGTCACCTTAGGCTGCATTATGTTCGGGGCTCAACGGCCAGCACAACACAATTGTCGGTTTGTATACTTTATATCGCAACCTTGCTTAAGGATCTTGAGTCCTTCGCCGCCAGTGTACCTGACGCGCGAAACACCAGCAAAAATGGCTGACGATCAGGAGCTCCCTGTGTTTACGACTGCCGTCGATATGCGGAATTGGGTCCGCAAACAGAAGAAGAGCGGCCGGAAAGTCGCCCTGGTGCCCACCATGGTGGGTTGGCGTCACGGCACTCCTCACTTTCGCGCGCGCTCCAACGGATAACACCAACGGCACGGGCCACAACGCTCAATTCCCGTAGAGTGCACTTCGTGCATTGTGCTTGGCGTTCCAGCGCCCCGGCCCGTTGTGTGCACACGCATATGAGCGTGCCGACGTGCCACGTGTCCTTGACCCAAAAACGCGCACACCACCCGACTACCTGTGTCAATCGCCCACTGCCAGGGTTATCTCCATGAGGGCCACCTGTCGCTCGTGAAGGCTGCGCTGTAAGTACACTGTGGTGCATGTGCGGCAGGCCATTTGGTGCACCGCGGGTCCAGGGGTGGGCGCAGCGGGTGGGGGGCGGGGGGCAAGCGGTCCATCAAGTTGCAGAGCTACCGGACACTTGAGGGCTGCGCACCGACGGAGCTCACAGTTATCCAAAGCTGCGGTGCAGAGTATGCGTGTGCGGGCGTCTCGCCGTTAGGAGACGCGACACCACCTAGCCCGGCGCACCTACCCACGTTATCCAATGCACGGTGCACCGCACCAGCGGCCGTTACTGGAGCACCCTGTCATATTCGCTGATGGTACACGCAGGGAGCGAGCAGACATCGTTGTCGCCTCCATCTATGTCAATCCAACACAATTCGCGGCGCACGAGGACTTCGACGTCTACCCCCGCAACGCGGTGAGCACCCTCCTGAGCTCCAAAGGCTGAGTCATGCTGGGGCCAAAGTGGGGGTGGCTGTTTGCTGATGGGGCAGAACGACGCGGGCTGCAGTACAATTCTTTCCGGCCAGGCAGCCACAGGCGTGCTATGCTTCACCTATTTGGCTAGCCTTGCATGAGTCACCTGTCACCGACCTGCGCGCGTACCATGTCCGTGCCTCCTCCCCTGCAACCCCGGCCCTCGCCTTGTCCCTAGGCTGAGGACCGCGCCAAGCTCAAGGCCGCCGGGTGCCACGCCGTGTTCGAGCCGCAGTCCCTATATGTACAGAGTAAGCCGGGGCTGCACTGCTCTCGCCGGGGCCTTTGGTACGGCTTGGTGACCCTCCCTCACACCCCAAACCTGCTCGCATTAGAACGTTTCCCTACCTTGCGCACCGCCCGTCCCCGTTACCCACCCTCCATCTCCCATCCGACCCCTCGCCCTTAACCCCTCGCCCTGGAACGCTCGCCCTTAAACCCTCGCCCTTAACCTACTACCCACACCTATCACCTATCCCATCCCGTTTACCCCATCCCGTTAACCCACACAGCCCCCGGCACCTCCGAGTCCAACAACGTGGTGGGCCGCGAGGCTGCCCACCCCGACGCCCACGAGACGTGGGTCACGGTGGAGCGCCTGCAGCGCCCGCTGTGCGGCGGCTCGCGGCCGCACTTCTTCCGCGGCGTGTGCACCGTGGTCACCAAGCTGTTCCACGTGGTGGAGCCGGACGTGGCCGTGTTCGGGCGCAAGGACTACCAGCAGTGGCGGGTCATCAGCCGCATGGTGCGCGACCTGGACTTTGCGGTTGAGGTGGTGGGCATGCCCATCTGCAGGGAGGAGGACGGACTGGCCATGAGCAGGTGGGTGTGGGGTAGCTGCAGAGGTGCGAAGCAGCAGGAGCAGGGCGATGGGGGAGGTGGGTGTGGGGTGACGAGGGGACGGGGGCGAGGCAGGGTAGCGTTGGCAGGAGCAGGTAGGGGGTGCAGGGGATCCCAGGCGGCTTGCAGGATGTGTTGCTTGAGGTGCCGTTTTACCCGTGCCATACCACGTGTTGCGTGGGCAAGCCAATACCGGTGGCGTCATGTATGTGCGGCAACTTTACACACTCGTACGCGCCTCCTAGCACCACCTGACTCACGCCTCTGCCGTTGTGGCTTACGTCTCCTGCGCAGTCGCAACGCGCGGCTGTCCCCCGAGGCGCGGCAGAGCGCGCTGTGCATCAGCCGGGGGCTGCGCTGGGCGGAGCAGGCGGTGGGCAGCGGGGAGGTGACGGAGGCGGCGGCGGTGGCGGAGCGGCTCAAGGCCGACATCGCGGCAGCGGGCGGCACCGTGGACTACGTCGAGGTAGGCAACCGGCACCAGTGTGTTACGGTCATGCATGCGGTTGGGCACGAACTTGTGTGCATTGCGTAGTGTTGCATGTGGGGGTTTTGCGGTGGCTGGCCAACAGGGCTGGCCGGCACGTCTGGTTGGGGTGCAAAAATCACACGCAGGCCTGTGCCGTTTTGCAACTCATGCACAAGCCCCGTCGCTGCGATTACGTTACGGTACGCGTTGCCCTGTTTTCCCGTTGCCCCTCGCAGCTGCTCCATGCGGAGAACCTTGGCCCCATCGCCCAGCTGGCCGCGCAGCCGGTGCTGCTGGCGGTGGCTGCGCACTTCCCTGCTCGGGACCGCGGCACCGTGCGCCTCATCGACAACACGGTGCTCACAGCGCCGGGGGCGCCGCAGCTGGCGTGAGCCGGGCACGTGTGCGCAAGCAGGGGAGCCCTTCGCTTCAAGGACTCTTTCCAGCCGTACTTCGTGCATAGTCTGCGGGCGTCGGGGTTGCTTGGGGAAGCGTTGTGGAGGGTTCTATATGTGGCTGGGTGGCTTAAGTCGGTTGGCAGGTGTCGGCTTGAGGGGTGTTCCAGGACGGCAAAATCTTTCCGCTGGAGCTGCACGCACGCGGTTGCAGCTGGGCAGGGCATGTATCTGGGTTACGGACGGGGAGCAGGGGACCGGCGGCGGCTGCAGCGCTATTTTCCCGGTTGGCGCAAGCGTTTGCAGCAACGCAGTGTACCGTGCCGTGCTACCACGACTGCATAAATGAAGCTGAAGCGTGCGAGTTTGTTGGTAGGGGCAGTGCTTTACCGAGGCTGGCGGTCGGGCTGGTATGCATGGCTGCGCGTGGCCTGCAGCACATGTGTGACCTCCGCACACAGGCCACGCCCGTGTGCAGCACGACGTAGTGTGGGACCATGGACCCCCCAGTGGCAGTGCAGCATGTGACACGTGACTCAGTATATGCCACTTTCACACCAGCTTTACACTGGCTCGGCGACGCTTTCTGTAACTCGGTGCATACGGGTAGCAGCACACGTTGTGTGGACCCCCTACTGTGCACACGCCTCGCACTTGCGGCAGGAGCAACAAACGAAGCCATGGCCAGGAGGACACCTGCAGGTGCACCTGTTGTGCAACGGCGTAGGGGTGCCACACTGCCGCGGCTAAGAGCCTGTGAGTGAGAGTACTACAATTTGGTACATCTGGTTCTGGTTCTGGTACTGGTTGGCTGAACGCTTCTTTCTTTCCTCGAGCGTCCTGTAGGAACTAGCACGGCCGACACTCACTTGGCGGCGCTTGCACTTAACACGCAGCGGGGTGGTCGCTTGTAAGGCAGCCCATCAAACAAGTGCCCATCGTCTTCACCGTTAAACATGGCGTATTTCCTAATGATACACCACTGTGTGCGCCCGTGAACCACGCATGGCATACGGCACAGAGGAAGCCTGCCCACAAGCGTGTCCACGCAGGCCCTGAAGCACGGCTCCCTTGCTCGTTACGCATACAACACACAATCCACTCACTGCCTCCAGTGTGCCAGCTTCCTTCTCTGTCCTCCACTCGCTGCTGCCCCCGCCCAGCCCCCCCATTCGTTGCCGGGTCCAGCTTTGTTTCCCGAGTGGGACGGGGCTGGGCACTGGAAGGGGACCAAAACTGTACATCCATACATACATTCACATAACCCGCAACTCCCAAGCTCCCCAGCCGTCCAACGGAGTGCCTATCAGTGCCCGACATACCGTATTTACTCCACACATCATATACACACTCCACACATCACCTCTAGGCCAATCCCGCATCCCGCGCAACCGCACCCCACCCGTCGCTGGCTCGCCGCCGCCTGCGCCCCGCCCCCCTGCTCACCAGCTCACGCCCCCAGGCTCATCACATACCTCCCCTCCCCCCGCGCCGTCAGCCCCTGGAACGACCGCCACTTGCCCGCAAACGGCCACAGGTTCACCACGCCCGTCGGCGACACCGCGCCCGCCAACACCGCCGCCACCTGCTCCTCGCTGTAGTAGGGGTACTCCCTCTTCAGCGCCGCCCTGCCCCTGCCCCCGCTAACCCACTCCGCCCACTCCGGGTCCGTGCTGAACCCCGACCCGATCACGCCCTCCACAAACTCCCGCACAGTAACCGGCCCCGCCAGCTCCACCGGGCCCCAGGGGAACTGCCGCTCCTGGCCGTTGTTGGTTACCACCACCTCCCCCTCGGGGCACAGCACCGAATCCCACACCAGCCGCGGCAGCGGCACCTCACCAAAGTCCATGAAGCACTGCTCATCCTCGTCCTCATCCTCATCCCTAGCTCCTTCCCCGCCGTCTTCGTCGTCGCTGTTTGCATTTGCAAGATCGATGTTGCTGTGCTCGCAGTCCTGGCTCTGCGTCATGAGCGTGGGCTGCTCGGGCAGGCGCCAGGACATGTTGGCGCGAAGGAAGGCGTGAAGGTCCGCCAGCTGCCAGCGGATGGCCCCCACCCCGGGGTACACGGCGCGCAGCTGCCGCTCCATGTCGTCCTGCCAGGCGTCAATGTCCTGCTCATCGGTACGGCATGCAGGGGAAGATGTGGCGGGGTGGGGCGCGTGCGGGGTTGGGTGTGGTTGTGGGTGTGTATTACGTCGCTGCACGTGTCGCGTGCAGGGAGGGCAGCGGCCCACAGTAAGCCGCACCTTGAATGTGCTGCTATTGATGCTGCTTGCTGTAGTTCAGGCGTCCACACCGTCATGAACCTGCTAAATGGAGCCCCCTAGAACGGTATGTGCTAACTGCATCGTGTCCGGGTGTGTCCAACCTGCCCACCTGCACGTTCGCCAGCCACTCAGACTGCACGGGCACGTGCAGTGCGGTCATGCCGTGCTGGTGCCAATCACCGTGCGGAGGCAGGACGGCAGCGAGCTGGGGAGGCAGCGTGGGCGCGGTGTTTGGGGCGGTGGGCGCAGCGACGTCGAAGGAACCGGTGGGGGAGGTGCCGGGGGAGGTTATGGGTGTGGTGTCAACATCCGTGGCGAAGCTGTCTGCGGCTCCCGAAAAGCCGGCTTCGGGTGCAGCATGCAGGCGGGTCGGGCGGAGGCGGAGGCAAGAGGGGCGAGCGGAAGCGCTTTGAGGTGGGTAGGGGGTGACGGAGGCTGGTTGCGAGGGGGAGCGTCGAGGCCTGGCGGGGTCGAGCGGAGCGCTGGCGGGGCAGGGCCGACGGCCCTGCCCCGATGGGCAGAGCGCATAGGCTGCCGGTAACTGCAAGGATAGCATTGTTGATATGTGTATGGCAGGATAGCGAAGACAGAGAGCTTGAAGGCGCGAGGAACTGATAAGCTTTTCCACAACTTTCCACGCCAGCAGCTTTTCGCTTGCACCACTGCCTCCTCACGTTTGATCTTGCGCAATATCTGTTTGATTCTGCCTGTAAGTAATGCGACTTCTAGCTTTGCGCGCGCTGTGAAGTGGATCCAACTATTTGTAAGACTCCCCGTACCGGAAAGTGTCGACGTCCCGATCGCGGCAGGAAAGCCAAAACCTATCATGGAGCTCCATCTATCAAACATAATCTGTCCACTGTACTGGCATGTTGGTGGTACGGTAGCGTGGGCGAGCCAGGGCACACGGCACGTGGCCACCTGGCTGCACCTGGGATACGACTTCAGCAACCGACCGTTACTGCTGGGCTATAGGACCGCTGCGGCGTGCGGTCATGGTGGGAGCATGTGGAAGGCGTGACGGTTGCCCGTGCATGTGCAATTTACGCAAGATCAGTCACGTCCAGCTTTGCCGCCAGGGGGAGGGCTTTCCCTGCCACTTGTCTGCTTACAAGGACCCTGCGACATGTTCCCGAGCAAACAGCTTGTGCAGTCTGTCCGTGCATTACATGTGAGTCCTCGTGTTCCTAAGCAGGCTAGCGGTGGGTAACACTCCTGCCACGTGTGTCAAGTAGCAACAGCACGACGTCACCGCTGCCCATGGCTCCCGTCCTGTCAACAACGGACCTCCGCGTTGCAGCATGTTAGAGCAACACAATGGAGTGCGCAGACTGTCACAATCACGTGCACGCACACACGCATACACGTGCAGTTTGCACTACTCACGGTGCGATACACAGCCGCCGCAACACTGCACGCATGGTCACCGGTACACCGCTAGCATGTGCCACACACCGCTAGCCTATCGGCATGACACGGCCCGTGGGACGTCCAGAGACACCGTCTCATCACTTCAGTGTGGCTGTGGTGCTCGAAGACCTCCGATCACGGTTCCCTACTGCGGTAAGCATCCAGACTGGCACGCCTACATAGCACTACAATACAGAGCAGTTAGATCCGCCGCGCAGGTTCCACAGTTGCCGCCAGCAGTTGCCTTCCCTCAGGAAGCGTCACAGCAACACCCCTGCAACCCTCAGTACCCCATCCTCACTGCCCCCATAGCCCCACACAGCCAACAGCCCCGCATGACAGTCCGAACTGCCCCCATCTCTGAACTGCAACCTGTGCCATACTCCACACCGCAGTCTGAAGGCGTACTCCTATGCAATACACATACGCCGTACTGAGCTGCCGTACTGGGCTCGTGGGCTGTCCTCCGCCATGGACCGGCTGTCGTCGCACGCCAGCAGCACTTGGCAGTCGGGCCGCAAGCACCCCGGCCACACCTTGTCCCGCCGGAAGTGCGACGCGATGTAGCCAATCACCTTCTTCATGTTGATGCGCTTGCCTGCAGGCCCATATACAGTGCAGGCCGTGTGAGGAACCACGAGCAGATCCATGTTACCGTACCCCTTAACCGACCTCGGCCCAACCTGATGAGCGCTGGCTCCCTGAGGCGGCCAACAGAGGCGACCATGTATGGCAAGCACCAACCAACAGGTATACCGTATGCATAACAGGGGCGCTGCATCTCCCTTGGTGCAGAATATTACGGCGTTGCATTGACCCACCCGTGCGGTAGTCTCCCGCCAGCTTGCTGGCCAGCGTGGGCTCCAGGATGAGCCGCAGCTGCTCCGTCAGCCCGCCAGGTCCTCCATGGCCGGCACCCACCCGGTGGTGAAGCGGTTGGCCAGCGCGGGGGACAGCTCCTTCTTGCCGAAGTCGCCTCCCGGGTTCATGGTGGCCAGCAGGCGGAAGCCCGGCGCCGCCACCACCACCTCCGCGCCCTCGCCGCCGCGCTCAGCCAGCGTCAGTGTGCGCCCGGGCTCCAACACACTGCGATGACACCGCAGGCGTGTGGTTACTCAAGAGCCTAGCAGGACCAGCCGCAGGGCTCCGGGCACAGTGTGTCCCGAGTTCAAAACCCTTACACGGCCAACTAGGAGTGGCAAGAGCGAAGCGGAGTGACACGCGCGTGGTCGTAGCATGCACGTAACGTGCACGAGCGGGGTGAATGGCAGCGACGCAGTGCAACGTCGACGCCAGGGACCACCGTCACGCCTGCCACATGCCATACAAGTGCTACCACGCTGTTACTACACGCGCCTCCAGCCCACCTGTTGAGGCGCTCCAGCACTGCGTCCTCCGCCAGGTTGATCTCATCCACCAGGATCATGTCCCCCCGCCGCATCGCCGTCACCAGCGGCCCGTCAACCCACGCAAACGGAGCGCGCGCCTCCGCTGCCGCCGAGGCCGCCGCCGCGCCATCCTCGCGCTGGGACCCCGGGTGTGGCTGCTGCTGCGCCTGCGCCGACGGCTGCTGCTCGACGCCGGCAGGCGCCGCGCGTGCTGCCTTGACGGCCTGTGCCGCCATCATGCCCAACGCCGCCATTTATGGGGCGGCGCCATGTAACCAGCGTTGATCTGTTCGGGTGTGATGCGGCTGAGGTCTTTCACCTGTAGCACAGGTGGCAGCACGTTTCCACGCTCGTCCACGTCCTCCTTGCCCGTGCCGCTGTTCAGCAGCGTGACCGCCACGGAGGCGGCCCCCACATAGCCCTCCTTCGTGTAGCCCACCCTACCCATGTGCATCCCGCCCACCACCACGACCGGCTGCCTGCTGACCGCCTCACCCTTTTCCAGCGGGACCCGGAAGCTGCAGTCGCCGCTAAAGGGGTGGACGCGTATGTTCTTCGTGCTGACTGAGCTGGTGTTACCGCCTGGGCTCCCCGTCGGTTTGCGGTATATGACCTGCACACGCGAGCCGTCCGGGTCAACTGACAGCAGCTGCGCCTGCCGCTTGCCGCTTGGAGTGGTGGTTTTCAAGGGGTTTGCCGGGGCGAAGGGTTGGCGACTGGAATACGGGCAGGGGCGGCGGGGCAGGCGGCGCGTGCACCTATGCAAGGGGGGAGGGTGGAAAGAGGGACAGGGGGAACGCGTGTGGGGAGAGGGAAGGGGCCGAATGCAAAAGGAGCAGGGCATACGTTTCACTGTCGCCGTCGGTATAAGGCTGCCAGGGCGGGCTTGGGAACATTTGCGCAGCGCTTGACTGCCCCAGCGCCTGGCGACGGTTGATACGGCGCGCCACCATGAAACACCCGGCGGTGTGTTTTCCTGCCCCTGCCTGCTCCCTTCCCGTCCCGCCCCTCCCCCCGCCCCCAATTGACCTGCAGCCTGTAGCTGTACAACCCACCGGGTCCGGGACTCAACCCTCTGAAAGTGGCTGCGTGGGCGTTTCTGGCGTCGAGACGGGCTGCCAAGGACACCCGCGTGCTTGCCCAGCCCCACCGGTACTGTCACGTCGTCTTCACTGTCGCTGCAGCTGCTGCCTCCAGCGGCGTTTCAGCACCGCCGCCATCATCGGCGCTATTGCCGACGGTGTCGCTGCTGTCACTGTCTGCATCGGAGTCGACCGAGCTTCCGGAATCGAGGTCTGAGCCCGAGCCGTCATACTGACCTACAGTTTCCATGTAGTCCCCAGAGGCTGGGCTCAGCACCTCATCGTCGTTGTCCATTGCAGGCTCCGTCGCTTGCTCCATCGCCTGGCGGTCGGAAGGTTTATATAAGACTGTCACTTTCTATTTTGTGAGGCAGTGTGGTAACTACTATTGTAATACAACATCAGTATAGCACTCCCGCTGCCTCGCGGGCCGGGTTCGGGGCTTCTCCGGTATACAACTCGCGAAATCGTCACCCGCACAAGTGCGCAATCATCAAGTAGGTAAAAGCGTTTGCGCATATCACATAGCAATTAAGAGTGATACAGTTTGAGGTGGCCCCGCGTCGTACAAACAGGGGAGGACAACATATTCCTTTGTAACTTCTTACTTTACGTTGTTTCAGTGTAAGAGTAAACTAGTGCCAAGTGTGACTATTGCTGTTTCGCGAAGACTCGTG
>VFQN01004828.1_pt1 | contig 17279 bp, 14 predicted proteins | sample 3512371 | NCBI WGS metagenome assembly VFQN01 (sample SAMN10412370, study PRJNA504923) | tailings metagenome | isolation source: Replicate 2 from Balatoc abandoned mine | place: Philippines: Itogon, Benguet | collected 2017-08-28 | reverse complement strand
GTTGGAATTTCATAAAGGCAATTATGACGCTTCTTGGGACAACTTACACAAGACCCGAGTATTGGATATTGAGCTGCTGGATTATGATTTTATGAAAGAACTTCTCGCCAAAAAATGCGACCCGCTGGGTATTTTTAGTACGCCCAATTAAGGCATTTTATCCCCTCTATCCGCCCGTATTACGGTTTTAAACAGTAATACGGGCGAGACGGCTAGATAGAATCGTACATTAACAATGATTCGCTCCATCACCGCTCCTGATACGTATCCCCTCCGCCACCAAGTTTTGTGGCCAGACCAACCCCTTGATTTTGTCAAAGTACCTGAAGATGAAAAAGGGCTTCATTTTGGCTATTTTGTCGATCATCAGCCTGTATCGGTGATTTCTCTTTTTGTGGATGACCACCGCGTTGCCCGCTTCCGAAAATTTGCCACTCACCCTGATTTCCAGCGCCAAGGGCTGGGAAGCGCCCTTCTCGAAATTGTATTTGAACGCGCCATCGAACTTCAGGCGACGCGAATTTGGTGCGATGCTCGGCTCGACGCTAAGCCTTTTTATGAGCGTTTCGGTATGAAACAGGAAGGCGATACATTCTTCAAAGGAAACATTCCTTATGTAAAAATGAACCTCAATTTTTGAGAAGAATACTTGCAATGGTTTCCCCAAATGAGTGCTTACAAGATTGATTTTTGCGTTCTTGTTGCTCATTTTGGGGTAATAGGCTCTTTTTTTTGCCATGTATAAGGCTTATGGGAATTTTTTTCTACAATTTACTGTGGAATACTTTTTTTGATAATTTGCCATACATATACTTGTACGTCTTTCGTCCCCGTTTAAGTGGTTTTGGCCAAAAGGGTAATTTTTGGTGGATTGCCTGAATGCCAATGGATTGAAAAAAAAATGATTAACGGGAGGGCTCGTACAGCTCCAACTGCGACAACGATTAACCAGTGCGTGCGCACTTAATAATGATGAACAGCGAATCTGCGAAACATGTCTTCTCCGAAAAAGTTGATGATTGGTTAATGGGTTTTTATGACGCCTTCGAGTTTGTAAAGTTGGTTTTTAGAGAGGCATTTTCTGGGGGCTTTGAGTTTACCGAATTTGTTCGGCAATGTTATTCTATCGGTCTCAAATCCCTGCCGTTGATTTCGTTGACGGGATTCGTTACGGGATACGTTTTTACCAAACAATCGCGCCCTTCGCTGATGGAATTTGGCGCTACCTCATGGTTGCCGTCGTTGGTGACGATTGCCATCGTGCGGGCGTTGGCACCGCTGGTTACGTCGCTGATTTGCTCGGGAAAAATAGGATCGGGCATTGGTGCGGAGCTGGGTTCGATGAAAGTGACCGAGCAAATAGACGCCATGGAAGTGTCAGCGGTCAATCCGATTCGTTTTTTGGTGGTTACGCGCGTGGCAGCAGCCACCATTACTATTCCCATTTTATCTTTTTACTGCGCATTGGTGGCGTTGGCGGGTGCTTTTCTTAACGTGACGGTCAACGAAGAAACCAACGTACTGGCCTTTCTGGAGCATGGATTCGACAGTATCGTTTTCTTGGATATAATTACAGCGGTGGTTAAAGCTACCTCTTTTGGGTTTACCATCGGCATGATTGGTTGCTACAAAGGTTTCAACGCTACAAACGGCACCCAAGGGGTAGGACAAGCCGCCAATTCATCGGTGGTCTTATCCATGTTTCTGATTTTTATTGAAGAATTATTTATTGTTCAAGTAGCTAATTGGTTTCGCTAAATTCGCACGCAATCATGGAGAAAACGATTGAAATAAAAAATTTATATAAATCGTTCGGGAGTCTGCACGTATTGTCGGGGGTAGATCTGGATGTGCATGAAAATGAAAATGTAGTGGTATTGGGACGGTCAGGAACGGGAAAGTCGGTGTTGATTAAAATCATTGCGGGGTTACTAACTCCCGACCGTGGAGAAGTAAAAGTATTTGGGCAATCGGTTCCTGATTTGACGGCTAAAGAACTGAATGAGTTGCGGTTAAAGATCGGTTTTTCGTTTCAGAGCAGTGCGTTGTACGACAGTATGACCGTGCGGGAAAACTTGGAGTTTCCACTGGTCAGAAATCTAAAAAACATGACCCGGAAAGAAATAGACAAAGCCGTTGATGAGGTCATCGAAGCCGTAGGGCTGAAAAAAACGTTGGACCAAATGCCGTCGCAACTTTCGGGTGGGCAGCGCAAACGGATTGGAATAGCCCGTACCCTCATCATGAACCCGAAGATAATGCTGTACGATGAGCCAACCGCGGGCCTCGACCCCATTACGTGCCAAGAAATCAATGATTTAATGAATCAGGTAAAGGAAAAATACCGTACTAGTTCCATCATCATCAAGCACGATTTAACCTGCGCCAAAGAAACGGGTGACCGGGTGGCGATTTTGTTTGATGGCAAGTTTGCGTATCAAGGCACGTTTGAGGAAGTTTTCGGCAACCCAGATCCCCGCATTCGTAGTTTTTATGATTACAATTTTATCGAACCAAAACTTCAGAATTAATATGAAATCAACGTCAAGGTCGGAAAGCTATAAAGTAAAAGTGGGCATTTTTGTGGTACTTGGGATTATGATTCTGGTCGCGGGGATTCTTATGGTGGGCACTTTGCGCAAAACCTTTGTGAGTAAAATCGACGCCTATGCTATCTTGGACGACGTAAATGGCCTTACCAAAGGCAGTAATGTGTGGTTTTCGGGTGTTAAGGTCGGCACCGTAAAGCACGTTGCTTTTGTCGAAAACTCTAAAGTAAAAGTAACCTTTGGTATCGAAGAGTCTTCCCAAAAATTTATCAAAAAAGACGCCAATGTGAAAGTCAGTACCGACGGTTTGATTGGCAACACCATTATTGTGATTTCGGGCGGTTCGCCAGAAGCCGAAATCGTGGAAGACGGGTATCAGTTTAGGGTTCTAAAAGAGGATTCTCAACAGGATATGCTGAAAACATTGCAGGAGAATAACAAAAATTTACTCGCCATTACGGCTGATTTCAAAGAATTGGTTCGTGGCATCAAAGGTGGAGAAGGTACGGTAGGGAAGTTGTTGACCAAAGATGATTTATACCAAAAATTAAATTCAACCCTCACGGGATTGGAAGCCGCCACGCTCAACGCCAAGGCTACGACGGTGTCGTTGGCGCAGTTTTCCAAAAACTTGAACACGCAGGGTAACTTCGTCAATGACTTGTTGACCGACAAACAGATGTACGGCGATTTGAAACAAACGGTCAGTACGTTGGGAGAAACCTCGCGAAACTTGAAGGAAACCTCCACTTCAGCCAAGAGTTTGGTGACCGATTTGCAGCAGACAACCCATAAAATTGCCAATGACAAAACCAGTACTTTGGGAGTACTTTTGCACGACCCCAAAACGGCCAATAACGTAAGAAATACGCTAAAAAATCTGGAAAGCAGTTCGGCCAAATTGGACGAAAATATGGAGGCGTTGCAACATAATATCCTGCTTAGAAGGTATTTCCGTAAGAAAGATAAAGAGGAAGTCAAGGCTGATACCTCCACCCAAGTGACAACCCTCGAAAAAATGCCTTGATTCCTAAAAGGTTCTTAATTTTGGTTAAGCAAAACAAATGATCCACAAATCATTGCTTTGTTTAACCTTCTTTGTTTATAGCAGCTTACAAATTGGGCTACTTTTAGCGCTTTTCTTATGTACTTCTAATCCTGCATTAAGCCCTTATTAAGGTTGGGGTTATAACTTTGTTGTGTCATTTTGGAAGACACAATCTAAAAAGTTGACCAAAAGACGCCAAAGTTCAAACCTGACCACCTTAAACATATTAATCATGGAAAGTACCCTAATTAAGAAAATAACCGTACCCGTAGATTATAGTGAAACCTCCCGCAGTGCACTTGCCTTGGCATTAGAAATGAGCCGTCAGCACCAAGCCTCCCTTCATTTGTTGTATGTTGTGGAGCAATATCAATGCATTTCTATTTCCGAAAACGGGTTAATAATTGATTTCTCCAAGGAGTCTATCAAAGCCGCTGAGCTTAAAAGGTTACAAAAGTTAGCTAACGAAGTGATTGATGGCCAGACTGCTTACATGGTTGAATGTCGTATCGCCAATGACCTGTCGACGGCCGTCGTTGAGGCGGCGCTTGAACAAGAAAGTGATTTGATTGTAATGGGTACACAGGTAACATCAGGGTTTGTGTCGCATTTTGTCGGCTCAGTGGCTTATGATGTTGTCAAAACAGCGTCTTGTCCAGTACTTACCGTTCCGAATCATCGAGCATGGACGGCATTCAAAAAGATTTTGTTTCCTGTTCGGCCAGTGGCTACGGCGCTAGAAAAGTATGATTTAGCCAAGGAAATGATTAGGCATAATAAGGCTGAGCTGACAGTTTTAGGTCTATATAATGAAGACACACCGCAGCTTTCTGACGCTCTTACCGAGATGCTCTCCAATTTGGAAATTCAACTGAAATACGACCGAATTTGGGCTAGTATTGAGTTGGCAGATACTGAAGAAGGTGCCGAACTTGTCTTATTCAAATCCCGTCAGCTAGACGTCGACTTGATTATAATAACGGCTGATGAGAGTGAAGCAAGCGGAAGTTTTTTTGAGAGTCCTTATACAGAACAAATTATAAACCAGTCTAAAGTTCCCGTTTTGTCCATCAGACCCGCGCCCGTTAGGGTGGTTCAGATGCAGCCAATTGAGGCAATACCAGTATTTTCGGTTGTGGCATAAATTCAGGACGATAAGATAGTCTCTTCGGTGGGAGAGAAGGTAGTATTAGAAATTCACGGTGGATGCCTTATCCTACTGAACTCAAATCGCTCACCCAACATGAGATTATTTTCCTTTTTTTTACTGCTTCTTTCACTTCCCTCGGCTTATGCCCAAAACTGGTACAAAGGCAATCTGCACACGCATTCGCTCTGGAGTGACGGCGATGATTATCCCGAAATGATTATGGATTGGTATAAAGCCAACGGTTATAATTTTGTCGGATTATCAGACCATAATACGTTTCAGGAAGGAGAAAAATGGGTCAATGTTCCGCGTGTGCCCGAGCGTCGGCGTACATTTGAGCGTTACTTACGTACGTTTGGACCTGATTGGGTCACGTACGAAAAAGGGCCTAACGATTCACTGAAAGTACGCCTGAAAAACTTGCAGGAATACCGCAGTTATTTTAATGACCCAGGTAAGTTTCTCATTATCAAAAGCGAAGAGGTTTCAACAAGCTACGACAGCAAGCCGATTCACATCAACATGACCAACGTGCAAAACCTCATTCGACCGCAGAGAGGCAACAGCGTAGCCGAGGTAATGCAAAACAATATTGACTTAGTGGTAGCGCAGCGCCGCCAAACGGGACAGCCCATGTTTCCGCACATCAATCACCCCAATTTTTACTATGCTATCACCGCGCAGGACCTGATGCAACTACGGTACGAGCGTTTCTTTGAAGTTTTTAATGGCCACCCGATGGTTAATAATTACGGTGACGACAAGCGAGATGGCACTGAGGTGATGTGGGATAAAATCAACGTGCATTTTGTGCAGCAGGGGCGCCCGCTTATGTACGGTTTGGCCACCGACGACAGCCACAACTATCAGTTTTTTGGCTTAGAATATAGCAACACTGGCCGTGGTTGGGTCATGGTCAATGCCGCCGAGTTGTCGCCGCGCTCCCTGATTGAGTCGCTGGAAGCAGGGCGGTTTTATGCCACGTCGGGCGTAGAATTAGAGAAACTTGTTCAAACACCGTCCAGTATTTCTTTTAAGATTAAAGCGGAGCCTAGTGTCAATTATACCATTCAATGGATTGGGTTGAAGAAGGGCAAAGAAAAGACGGAAATTTTTAAAGAAATCCAAGCTAGTGAAGCGAGCTATACCTTGGCCGAAGATGATTTGATGGTGCGGGCCAAAATTATTTCCAATAAACCAAAATACAATCCATTTAGCGCGGGAGACGTAGAAACGGCTTGGATTCAGCCCATTGCAAAGCTCCAAACCCCGCCCATAAAACTCGGCGTAGTGCCGCTTCCTAACGCCCACGCGCACAACGATTACGAGCAATCGCGGCCGTTGTGGGATGCGCTAGACCAAGGATTTACGAGTGTAGAAGCCGACGTCTATTTAATCAACGACACGCTGTTTGTGGCGCACGAGCGCCCGACCTTCAACAATCCTGCGCATACCTTGGAAAACTTATATTTGAAGCCATTGGCTGAGCGCATTGCCCAAAACGGAAATCAAGTTTATGCGGGCTATAAAGGCCCCGTGTATCTCATGATTGACTTCAAAACCGAGGCCGAAAGTACCTATAAAGCCTTAGACAAATTGCTCCAAAACTATCGTTCTATTTTTACTTCTTATAAAGGCAACAGCTCTAAAGCGGGAGCTGTAACGTTGTTTATTTCGGGTAACCGCCCGATTGAAACGTTGAAAAAATCAAAAGAACGATTGGCGTCTTTGGATGGGCGACCTGCTGATTTGGGTAAGAAACTGAGTGCTCAATTAATGCCCGTGGTGAGTGATAATTACGCAAACCATCTTTCGTGGCGTGGCAAGGGCGAAATGCCCGAAGAGCAGTTTCAAAAATTGAGTCAATTGGTAAAAAAAGTACACGCCGAAGGCAAAAAACTCCGCCTCTGGGCTTGCCCCGAAGACCCGGTCGTTTGGAAAAAACTCCGTGAAGCAGGCGCTGATTTTCTCAGTACCGACCAATTGGAATTGGTAAAGGAGTTTTTGTTGGCGAAGCCTTGAAGGTTTTGGTTATTTAATCATCGCGGACTTTGCCGCCATGGCTCTTACAAAATATAAAAAAGGGTAGCCCATAGAGGAATATAGAAAAGCCCTTCCCAATTATTGGGAAGGGCTTTTCTATATTAATTGATGAATTTTAAATTATAATCCCGCAATCAGCTTCTGGTTAAGAACCACGTAATCGTCGTTTTTGGCTTGTTTAGCCATTTCCATCGACTTCATGGCGGTGGCTTTTGCGCCTGCTTTGTCGCCCGCTTTAGCCTGTACTTTGGCTTTCAGGTGCATTACCCAATACGCCGTAGGTTGTGCTTCAACGGCTTTGTTGGCCCATTCCAGCGCTTTGTTGATGTCTTTGCCGTTGTCAAAATAATAGCTGGCGGCTTGGAAATACGGGCGGCTATCTACGGTCATGGCGGTGTTGATTTGTGCCATGATTTTAGCGTCAATATCAGCCACTACAGGTATCTGTACGGCGGTATTTTCCCACAGGATTTGAATATCGGCCGAAGAGGCGGTGAGGTTACCCAAAATGATGGTAAAATTCTCAATCATCATCGGTAATTGCATCGACTCTACTTTAAAGCGAGCTACATCATCTTCAGTTTTATAGCCCGTTAAACCACTGTTGTTGGCACCTTTGTTGATGATAATTTCCCATTCGTTGGCAGTCGGTACAGAATAGATAGCGTACGAACCTGCTTTTACGGGCACTCCACCCACTTTTACGTCTTCTCCGAAGGTTACTTTGGTGGCCGCGTTGGCACCTGTTCTCCAGATTTTACCAAAAGGCACCAAATCACCAAAAATTTTGCGGCCTTTTGCGGCGGGGCGAGAATAAGTGATTTCGATGGAAGAAAGCGCAAAGTCCTGCTTGAGGGTTTGGGTTGGACTGGGAGCGGGTGTCTTGATTCCCTGGGCCGATGCGCCTACTGAAAATAGGACAAAAAGAAGTACAACTACTTTTTTCATTTGATTTTTGAGGGTTTTGTTTTGATAAGTAATGTGCGTAGTCTATCGACTGTTGGCAGAAGTGTAAACTCAATTATCAGCCAAATAATTCAAAAAAATGAAGTTAAAGTGAAGCATTTGCTTGAATAACGCAAGTGAGTACTGATTTATATCATCATTTTCATGCAGAGAAATGCCGATTTTTGAAAGGTTGGGAATGAGTTTATATCCCTTCGTCGAATCATTTATTAAAACACTGTTTTCCACATGTCAACACAACATACATTTCATATTCCCGTCATGGGGCTGGGATTTACGATGGAATCGCCCATTAAAGTGGCGAGGTTTGGGATTTCGTCAGTTATTTCTATCATTGAAGACGAACTGATGGAACGCCTCCGCGAGTTGTACAGCCCGTGGGTAAATGAGACTTTTGTTCCGATCACTGAGCAGGTGGAGGATTGGCGCGCCAAACGAATTCAGTCATATCTCAATCTTGTCAATCGGATTGTGACGCAACAGGTAGAAAAGCTCCGAAATCTGCCGTTTGTGATGGGTACCGAAATTGTAAAATACTTCGAACTCCTCCCCGACGATTCGTCGGTCAAGGCGCTTTATCAAAACATGATGTCGTTGGAGGAAGGCGAAGCCAAAGCACAGTTGCAAGAAAAACTACGGGGAGAAATCAAACCAGGGGCGATTGATGTCAACATCATGGCGAAGGTAGACCGAAATAATTACACCAAAGACGGAGAAATGTTGCCCAAGGAGTTTTCGGACGCCCTTTCCAGTTTAAGGGGATTCGCCCAAAGTGATTTGGAATCTTCAGTGGTTTTTTCGGCTGGATACAACCCGCGTTTGTACGCATATATTGATACTTTCAGTGACTTTTTCCCCGATGAAAAAGGCTACCTAAAAAAGAAGATTGTATTGAAAGTAAGCGATTACCGCTCGGCTCTGACCCAAGGAAAAATATTGGCTAAAAAGGGTTTGTGGGTGTCAGAATTCAGAATTGAATCGGGATTGAACTGCGGCGGACACGCGTTTGCGACCGATGGCTTATTGTTGGGGCCAATCATGGAGGAATTTAAAGCCAATCGAGAAGCATTGGCCGCAGAGCTGTGGACGATGTGCAACCAAGCCTTGACGACCAAAGGCGTACCTACGTTTGAAACCCAACCTGTGCTACGTGTCACGGTGCAGGGAGGCATTGGCACGGCCCACGAAAATGCCTTTTTGCTCGACTATTATCAGGCCGATGCCACGGGTTGGGGTAGTCCATTTTTGTTGGTGCCCGAAGCCACGAGTGTCGACGAAAATACGCTCCAGGCACTGGCTACCGCTAAGCCTGATGATTATTATTTGAGCCATGCCTCGCCGCTAGGGATTCCGTTCAATAACTTTCGGAAAAGTACCGCTCAGCATCAGTTGGCGGCACGGATTGCGAAGAACCGTCCGGGAAGTCCTTGCTATAAAAAGTTTTTGGTGGCCAATACCGAGTTTACCGAAATTCCGATTTGTGCGGCTTCGCGCCAATACCAACATCTGAAAATCAATCAGTTGAAAGAACAAAATCTTTCGCCGGAAGTTTACGAAGCGCAGTTGGCGGAAGTAACGGAAAAGGATTGCCTTTGCGAAGGACTGGGCGCGTCGGCGTTGTTGAGTGAAGGGCTCAAACCAGCGCACAACCTCAACGCCGTGACGATTTGTCCGGGGCCTAATTTGGCGTATTTCTCGGGGGTTTTTACGTTGCAGCAGATGGTTGACCACATTTATGGGCGCCTGAACTTGCTCAACTCCGTGAAGCGTTCCAACCTGTTTGTGAATGAATTAAGAATGTACGTAAAATATTTTGACGATGAGTTGAAGAAAAGTGCAGACAATCTAACCACCAAGAAGGTACGCTATCTGCAACTATTTCAAAACAATCTTTTGCAAGGCGTTGCTTACTACAAAGAACTCCTTCCCTCACTCAAAAACGAAGCGGAACGTTATCTGGAAGAGATGAAGGAGGAGTTAAATCAGTTTGAAAACACGATAAGAAATAAGACGGTGCCCGTTCCAGTAAATGCCTAAACGTAGGATATTTTTTTAGTGGGTTTAATTGTTTCTAGTGGTCCGCAAGTTTTGCTGACCACTTTTTTGTTTAAAACTGTAGAAAAAGAAAGAGGTTAGTAAACAGATTTGTTCATTAATTGTAAAATTGATAAATTATTACATCCTAAGGAATTTTGATTATGAATAAAGTTGCAATAATCATTCTTGTATTTCTTTGCAGTTCATTTGATGAGCCAAGGCTTAATAGCTTCTTTGTAAGTAAATACAATGGATGTGTTTTGAAAATGAATAAGAGTATCAGAAAGAAATTAAAATGGGAAATGTTTACTAATGGTTCTATAAAGCCTATTTATTCAATTCCAGACAGTGGTTTCTATAGTAAAGAAGGAATTGTTACAAATGATTGCAGAAAAGTAATTTTTATAAATGATTACCCAGTTGGAGAGAAACCAAATGATTCTGAGAAAATGCTCTTTTTTTATGAAGATGGCCATCATACTTCTACCTACAGTTGGAAGGATTTTCAGGTTGACAGCTTAATGATAAGAAGAAGTATAGGTCACTTTGAGTGGTTATTGGATTTTGAATTACAGGATGAGGAACGTAAATTTACGTTGATAACTCGTGATTGGTGGGAATACGAATTTGTAACTTTAACAGGTAAATTTTTGACAAAAAAAAGGCCTGTAGGGTTTGATGAAAACACTGTAATTGTGCGGGGTAAATTTTACAGAAGCCCTGCTACAACCAAATCAAGGATGTACATTACAAAGCAATTAGCGGGTAAAACTGTTCAGGAAAAATATATTGACTTTGACGCTAATCGATTTGGTATTGGGACATGGAATAGTGTTCTTATGATACGAGACGGGGAAGATATTACTCCTGAAAAGTACCGTCGTTTTTTCTAAATGCATTAAATCATATTAAAATCATGACTACAATCACCAAAAATACTCCTCCCGCTGAAATTGAGAAAAAACTCAAAAAAGCGCAACCTAAACCGGTCGGATTAGATACCAGCAAATATTTTGGTAAAGTAAAATGGAAGGAAGATCATTTAAAATTTTAGCAAGAATTTAGGGAAAAGTGTTTTATTGAATTTTGAGCCTATATCTTTGCATCTGTCCCTTGGGCTATGCAACTACACAGCCCAAGGGTTGTAGCATTTACTTCTTCTGCTTTTTCGCCAGTTTTTCCTCTAACACTTTCATATAATACCCTCCCACGACCGAGCGGGCGGTAAAACCTACCCGCTTGGCGTTGGGGGTTTCGTGCCAATCGGTAAGGGGTGTGCGAGGTTGGGTTTCGTTGGCAAATTTCCAAACCGGCTGCATCAGTGATTGAAAATCAGCGGGCGATTGCGCCAGTACGGCCGTCCACAAAATCCAGTCGGATTTGGTATAGGTCTTGCGACTGTCGAGCGGCAAGCCGTAGGGTTGCTGTATTTTGAGGTAATATTTGATTTCTTTCTCCGCTACCGATGGCGGGAAAACGTTAAATTTCAACAGCTTGTCCCAAACTAAATTGTACTTCTGTGACCATGTATTGCCCTTGTCGAACGTCAAGGCGTAGTGGTCGCCCACATCGGCCATCGTTTGCCAACGGGCGGCTAGGCTGCGGGCCAAGTCGAGGTATTTCTTGCCAGTAGCCGCGTCTCCGATTTTCTGAGCAAGCTGTCCGTAAGCGGCAATCCCCAAAATAGCTTTGATGGAAAGGTTGGCGTTACGGGCCAAATGCCCCGCAAAATCGTCGGTACAAAGCTGATTGGCAGGGTCAAAACCATCCCTTTCTAGAAATTCCACCCAAGTAGAGAGCGTTTTCCAGTGTTGTTTGGCAAAATCTGCGTTTCCTTCGGCGGCGGCGACGGCGGCCGTAAGCAGGAGCATATTGCCGCCTTCTTCCACGGGCATGTCTTCGGGGTAAGTTTGTCCGTTGGCTAGTGGATAGGTTCCTACGTCATGGGCGGGGAAGGGCTTGGTCCATTGACCGCTTTCGCTGTAATCGAAGATGGGTCGCAACATTCCTTTCATCAACTCGATATTGTACGCCAAAAACAACGGAGCCGAAGGGTACGTTACATCTACGGTGCCGATAGAGCCGTTGGAGAAGTTTTCTTTTGAGAAAAAGAGCAGCTCCCCGTTGGGTTTAGCCACTATTTTGTGGGCAGCAATGGCTTGACGATAGGCTAGGTTGCAAAGTTCAGCGTATTGTTTGCCGCCCACTTTGAATGCGTCGTTTTCAATGGTTTTATCGAATGCGGCACATTTTAGTTGAATAGCGGGGTACTCTTTTTCGGCCAGTGTCAAGAGTTGTTCGATGGTCACTTTACCCGTTCTATTCCACCACGGGCGCAAGTTTGTGCCAAAATACTGAACCGAGTATACGTCATCGTATGCCACGAGCAAATGACTTGTTTTAAGCGTGTTTTCTACTTTTCCAACGTTAACAACTGCACTCACGGCCATGTCGGCGGCCGTACCCGCAGCAACCGCCGTCGATGAGGTTTGATTACTAACAAAGTTTTCTTTCAACATCCTAAATGCACCGCTTGCGAGTTGGGTTTGGGGGTTTTGAGGAACCGCTAAGTAGGCATAGCCCCAATCAATGCGTACATCATCGCCTTTTTTCTTGAGCAACGGTTGCTCTTTGGTGCCGATAGACAGCCAGTTTAGGTTGACTGCTTTACCGTTGTTTGTTACGACTTCTTGATTGGGTAAGTTGGTGGCAACGGTGCCCGCTATTCCCGTAAATAATTGTACATCGTGGGGTTTGGCGTCGTTGGATTGCACCGAATAAGTGATGTAGCTGACGGGCCGAGCCGTTACTTCAAGGTCGTTTAATAAAAGAGGAGACAAAAAACTGACCGTCAGATTTATTCCTCCCGCCCTGAAGCTATATGTTGTTTTGGTGGCGGTAAGTTCGGCCTTGGTTTGCTCGGCCAACGGAAGCGGCTCGGCTTTAATTTCTTGGGCAAGGCCCGCGTCAATAAAGGCATTTCCGCTGGTGTGCAACGCATAAATCGTCAACAGATTTTGGCCTTTTTTTAATGTTTGCAGTGCTTTGGCGGGAATAGTGTACGGACGATAATCTTCGGCTACGCTGTGGTGTTCAAAGAGGGGTATCCCGTTGAGAAACACTTCCACTTCGTCGTTGTAAGCCAGCATAAGTCGAAGGGCGCTTGGGTCGGTTTGGCCGTCCCAATCAAAACTGCGTCGAATCCAAACTCCACCTTTTGTCCAAGACAGGTGGCTGCGGTCGGTGTGTGAACCAAACGGAAGCCGCCCCGTTTGCCATTTAGCATCGTCAAAATTGCTTTCTTTCCAGCTTTCGCTGGGCTTCTCAAAGGTATATTTGACCGAAACGTTGGCATCGGCTCCCGTGGATAAAACGGATTTATACTGGATGGGCGTTGCACCCATAAATTGATAGGCTTTGCCATCTACGCGCACAATCCCTTCCATGGATTGCGGCTTGCTAGTCCAGTGGGTAGTAGCTACATCCGTCAGGTGGTCGCCCTCCGACCAAATGCTGAAATAAGGGTCGTGGGTAATGAGTGGGTAGGCTGGTGGGCGGAGGGTTTGGGCTTGGAGGGTGAGGGAGAAAAGCGCAATGAGGCAGAGCGAATAGCCAAATGCGGCATTTGCATAAATTCGTTGTTGCATGGGTTTTGGAGTGCTTTATTGGATTCTAAGATATGGCGTTAGATTATAAAAACATTTGTTTGATGGTTATACTCAATTTAAAATGAGCGGCCTTTATAGTAGTGCTAAGATTTTGCGAGTATCTTGGAATAAATAATGATACGTAACCATGAAAATTGTAAATAAAGTCCTCAATCTTCATGGTTGTGCTCTAAAGAAATGTGTATTCGTAATTGGCCAGATATTATGATTTGTATTTATTTGCTAAGGCAATTATTGCCTTAGCATTTTTATTTTGTAATTTAGCGCATACTTTATTGTATCTTATTAAGAAAGATTATGCCTATTTATCATAAACTCGGCAAAATTCCTTCCAAACGGCACATTCAATTTGAGAAGCCTGACGGAGGACTATACTACGAACAACTGTTTGGCACGGTCGGCTTCGACGGCATGGCGTCGTTGATGTATCATGTGCATCGGCCTACGATGGTTAAAGAGATTTTGTCAGAAACGGATGTTTCGCCTAAAATCGCCGTCGAAAAGGGAATAAAAGCGCGGCTGTTGAAAGGCTTTGACGTACTGCCGAAAGGGGATTTTTTAGAAAGCAGAACTCGACTGTTGGTTAACAGTGATGTCCATATTAGTCTGGCGGCACCTCGCCAATCATTGACCTCGTATTTTTACAAAAATGCCGACGCCGACGAGTTGTTGTTTATCCACCGTGGTTCAGGAAAACTGCGCACCCAACTCGGAAATATTCCGTTTGAATACGGTGATTATCTGGTCATTCCAAGGGGTATTATTTATCAAATCGAGTTTGATTCTGAAGATAATCGGTTACTGATTACTGAGTCGTTTCATCCGATTTATACGCCCAAGCGGTACCGAAATTGGTTTGGACAATTGCTCGAACATTCGCCCTATTGTGAGCGTGATTACAAACTTCCCGAAGAACTCGAAACCCACGATGAAGCGGGAGATTTTGTGATGAAAATCAAAAAACAAGGCAAAATTTACGAAGTGCTTTATCCTACGCACCCATTTGACGTAGTTGGGTGGGATGGGTACAATTTTCCGTATGGTTTTTCGATTCATAATTTTGAGCCTATTACGGGGCGTATTCATCAACCGCCGCCTGTACACCAGACCTTTGAGACGAGCGCGTTTGTAGTGTGTTCGTTTTGTCCGCGCTTGTACGACTATCATCCCAAGGCGATTCCCGCGCCCTACAATCACTCGAATATCGACTCCGATGAGGTGATTTACTATGTAGATGGTGATTTTATGAGTCGAAACAACATTGAGCAGGGGCACATCACACTCCATCCGGGCGGTATTCCGCACGGCCCCGCGCCGGGTGCGTACGAGCGGAGCATTGGCAAAAAAGAAACCATCGAGCTCGCCGTCATGATTGATCCCTTCAGGCCCTTGATGGTGACCGAAGAAGCCCTCAAAATTGACGATGGAAAGTATTACCAGAGTTGGTTAAGCCCCTAACCCCAAAGGGGAGTTCATCAAAAAAATATATTGTAAATGAATAATAACACAATTTGGCTTACTCCCCCTTTGGGAGGCTGGGGGGCTTCCGATTTTTCGATTCATAATTTGCCTTTCGGTATTTTCTCAACGCCCAAAACACCCAAAAGAGTCGGGGTGGCGCTTGGCTCTTGGATTATTGACATGACCAAACTGGCCGATTTAGGCGCTTTTGGCGGCGTTGAGTTTGATAAAAACGTCTTTCAAAAAGAGTTTCTCAACGACTTTATGGCGGCAGGCAAAGCCGTTCGGGTGGGAGTGAGGCAGGTGTTACAGCAAATTTTTGAAGACCCATGTAGCCCTTTCAAAGGTTTTGCCTCCGATCTTTTGGTTCCTCAAAAAGACGCGGTGTTGCACATGCCCGTCAAAGTGGGTGATTACACTGATTTCTATTCGAGTGAGCAACATGCCTTCAACGTCGGGGCCATGTTTCGCGACCCCCAAAATGCGTTATTGCCCAATTGGAAACATTTGCCAGTGGCGTACCACGGTCGGGCGTCTTCTATTTTTGTGTCAGGTACTGATTTTCATCGACCCAAAGGCCAAACATGTCCCGACGAGGCGCAACCGCCGATTTTTGGCCCCACCAAACGCCTTGATATTGAATTGGAAATGGCTGCCATCATTGGCACGGGCAATGAAATCGGTGACTGTATTTCGGTCGATGAAGCAGAAGAACACGTTTTTGGCTTTTTGTTATTCAACGACTGGTCGGCGCGAGATATTCAGAAATGGGAGTATGTGCCACTGGGGCCGTTTTTGGCAAAAAACTTTTTTTCTTCGGTTTCCCCTTGGGTCGTTACGATGGAAGCTTTAGCTCCTTTTCGGGTGCCTACACCTGCGCAAATTCCTGCTGTTTTGCCGTATTTAAAAGGACAACATCTCCAAAATTTTGATGTAACACTGGAGGTCTACATTCAACCAGCAGAGGATAAAGGGCAAGCCGAGTTTTTGCTTTGCCGCTCCAATTTCAAAAATATGTACTGGACCGTAGCGCAGCAGATTGCGCATCATACCATTAATGGCTGTAACCTCAACGTGGGAGATATGCTTGCTTCGGGCACGATTTCGGGTAAAGAACCCGACAGCTTCGGGTCGTTGTTGGAATTGACGTGGGGAGGAAAAAATCCGATTAGGCTTCCCAATGGTTTGGTACGTAAGTTTGTAGAAGATTACGACACGATTATCATTCGAGGTTTTGCACAAAAAGGTGAAATTAGGGTAGGGTTTGGAGAAGTAAAAACAACTATCTTGCCAGCAAAATAACCTTCATCACCATGCTTACCATCAATCCGAAAGATGTCTCCGTTCCCGTTATTCACCATTATTTGCAAGGCGCAGTGGCACCGCGCCCGATTGCTTTTGCCAGTACGGTCGATAAAGACGGAAACGTTAATTTAAGTCCCTTTAGTTTTTTCAATTTATTCGGCACTAAGCCCCCTACGCTTATTTTTTCGCCCAATCGCCGTGTGCGCGATGCCACCAATAAACATACTCTCGAAAACGTACAAGAAGTGGACGAAGTGGTGATTAACATGGTAGATTATACCATGGTTGAGCAGATGTCGCTGGCGAGTTGTGAATATCCGAAAGGCACCAACGAGTTTGTGAAAGCGGGTTTTACAGAAGTTCCATCCCAACTGGTAAAACCACCTCGGGTGGGGGAGTCGAAAGCCGTTTTTGAGTGTAAAGTCAAGCAGATTATTTCGCTGGGGGAAGAAGGTGGTGCCGCCAACCTGATTATTTGCGAAGTGATTTTAGCGCATTTTTCGGAAGATATTCTCGACGAAAACGGTCGTATTGACCAAAGAAAAACCGACTGGGTAGCCCGCATGGGCGGCGATTGGTACGCCCGTGCTTCTGGCAATGCCCTGTTTGAAATTCCGAAACCCAGTACCCAAAGAGGCATTGGGGTTGATTCAATCCCAGACTTTATAAAAACGAATCCATTGTTTACAGGAAATGACCTGGGGCGTTTGGGGAATATTGAAAAATTACCAGAGGTTGAGGAAATAGAGCGTTTTAAAAATGAAAATTTGGAGGAAGACTTTATCCAGTTAGCTAAAAAAATGCTTGTAGAAGGTAAAGTAAAAGATGCTTGGCTGGCGTTGTTAGCAATGGAAGGATAGGGATGGGGCTTTTAATTTATCATTTGAAAATTTTCCTTTAACTGCTTCTAAGTATGTGGTCAAAAATAATTTATTTTATTCCAAACCCACCCCGTCGCTACGCGCTCCCCTTTTAATAAATATCAACAAAGCAATGGTGCAAAATCCGCTTTAATTGCTTGATTATTACCTAAAAAAACGCCCTCCAAATTT
>VFQN01004827.1_pt1 | contig 17280 bp, 28 predicted proteins | sample 3512371 | NCBI WGS metagenome assembly VFQN01 (sample SAMN10412370, study PRJNA504923) | tailings metagenome | isolation source: Replicate 2 from Balatoc abandoned mine | place: Philippines: Itogon, Benguet | collected 2017-08-28 | reverse complement strand
TCCGCCCACAAGTGCTTGCCAAGCACCGAATTCCTAGCCCCTGTAACCTTCTCACGAAGAAAAAAAAAAGGCCGTGCGGCTGGCTGTATGTGGAAACGCCGGTTGTGGCGGCAGACTGGCTGGCAGTGCCCGCCGCCAGTTCCGGACCTGGACGCCCTCCAACCGTACCACTGCTGATTTCATTACCGAGGTTGCCACCGTGGAGCTCCAGGTTGCCTATCGAGACGGTGTGCACGTTCGACGACATGGTAGCTGGCACGTGCCGTCCGGATGTGGAACAGGTAGCTGTGGAAGGGCAAAGGCACGAGCACATCCAGTTAACGCACACGACAACGCAACTGGTTTTGCTCTAGGTCCAGACAGCACGAGGTGACAACAAGGCCTGGTTCCTTTTGCTCCGGGAAAGCACGCGATAACAGCAAGGCCAGGGATGCCGAACTACACAGCTTGCAGACACAAGCGGAAGCCTTAAGACACGCTATGTCAAAGCGGTCTTGGCTAGATGGCAACAGGCAAACCAACGAACAGCCCACATACACAATATCTCGTATATCCGTCTTGCGCGTTCCGGAGACTTCTCAAGGCACACTGTTCAAGCCTGAACCAACATGGCACTGATACATACCACCGACAGAGCAAACATGCAGTCAGCTAGGGACAAAAGCTGGCCATATGGCGGGTGCCATGAGCAAAGCCCTTGCCAGACAGCGCAATCCCTCCGCAACACAGCGAATTGACCAGACAATGGACAGGACCAGATGTATCCCGGACAGACAGCTTGAGTATCCAGTATCCTGAGGTTGTAACGGACAGCCGAGGTCAAAACAGACTACCTACACATGCAGGCCTTGACCAGGGGCCCTGGCCTTCACGACTGCGGGCCGTTGCAAGAAAGCGTTCGGAACAAACAAGTGGATACGAGTAGCGTTGGCTGGTGCGTGAACGTCTGCTTTAGGGCTTGAGAACGTCTGCTTTGGGGGTTGCTAGGAGTGTGTATTGTTGCTAAGTTTGAGCTCACAGTCTTGACTCCACTCTTTCATACAATGAACCTGTGAGATGTGTGCGGTTCCCGGTAATGAGCGACCTGGTTGGTGGGTTCTTATACAGGAATTGCGGACGTGTCGTACGCAATGTGGCCTCGTTGTAGCAGCAGGAAGCAGCAGTAACGGAAAAGGAAAGCTGCAGCAGGTGGCATCTTAACGCTGTAGTCAAGGTGCTTGGGCACAAACGCACAAAGGGCTCGGTTCGCCTGCTTGCGCCTGCCTGACCTCGCATCCCACTGCCCACTTCTCGCCGTCCCTTTCACTGACACTTCTCACCACAGAAGCCGCAGCCAGTTCAGCACGGCACCTGCATTCGAGCCCCCGCGAGGCTAAACACCAGCAACTGCTAAACCAGCTCCGTGTGCGCATGCCGCTCCAGGTCCAGCCTGTACCGCACACGTGCCGAACACGTGTTGGCTGACCCACGCGTCGCGGCGGGCTTTCAGCTCAGCCCCGGCCCGGTCGGCGTGCTCCACCCCGCAGCGGGCGGTGGTGGGACAGCGCGTCACGTGCCACGCCTAGTGCCCACGACAGAGTCAGCAGTGAGGCTACCATATGCTGCGGTTCTTTGCAAACCGGTGAAACCAGGTCCCTACCAGGTCCACATGGTCCCACACCAAAGCTCGGCCCATAGCGGCCCACCAGGGCCCACGCATCCTTGCAAGCCTGGATTTGGCTGCACAGAACGATTACCGTTGCTTAGGTCAGGCGTTAGATGTGGCCACTGGGGCATGGGCAAAAGCAGATTCAGTTGCTTGTGAGGGCTGGGCCCTGGCAGGTGGGATGCACTTGCGGTTGACAACACCAGGCAAATTGTGCTGCACAGTACGTCCGGCCACCAGGTTCGCGAGGCCTCAGCCAAACCAGCCATACCAACAACCACCCACCGCCCGCCAACCGCTCCAGCACCCCTCACCCTCGCCCTCGCCCTCGCAGTCTACGGTAGTTGCCCCAGCTACGCTCTAATACTTGCGTTGTCCGCCCCTTCCCGCATCCTGCTACACACCCACGCACCAAACTGCAGCCCCCGTCGGTCCTGCAACGACCCCGCGTGAGGGTGCCCACCAGAATAAGAAAGCCACTGCCGTCGTAGCACTGCACCTGCTTTTAGGCCCCCACCCGGCCAAACGCCAGCAGGCATGTGCTCCATCAGCTACTACTGCACTACGTACACCCACAGAAAAGGGCAGCTTGGAGTTCAACGCCCCACTGCCCCAAACGTTAGCGCGTGTGCGCTAGCGCATCACATGTCTGACCCACTGGTTGGCGATCACCCCTCATCATTTAGTAGGCACCTTCAATACACGTCACAAGACTACAGCAGCCACAGCCAGCCCAACACCGCCCCCGCGTTCAAGCCCCCCACCAGGCTAAACACCAGCAGGTGCTCCACGAGCTCCGCGTGCGCGTGCCGCTCCAGCTCCAACCGGTGTCGCACGCGTGCCTGACACGTGTCGGCTGACCCACGCGTCCCGCCTGACCCATGGGTCGGCCCCGACCCCGGGCCGTGCACGGCAGGCGTGTGCTCCTCCTTGCAGTGGGCTGTGGTGGAGGGGCCCATGGTCATGGCCTGGGCGGTCAGGTACCTGCATGCGAAGCGGGGTCCGGGGACAATGTCCTCTTTCGGAACCCATTGCACATCTGGTGGGACAGGCACGGTCACAACGCGAGCACGACAATACACACGTTGCTACGAAGGCCTACGTTCGGCGTCCCGCCCCCGCCCCATGCCACTCCGCCTTGCCCCGAACCAGACCGAATCATGGAGGTCGTGCTACTACTCCGTTTGTGCCTGCGCCCCTGCAGACCTTCAACCCCTGCCCGCCTGCTCCAGGCCCCCCGCCCCAGACCCACCCGTTGCTGAGCCCCAGCGCCAGCGTCAGCACCCCCATCACGAAGGCCGGTGCCCCCAGGCGCGCCGACAGCAGGAAGCCCGGCACCATGACCAGGCCCCGGGCCACGGAGGCGGCCAGCAGCCCCCGGGGCGACCGCAGCGGCCGCAGCGGCGCGCCGCACAGCGCTGCCGCCCAGCCCCACCACCGGCCCCGCATCCCCGCCACTGGCCCTCCTCCTCTGCTGCACAGCCCACCCCGAGAGGCTATGCCGCCGCTGGCCGTGCCGCTCGAGGCTCTGGGCAGCAGCCCGTGGCGTTCCGCTGCTGTGGGCGCTGGCTGCTGCCACTCGCCGCCCTCCTCCTCGTCACAGCAGCCATTGGGTAGGGACGCAGGACCACCCTGTGCCCGGCGTACGTTCTTCCCTTGCCCGGCGGACCCCGTGCTATGGTGTCCGTGTCCTTGTTGCTCCTGTTGCTCCTGCAGGGGTGTGAGGCGCGGCAGGCTCTTGCCCGCCAGGTCCGCGGCGTTGAAGGTGGTGATGAGCAGGATGGCGTACCAGTCGCCCAGCTCGGCGCTCTGGGGGTCCGAAAAGGGTGATACCCATCAGGTAGTAACCATGAAGAGAAACATTGTGTTTCGCGCTGTCAATGGCAAGCTTGAGCGCAAGGAAAATGAGTAAGACCGTGCGCGTGCCCGTACCCTGCCGCCTGCCCCTGTTCCTTCAAGCCCTACTGAACCCAGCCCTCACCCCCAACCCCCACCCGTTAACCCACCACCCTCCATGCGCTTCAGCATGGACGTAAGTTCACGTGCATACCCTTCGCAAGGAACGCTCTGGCATTGCCAAGGCTCTAACTCCGCCCCGTCAGGCCCCTCGCATCTCCTGCCGCTAAACCACCGCCTCCCATATGCAGCGATGCCGAGTACACCCCCCCCATACGGTACGCATGAGCAGGTGCTTGTACTCACGTGTATGTCCTCCGCCAGGAAGCCCGGGAATATGGACAGCGTGGCGACGTATGTGGCGAACAGGCAGCCGCACAGCGGCCAGCACAGCGAGATGCACCGCCACAGGCGAGGCGGCGGAACGTCGTCCCCGTCCCCGTCTCCCTCCCCACCCGCTGCTGCAGCCTCGTTCTCCTCGCACCCTGCTGACCCCCCAAGCCCGCCTCTCCCCACTGCGCTCCCACCACCAACTGCCCCTCCTGCCCCGGGCCGTCTCAAACCCTCCGTCCCCGCCCCAGCCTCCGCCACGTGTGGAGACACAGACACCGGCAGGGCGGGCACAGCGCCGCCCGCTGCCAACAACAGCGCCCGGGCCTCCCCTCCCCCGTGCCCGCTGGCCCCGGGGCTGCTGCTGCGGTAGCTGCCGGCAGCTGCCCCGCCGCTGTGCGCACTCATACCCAGGCTGCCGCAGCTTCCCGTAGCTTCCTCCAGGCCAGGCTGGACGCCCCCTTCCCTTACGCCCTCCGGCCCGGACGTGCCAGGCGTGCCGGCGGCCGCTCCGACGTGACACGTGTCGGAGTAACACGTGCCAGAGTGGCGCGTATCCTCACCAGCGCTCAAGTCGCCGGACAGCTGTACTTCTAGGAGTAGCGGTTGGTGCTCCGAAACCGCACCGCCCGCCCCATGCCCGCGGCCCCCGGACCGGGAGTGTTGGCTGTGGTCTGTGAGCGCCTTATGGTGGGCGGCGGCGGCCTTCGGGTCGTACAGCCCGTGCAGTACAGCAGGCGGGCAGATGCGCGGCAGGACAAAGTCGTACAGGACGAGCGATCCAGCGGACATGAGGCCTGAGTGTTAGGGGCATGGCAACGGGTGTTCAGTATGCATGGCCACACGACCTGAACGCGTGCAGACTGCGTATACGGCGGAGATGGCGGGCTCTTGCAACTGCGTACCACGACTCATTGTTGGGGCCGTGCTGGGGCTGCTCCTGCTGCTGTTGCTGCATGCTATACGTACTTGTCGTTTACCAAACGTGGCATATGGCACGCAGCAAGCGGCACGCGGCACCTGTGCACTGCCCTCCGCTGACGGCAAAGTACAGACCTGGACACCCTGTTTCAAGCTCTGATATTCTGCGCACTCCACAATTTGACATACACAACAGCTCACCCGCGATGGCGAAGTACATGCGCGTGCCGTTCCTCAGCGCCTCCCTGTCCGCCCCGTCCCCCGCCATAGCTGCCTTGGACACGATGCGCAGCAGGCACACCAGCAGCCCGGAGCTGGCCGTGCCGCTCACCACAGCCTGCAGTGCGGAAAGGGGACAGAAGGCTGATATAGAATCAAGAAGGAGTGTGGTATGGTAGGCTGACGAAGTCAAGGTAAGGGTGACCCACTGTTGTGGCGCTCAACGTGCACGCAACAAGGGTGCCGAGTACGGGTGCCGTGTGGTACAACAGCCTGCACAACAGGGAGTAACAACGGTGCCAGCTACGGGTCCCAGGTGAATCAACTTGAGACATTATAAGGGCAAGGGCGTCAGGGTAATATGGTACAGAAAGCTAGTCGGCCGGGCCGTGCACGGCTTTAACCGGCATTTGATCTTCCCGTTGCCCCACGTGTAGCATGCTGCCTTGTACCAACCCCGCTTGCACCTTCCGTCACGCCCCTTCCCAGAAGGGTTCGCTTACTCTCGTTCCCACACCCCTTACTCCCGATCCTATGCCACGTCCTGCCCAAAGCAAACTCCTCCCATCCTACCCCGCAGCCTGTGATTAGTGAAAGGTAACCTTACTCACATGCAGGACCTCCGGGTGCTGCTGCCCCGCCTCCCCGAACAGCGCCCCCTGGCACAGCCCGTCGCAGGCGCCCACCAGCGCAACGCACAGCAGCACGGCGGCCAGCGCGGCGGCGGGGCCGGCGCCCGGGGCGGGGGCTGGGGAGGGGACCTCCCCTGCTCCCGCCGCCGCCTCAGGGCCGGAGCGGTGGTACGCTGGGACGAGCAGGGCGTCGACCTGGGGTTGGGTTTGGATTGGAAAAGGCCCACCGTTACGATGTTTCTGCAACCTGAGCTTGTCTGGTTTTCTGGTGCAACCCAAAGAAGCAAACTAGCCCCGATCCGTGTGGCCCCCTGGCATGCCCCCCTTCAACCAGCATCCAATTCCCTGCTGCTCCCTTACTGATCACCACGCCTTGCCCCTGCACCTGCCGCCCGGCCCCTCTCCCTCCCTACCAAACTCTCTCATTGAACCAGTTGGGTCTGGCAAGCAGCATGTGTTATTGCAGGCCCGTCCAGCCATACCGGTACCCAGGCAGCTCGTACACCCGGTGTCCAGTCCCTTACCCACCCACAGCCACCAGCGGCACCAGCCAGCACGGTGACGTTCTGCACCCACGACCACACCCACCCTAACGCAGCCCAAGCCAGCGGCCCAAAGTGCTGCAACGCCAGCATGCATGTAGAGCTCCGTTCCCCCTTTGCAACCCCGACGGGGCCCGACCTACATACCCCTGTCAAGAACCCTCTGGCCTTCTCCTGTTCCTTCAACCCCAGCTCCGTAACCCACCAGCGGCACTGCCAGCATGGTGACGGTGAAGCCCACGAAGCCCCACCGCACACGGGCGTGGGGGGACAGCAGCGCCGGGAACCTGCGGGGCACGTGGCACGTGGGCATGTGGGTACCTGGCGCGAGAGCACGTGGCACGTGGCAATTGGGAGCGGGTCACATGGCACGTGGCACGCGGGTGCCCTGCCCAGGTAGGAGGCCCGAGGATGGCATGGGCCCGCATGGGCCAGCGCTTGCCCCGCCTGGGCCCACCCAGTGCAGGAGAGTGCGCACGGAGGGAAGCAGCTGCTCGTTTACGCTTTGGTTCACGTTGAGCAGAGGGCAACCCGCACCCAGCCGGCGCACACATTCGCGGCACCCGTTGCCCTCCCGTCCATGGCCCTTTAACACACACACCTTTATCGGTAGCCCCGTTGCCCAACGACCACGGCCAGGGTTTAATGTTCACATGACGTTTTTTCATACGTACCTATGTGTTGCAAGTTCAGAGGGTCCCACCTTATGACCAGCGCCAGGGCCCCCAGGCAGGTGGGGAAGTACGCGATTGTAAACAGCCGGTCCGTGTGCCAGCCCTGCGCGCACCATACAAGGAGACGGCCTGTTGAAAGTGCTTATTGGCCCTGCATGCCCTTGTTATCCGTTGTGTGAAAGACAATGCGGGTCAGAGGGTTGAGCTAGCTCGGCTTTGGGCTGGCCCGGAGCAAGGTGGGCGCAACCTTATGACTCGTGACACGGCTGCCGTACATGGGCCCTCAGGGTGTGAGGTTACGTAGCTAGCAGCAGCACGCCCTGCACAACCCACGCTGACCCACATGGCCACACCCCGCCATTGGGGCACTTTTAGGCTAAGGCGCCCAGCAGCACCTTACCCGGTAATGAAATGCCACTGGCCTGCCAAGACCAAGCAGCGGACCTGCGCACACCCGTGCCCCCTGAGGCCCCGCCAAGTGAGCCGGCTGCCCTGCCCCGCAACAATCCGCCCTCGCCCTCACCAAACACCTGCCCCACATCTCTTCGGCTGCGCGTGATAACAGCCTGAAGAGTATGTGTGGCAGGTGAACTAGCGGGCGTGTCTTACACCAACGTACCAACGCACCCCTCACCGGGTACACGAGACCGAAGTAGTCAGTCGCTGTGATGAGGGCGTTCCACGCCGACAGCACCCCGGCCCCCAGCAGGAAGTACACCGCCAGTAGCGCCCGGCTGGGGGGCCGGGAGTTGGCGGAAGCTGCCGCTGTAGCGGCTGTAGCATCAGCGGTGGGGGCAGGAGCTGCACTAGGGTCGGCCGCCGCGTGCGTGCCGTTGGCGGCTGCTGCTGCTGCTGCTGCTGCTGCTCGCGCTGTCGAGTTGCTGCCGGTGGCATGGGTACCTGGAACTCTATCACCCTGGCGAGCAGGGGTGCAGGAGGAGCAGGCGGGGAGGGGCTTGATGGTGCAGCGCGGCTGGCGCGGTCCGTTTTGGTGCAACTGAACTGGCACGTAGTATGCTGTGGCCGCTCCTGCCCTGCTAGCATCAAAGCTGGCCATTGCTGCACTGCCGGGTGGCTGCAGAGTAGTTGACCCGTTTGCTCATTGTGCCTGGTTTGCCGCCAGCAACTATGGTACACCCCTACAACCCTAGGCCGACGGTCCTCTCGCGCTCAGGCCCGCGACCAACTGCAGCCTGATAGACGCGACCCCCAAGACAGCAACGCAGTGTCACTGACTGCTTACCTCTGCTTCCTGCTTTACCCGCACATATCGCTGGTCGTGCATTGCTGACGTAGGACGTGCGCGCGGGAGCCCGGAAGCCCTCGCAAGGTGTGAGCGTACGCCCGGGAAAAGACTGAATATCTTAGCTCATCACATGCATGGTATTATGGTATACTACTTCAGTCAGCACGCACTACGCTTTTCGCGCAGAGGTATACAAGAGGGGCAAGAATGCAAGACTTATCAAAACAGGTTATAATAACGTTCTGTTCGACAGAGGTAATAAGAAAGGACTGCGTCTAAAATATACCCGCGTCGGCATGTCAGCCAGGCTTAGTCTGGGATCTGAGGGAACAAGGGTGGACTCCCCTGCAACCGTGCCCTCCAGCCCCATCCCCTGAGCGCTGGCGATCGTGCCTTCCTTAGGGCACCAGCCCGCCCCCCTCGTCATCAGGTTCAACAGCCACCGCACCAAACCTGAAGCAGCCTGAGGCATTCTGCTGCACATCCTGTAATACAGTGTCTCAGCACAGACCAATCACGACGAACGTGCTTTCTCCTTAGCAGCAGCAGTCCTCCTTGTGCCCAGGTTGTACCCAAGAGGACCCAACACCATGCTGATGTGCCAGAAACAAGGTAGGACGCTCCCTGTTGCCAGGCGAGGACGGCACGCCCCCTTCACATGAGGCGCGGGAGAACCCCGGCACGTGTCTGTTCCCTGCTGCAGAAGCAACCTTGAGCTCCCCTGACACAGTGACACTAGCAACTCACCTATCCCGCCACAACATGATCGAGCACGTACCGATGCCCTAACGAGATGGTAAAACGTAGATCTATTCGTTGGTCAAGCCGTGGCTGGCAGGGAGGAGGGCAGCGGAAGTGGGAGGCCATGCGGTACCGGTGCATGGCCTCCAACAAGCAGTGCACTCCAGCCGTCCTGTGCGGGTCCCAACTTCCACAAGCCACCGCATGGGCAGCACGCACCAACAGCCTGCACATTACTCACTGACCACTCATTGTATTAGCCCATCATTACTGCTGCGCAACGGGCTGTAGATACAATGTTGAACGCGTCGCAGCAACACATGCTAGCGGGTGGGCATCGCCGGGCCTACAGCCGCGCTTTCAAGCCGGCTTTTCCCACTCGTTCTATCCGCTCTACTACTTTAGCTTCGGCCGTGGCCGTTGATGCGCCCTCGACCTCCGCTCCTGCCTCGTCGGCTCATGCCGACCCGCCAGCCTACCGCGCGCACCTGGACTTCAAGTTTGTAAAGGAAAATGTTGATCTGGTTGCCACGAATTGCAAGAACCGCTTCAGCAACGCGGATCCTCATAAGGTCGTGGCGCTGTATGACGAGTTTGTGGCGCTGAAGGCCCAGGTGGATGCCCTGCGCGCTGAGCGCAACGAGAATGCGAATTCCATGAAGGTACGTCCTAACACATCAGAGGGGCACGGCTATGTGCTCGAGGGGCGAAGTACAGGACCGCGTGGGCACTGTTTGGCTAGCAGGGGTGACGCGGGTGGGAGCGGGAGAGGGGTACCGTACCTTGTGGTTGAACGGACAAGAGGATCCTCGCCTCCCGCTCCCCCTTTACTGCAACACCAACCTACCAAAATAGAAGCTTGATACCAATTCGATAATATGCCATGCCGGCTACACAGCCAGGTCTGGGGTCTGGGCCCTCCGCAGCCCCTTGTCCCTGCTGCGCCATGTGTCTGGGGCCTCCTCCCGGCGCTACCGATGCAGCAGGGGCGCCCGAACTTTTGAATGAAGCAACACGATCCGCTGTAGCAGCTGCTGCTGACGGTGGGCTGTTCATGCCTCCCATGCCGTACAGGGCAAGCTGGACGCCGACAAGCGTGCGGCGCTAATCGCCCGCGGGCAGGAGCTTAAGGAGCAGCTGGCGGCGGTGGAGGAGCAGCTCGCCGGGGTGGGTGTGGGTTAGCTGCTAATACACACGCCCGTGCTGGTGCACCCGCAACGTCAGCGTGACAAGGCATGGTGGGGTCTGGCGGAACAGCTGGCAGCATCGTACAGGTAGCAACCAGCATGCATGGGGCGGGGTGATTGGGTGGTCGGTGGGTTTGGAGCTGAAGGGACAGACGGAACGGCAGGATGGCAGCAGCGGAGGGGCAGCACGCTGGCGTGGATGTGGGTCAGCGCTGACGTAGGAGGGAGCCAAGGTAACGGCCGCGGAACAGCACAAGCACAGCTGCCGGGCGGTGGGGCACGTGGCTGTGTGTATCCCGAGGCTCGCAACGCATAAGCCCTTGCGGGGATGGGGAGTCGGGTCTGGGCAACGGGGACTTGCCTTGAAGTAGGTGTTGAATGCACGGGGCTGCGAGTGAGTAAGGGGGGCACTGGGCGAGGGCCAGAGAGGAGTGCTAGGGCAACTGGGCCTGCTGTTGACGGGGGCAAAGCACGTGGGGCAGGTGGTAAGGGCAAGAGGAGGCTAGGGGGCACAATGGGGAGGAGGCCTCGTGAAGCGCGGCGGAAGCGGAGGCCGCAGGGGCTCCTGGTTACACCACCCTCGGGGGCTGTGGACGGCGGAGGCAGTGGGCGTGGTGGCGAGTGGTGGAGGGCTGGCGGTGCGACTATCACCGCTCCTCCAGAGCTGCGAATCTCCGTGCTACAAGCACGTATCCCCTTGCGTGTGCGGCTGCCTTGATGACGGCGGTGATCTTGCTGCTGGCGGCTCTGATAAGCGGTGCTCCCTTGTGTGTAATGTGTTCCTGCTGCTGTTGCTGCTGCTGCTGCCTCTGCCGTGGCGCAGGTCGAGAACGCTCTGCAGCGCGAGGGGCAGCGTGTGCCCAACCTCACGCACCCGGCCGTGCCGCTGGGCGGGGAGGACAACGCGGCGGTGCTCAAGGAGGTGAGCCGGGGGTGCGGCTGTGTGGTATTAGGGGGCGCAAGACGGCATTGTGGTATGCATGCACAAGGAGGGACGTTGGTGAGGTAGGTGTGCAGGGGGGCAGGGAGCGGATTCGACCTGGCGGTGCTCGAGGAGATACGTCGGGGGCACGCGTGCAACACACGCCGGGGACGGATGCGTGGATGCATGGTGGGGAGTGTCGTTGGGAGTGGGGAATGGACAAAGCGGCGGTGCTAACATGGTGGGTGGTTAAACCTGTGTGCAGGCAGCAAGGACGTGGATCGGACTCTGGGATCTGTGAGGAACACATGCGGAGGAAGGCGATGGCGTGCAGTTGCAAGGGTGCCGGGGGTAAAGCTGCACTGCTGCATGAGGGGTTTGGGCGTGTGCACGAGGTGCGAGGATAGGAGGGCTCAATGGGCGTCCACCAAAAGGGGTTTTCCCATACAGCGGCGTGCAGCGGCGCTGCTGGAGGGGGTGGGCAGGGGGCTGGGGCGTCTCCTGTGAGGCAGCGGGGAGACCGCCGGGCCGTGTTGCAGCAGAATGATGGTTGGGTCGCGGCGAATGTAGAGGCGGGTGGGGGCTGGCGAGCCGGTTCATTGAGGAATCGGCGCGATGCTGCATGCGTGGGGCGTTGACAGGTGTTGGCGGGCGGCGGGGATGGAAGGCAGTTTGGGGCGTGCGTGGGTGGTCACGCCGACAGGCTCTAAGCCTCAGGCGCTGACCTGTCCCTGGATTTCCATGCCCCATGTTGGCTGCCCCCGGCCTTCCACTTTCCGAAGGTTGGCTGGCTCTCCCGCCAGCTCCCCTTCCCCATCACCTGCCCTACAGGCCCAGTGACCTGTCCTTGGTTGCCCATGTCCCCAGGTTGGCGCCCCCCGCCAGTTCCCCTTCCCCGTCAAGGACCACGTGGCCATCGCCGAGGCCCTGGACATGGTTGACTTCGAGTCGGCGGCTGAGGTGGGCGCCGTAAAACCTACTCAAAGATATATACGTGACTGCGTACGATATTGTCAAATGGGTTAAACTGTTGTCGAATGTTGTTTTGCTGGATGTGACGTCGTACTGGGCGTTGCTGGGGCCCTGGACATGGTGGATTTGGCTTTGAGTCGGCGGCAGAGAGGCAGGGCGCGGACGTGGTAGACCTTTAAGGTCAATCAAGACTGACGTTGACGCGGCCGTAAGCAACACCGTACCCTCGTAAGGGCCTTTCCTGCTGTGAGGTTATGTCGCAAAGAGAGCGCCGCAGCCCCAGCACCCTGTTCCCTGCCGCTCCCCTTCCTCACCCCTTTCCTGACCCTTTCCTTGCCCATTCCCCCGCTCCAATCCCTCTGCCGCCCCCAGGTGTCCGGCCAGAAGTTCTACTACCTGCGCAACGCGGGGGCGCTGCTGGAGCTAGCGCTGGTCAACTACGCAATGAACAAGGTGGGCGATAGGTTGGTCTAAGCCGAACAGCTCAACTGTACGGTTATTCTGGTAGGACAGCTACGCTATTTAGTACCGTACATATGATACCATTAGGGCATAGGGGAAGTGCGCGCAACTGTGGTGCTGTTACACAACAATTGGCGTTCGGTGCAGCTTTGTGAAGCAGTTGCACCTTAAACGTCGCCCACGTGCCCAGCACGCCGCTGTTACTGCAAGTACCCATTCAACCGCCGTCCGCCAGCCGCAATCCATCAGCTCCTGACAGTGCACGACGTGCCCCGAACGTCCGCACGCCCTCACGGCGCTTGACCAGGGTAATCAGCAGCTCCACAGTGTCGTGCACACGTATGCGTGTGTTAACACCACCTCCTCCCCTGCCCCAGGTTGTGTCCCGCGGCTTCACGCCCATCATGACCCCGGACTTGGTCAAGGCCAGCGTGTTGGAGAAGTGCGGCTTCCAGCCCAGGGGCCAGGGCACGCAGGTGGGGGCTAAGGGGCGGGGTCGGGGTCTCAGGGCCAGGCACAGGTGTGCGGTGTGCAGAGCGCCGCATGCAGCACCGTGCTCTGCACACCCATTGCAAGCTCCCTTGTTGTGACTACTCCTTGCATCAGAGTAGTAATCGGTCAAGCACAACAGCCCCTGTTTCGACCATGTCGTGCGCCATGCTAACCCTGACCCCCTTTCCACGTGACCTCCTGACGCCTTGCTATGACACCTCGCGCTTTACACGTGCCTCCCGACCTGTCCCGACCCTCGTACCCCACGGACTCAGATCTACGCTGTTGAGGGGGCAGCCCCTTTCTTGCGCTTCCTACAACCATTTCGTATTGTGTTGGCCCTGATGCCCCCTGACCCTGATTCCTGACTTTTGTGCCCCCCGGGACTCCAGATCTACGCGGTCGAGGACAGCCCGCTGTGCCTGACGGGCACTGCCGAGGTGCCCCTGGGCGGTGTGTACATGGACCGCATCCTGGCCGAGGAGCAGCTGCCCATCAAGATGGCGGCGTTCGGGCACTGCTTCAGGACGGAGGCGGGGGCGGCAGGTGGGCGCGGGGTTGGGCGGCCCGTCCGCGTGAGGGTTAAGGGCTGTGTGGGCGTAGTGAGGGTGGAAAAGGGGGGCGGGGCAGGCTAGCGCCGTGGTACGCGAGGGCACCGTGTAAGGCGTCAGGGAATCGTGGAAACGCTTGTGCCTGCACGCGAGGAGGATTGCAACGATACAGCTGGCGCGGAAGGGGGACCCGTCCGTGTGGGGCAAGGGCGTGGCTGGCACATTGCGTCATGCACCTTGGCGTGTGCCACCGTAGGCCCTTCTCACGTTCCTGCCCCTCCGCTCCTTGGGCACGGCGGGCAAGGGGCTGTGCACGGGCATACCTTCCCCTCTTGTGAAACCTCCTGACGTCCTTTCTGCCCTGCCCTACCTCTCAGCGTGCTAAGTAGCTTCCTGCTCCACTTCCTCCCCAGGCATGGCGGGCAAGGGGCTGTACCGCGTGCACCAGTTCTCCAAGGTGGAGATGTTCGTGCTGGCCACGCCGCAGCAGTCGGAGGCGCTGCACCAGGAGCTCATCGACATCGAGGCGGAGATGTTCGAGGAGCTGGGGCTGCACTTCAAGGTACATTGTGCAGTGTGCTGTCAGTGTATTCACGATGAGATTGTAGGCAAGATAATGCAGTGTAATAATGTTGCAAGACCTGGGCCTGCGCTTCAAGGTGCGTGCGGCAAGAGCACACTGAGTAAAACCCGCAGCGCAACGCGACGTGTTCGCATCCTTCTGGCGTGCAGCCCTACTCATCAACGCACCCTCGTGCTCCCGTGCCACCCCGACCCTCAAGTTCTGGACATGCCGTCCGGCGACCTGGGCGCGCCCGCCTACCGCGGCCGCACACTAAACGCACACCGGCCAACCCCTGAAACCGAATGCTACTCCACGCCATGGTTCGACGCACGGGTTTACCCCTCGGCGTTGCGCATTCCGTGGGCCGACCTGGGCCGAGCTTGTGCCTAGCGCAACACTTGATACATGATCACACATCGCCGCTGCCTTGTCTTGGTTCCGTAGGTTCTGGACATGCCGTCCGGCGACCTGGGCGCGCCCGCCTACCGCAAGTTCGACGTAGAGGCGTGGATGCCTGGGCTGCAGCGCTACGGGGAGATCTCCTCCGCCTCCAACTGCACAGACTACCAGAGCAGGCGGCTTAACATTCGGTACAGGTGCGTGCGTGCATGTGTGCATGCGTAGGGATATCACTCGGCACGCGCGCTGCTTTCGGAAGCGGCGGCATTCCGGTTGCCTGCCCTTCCCCAACCCGTACACTCTGCGTGAGGCATGGCCCCACCTGTGTCTTGACGTGCCCGGCCTCTTGGATGTCCTCCAAGGCTACCCTGCTGCAGGTCTTTCCTTGCCATTTCTTCGGGCTCTTTTAAAGCACGTCTGACTCAAGCCGCCTACCCCTCCACCCCCGCACACGGCAATCGCATTACCTTCGGAACCACCTGATGCCTTCCACACCCACAGGCCGGGCTGCACACGGCTTGCGGCAGCCCCAGCGCCTCCCGTCCTCCCTATCACCAATCATCAGATTCAAACCCTATCTCGCCACATTCCGCTTACCTTTCAACTGCATGACATTCGTGTATCACAATTGTTCGCAGGCCCGCGGCCCCCAAGGACGCCGGCTCTGACAGCGACTCCGGGGCCGGTGCCGCCAAGGCGGCGCAGGGCGGCAAGGACGGCGGCAAGGCGGCGGGCAAGAAGGGCGGCAAGAAGGGTGGCGCGGGCGGCGGCGGCGGCGGCAAGACCGAGTTCGTGCACACGCTCAACGCCACGGCGTGCGCCGTGCCGCGCATGATCGTGTCCATCTTGGAGAACTTCCAACAGGAGGACGGGAGCGTGGTGGTTCCGGTGCCACTGCGGCCGTACCTGGGCGGCATGGAGGTCATCCGGCCACCCAGCCAGGGCAAGAAGTGAGGGAGAGCAGGAAGACGCGGGGGTGCTGGAGGGTGTTTGCGGAAGGAAGTTGGGTTAGGGTAGGCGGGTGACGTTGCTGGGGGGCTACGGTGGGTGCGGATTAGGCACAGGATTATGAGGGTGCAGGGAGTGCGGCGACGGAGTGGCTAAGGGCCATTTTGCGTTCGCGTGATCTTGCGCTGTGCCTTGGGCCATAATAGGGGCGAGCGGGGACCTGTGGATGGGGAACCTGGGGGTACGGTCCGGTGGTTGGTACCGGCATGCGGATGGCCGGGGCTCGCCCTTCTGGGGCTGGTGGTAGCTGGACGGTGCGGAGCCTGGTGGGCAGGGAGACAGGCGCAGTGCGCTGGAAAATGGCTGAAAGGCAGTGTGGGGGCAGGAGGCCGCGTGGTGGTGCGCGAAGTGCAGATGGTAAGACAATACTGGACGTGCTGGCGGCGTGAGCACAAGGGCGGGGGTGTAGTTCGTGAGTGTAGTTTCACGCTGACGCCATTCCTCCGTTTTCCCTCGATTGCCACTGATGGTTTGTGTTGGCGCGTCGTGGTGATGATGCCCACCATGCCCGTGTCTACCGATGATTGCGAAGACCAACTATAGTGGATGAGCCTGGATGAGCCTGCTTTTTGCTCTTGTTGAGTGCTTCAGTGCCGGTATGCTACACGCTGCAGGACGAACGTATATGTTGTTTCCCTTGAGCTGCAATTGCTCAAGGGGTACACGTCGGCTGCTTGCCCAGGAGGTGGCGAACAGTAAACCACAGTTTTCGTACTGCAATGACCCTTTCATGAGGAACGTGTCGTAAGCTGGAAAATTCTGCAAAGCTGTCTGGTGCTGCTTGACATAAACTCGTGTATTGACTGGCTCCCGCTCATCCATGTACGCAGCGTCACACCTGGCTGGCTCTCAATTGTCTGCAATGGTTGAATGCCCCTGGTCGCCTTATACGCCAACCACCTCACGTGTGCACGGCACAGTGGAGTCCAAACCACAGCAGAGCCAGAGTTGTTACAGCGCCCGCCCTTTGGCCAGCGTGTGGTCGGTTATTTCTGGGCCCTCCAAAAGCGTGTCATCCGACAAAACCTGTACGGGCCATCAATGGTATAATATACACGCGTCCTAGCTGCATAACACCTAGGCTCGGCCCCTGTTCAGCCTAGTTGTATGCAAGCCCTCTCATGCCCTCTGTGTGCGTACTGTGTTGCCGGCTCGGCCTCAGGCCCAGCGCAGCAAGCCGATGTCCCGCGTCGAGCCCACTCGCCAGTGCGCTCACGCCCAGCGTACTCCAGTACGCAGCCTACAAGCTCTCCCAAAACTGCTAATGCACCAGTCGCAGTGATCTAGTCCACCAAGACATCGCTCCAGTCCGAGAAGCCGATCGCTACGCTTAGTCGCGCCTGGTCACGTCGAACTTGGACACGGCGGTGATGGCAATAGCAATGGCGCCCAGCACAGCGCCACCAGCCAGCAGCGAGTACAGGAAGTTGCGCAGCGAGGGAGTGACGGCAGCCTCGGCGACCAGGGGGTTGGCCATGGCAGCGCCAGCAGCAGCGGTCACACCAGCAACCAGAGCCTTCTGGTTCACCTTCTGGGCGCTGCGGACAGGCAATCGAGAGCGGTCGGCAAAGATCAACGACTGACTTGCACGCGAGCATGCCTGACCATTTCGCCTGAATATGTGCCTCACCTGGCGCGCACGACCATGCGGGCCGCGGGGCGAGCAACCGCTGCAAAGGAGAAGAGAGTATAGAAGCTTAGGACGGCTGTATACAGCTGGCCTATCCTGAGCAAAGGTGGACAAGAATGCGTCGCTCACCCACGCGGGAGCTGGCGCGAGGAGCGGCCAGAGCCTTCTGGGAGACGCACACGGCGGCCATTTTGCTGGCTTTGTAAAGTGTGGAACGGGCGAAGAAGGTTGCGCGGTGCGGTTGCT
>VFQN01004826.1_pt1 | contig 17282 bp, 18 predicted proteins | sample 3512371 | NCBI WGS metagenome assembly VFQN01 (sample SAMN10412370, study PRJNA504923) | tailings metagenome | isolation source: Replicate 2 from Balatoc abandoned mine | place: Philippines: Itogon, Benguet | collected 2017-08-28 | reverse complement strand
GGAGGTACACCGCATTCGGCATCGGGTTATCCGGGAGGAGGAGTAGATGACCCGACAGCCGCGTATTTAGGACGGCTCAATCGATTTTGCAATGCACAGTTCGTCATATCGCTCTTGCGAAATTGCGGGATCATCGCTGCGAGCCTGCCCGAACCAAACCAATCTCGGCCTGCCGAAAACGAAAAAGCCCGCTGCCGGGAGGAGGTGGCAGCGGGCTCTGATTTCAAATGCGGCGTGGGAGGAGGTACACCGCATTCGGCATCGGGTTATCCGGGAGGAGGAGTAGATGACCCGATAGCCAGTTATTTATGTCGACCTCCGAAATTTTGCAACGCACAATTTCTCATATCGCACTTGCGAGAATGGCGGATCGGGCAAAAGCCTCTTGCGGCCCCTCGCCCGCTTGGCTTGGCAATGCTTCGTGCGGTGCGCTGGAGCAATTCCAGCAAAAGTGCGTTGCGGTTTTGCGTCCGGAATTGCGTAAGAACAAAGAGCTAGAGAACGTCCGCGATTCGGAGAAAGCGGAAGTGCTCTAGGCACGTCGTCACACGCAATCGCACCGGCCGGGGACCGTCATGGGCAAGACACTGACAACCTTCGCTTTCGTGGTCGTCATGGCCGCGCTTCTCATGGCGCTCAGCCTGGCCGTGGCACGCCATGGCTATCCCTTCGGCGCGATCGGCGTAAAACGCCTGGATGCAATCGCCGATGCCACCACCTTCCTGCCGCTGGCGGCGGTCTATTTCCTTGCGGCGCTGCTGATGATGTTGCTGCCGATCCGCGCGGCAGGCTTTGTCTTCGCCGCGGCGGAGGCGGTCTACTGGACCGCGTTGGTTCTTTTCGCGACGATCGTCGGTGGCCTCGCCGCACGCTGGGCCTTTGGCCAGGGCGATGTGCTGTGGGCGCTCTGGAACTGGCGCTTTCTGTTCGTCGCAGCGATCGTTGGCTGCCACCTCGCCATGGACGACCTTCGCCGCAACGTGCTGCTGCGCAGCCTGTTCGTCGTCGTCTTCGCGGCAGCGACACTCGGCTGCCTGTTCTGGTCTTTCACGATCTAGCACAGGCAGGAAGCCGCGCACGCGGCCGCCGCTGCTTGCGGAACGTCCCTATTTCAGAACATTCAGCCGGCTGACGTTGACATACATCTCCCGGAAATCGCGATCGATCCTGCCGGTCAGCTGAACCGGTGTCTTGGATGTAACCTTGCGGTTCTGCCAACGATGCCTGTCGATCTTGACGCGGATTTCCCCGGTGGCGTCACGAAACAGATAATAGCGATCGCGCAGATGCTTCACCACGAAGCCCTTCAGGGTGACGTCCAGTCCCCGGCGTGCCGCCAGCGCCTGTTCGACCGTGGTGATCTGCCGCGAACTGCTTGGCCCTGCGAATTGCGCAGATGCGCCCGATATCGAAAAGACCGAGAGAAAAAGCATCACGAGAAATTTCTTCATTACCGACGCTCCGGTGTCGAGGCCCACTGTTGCTCAACATAACATTGGACAGCCGGGTTGCCGCAATATGCTTTGGCCGACCTCTCCTCATCTTGCCAAGGAGATCCAGCGAGGCGACCACATGGTAAGCCAGATCGCCTGGCAAGACGGCTAGGATGTCCAATCCTTCAGGGCATAGGCGATAGCGATCGCAGCCAGCACGATTGCGAAGATCGAGACCATCAAACCGCGCAGGAACAGCCATACGGCCTTCGGCCAACTGCTCTTGAGGTCGGCTCGGAACCACAGGATTTCCGCACGCCCGTACCAGGCGACCGACGCGAAGATCAGCAGCCAGCCCGCAAGCGCTTCGTACGGCGACGGCATACGGACGAGATTGACCCCGACACTGGAACCGAAGGCGAATGGCGCAGCGACGTAGCATTGGCTGTAGAAGGGCGCGCGCAACGTGTCCCGATCCAGCCTGATCTTGCGCCCTCGAACGATAGTAACGGCCATGATGAGAGGAAATATGCCGTACATGACCGCTCGAAGAATCAGAAGGTTGGTGTCCGAGGCAAAAATGGCCGGCAGCGCCGACCGGTCCTGACGGGCGAGCAGCGCCAACTCGACGCCATGAGCAATGAGCAGGGTGATCAGCAGGAAGAGCGGAGGGCTGAGCGTATCCTTGTATTGTTCCTCAAGCCGGTCGCCGAGTTCGAGATCGGCATATCTCATCATCTTCGCCGGTCGCGTGACGGACCGCCAGAACGTGACCGGATAGAAAACCAGCCAGGAGACCAGTTCGTAGAGCAGTTCCTCCACCGATTTCAGGAACCGCATGAAGTCCATTTCCGTCCCCTCTTCATGGGTGCGATCGCCGTGTCGCCAGCGAGTGTGGGCGCGTCGCACATTCAGTGCAAGACAGGTCGTACCAGACCGATCGGCGATGGAGGGTCTATGCATCGTCGGCCTGGCATCGACGATGCCCGAGCGGTCTTGGGCCGCTCCACCTGCGAGCCAGATGAACAGGCACCAGAAAATGACGATGACGCCGTCAGCAACCCCTGGATCAAGATTGCCAAATTGTAACTTGGAAAAACGGGAAAACAAGTATTTACAAGGCCACCCAGGTTGGCTGATCAATGACTCGGAAATCAAAGATCCACAAGATAAAAGTGAACGTGCCTTCCGATTTGTTCGGAGTCTACGCCACTCTAAATCGTGGATCACCTCCCAGAGATTTCAATTTTGTCTTCTGCAAGAGCACCTTATACACAGAATGCATGGCGACACATTTGGACACGGCACGCGCTGCAATAAAGCGGTGTCCGCCGTTATCCCCCGAAGAAATAGAAGACCGACTTTAGGCGCGGGCGCTTGAGCTCGTTCATCCAGCGGTTTGGCGAGGCCGCGGTCGACGCCTATGCCACGGGTGATCAAGACGGCTCTCTCGCGCATGAGCGCCACGACCAATGCGTTCCGCACGAATGCGCTCGGCAATCCGCCGCACATGGACGATGCTCTAAGCCTGAACCGGCTGTCCCGGGCTTCAGGCTCGAAAACCTCTGGACGACGCACATTGCACTCATTCTCGCCTCTCATGGGATTTTTTGGTTGTGGAAGCTTAGGAACGAAAAGAGACCAATACTTCCTTGTGGATTGAGTGGAGAACCGCTTACATCGCGCCTAAGTTGAGTCCATAACGGGGGACCTGCAGATGAGAGTGAGACTCTTGGGCGGCGCATTGGGCTTGCTCTTCACAGTGCCTGCACCTGCATATGACCAGAGGGATGTTGAGGGGCTTTCCGAAGCCCTCTTTACACACATGGCGGTGACGTACATGTGCCGCGACGCCCTCGGCGGCCCAGCTTATTATCAGGCCGCGCGGGTCATCGCGATCAATGAACTCAGTCGCTTCGTCCCACGTGCGCAAGCCGTCGATTTCGTTGCGAAGCAAGACGAGTTGTATCGCAATGACCCTGTCACGACGCTGAAGAACGCCAATCAGCGTAAGTGTCTGGAATCGGTCAATGACGGGCTATTCGAAATAGAGAAATGGCGGGCAAAGACACAATAGCCGTACGCCGCTACACATTGTTTCTGAAGCGTACCTGCCAACAATGGGGGATCCAATGTTCACCGTCGGAGCGATCGCGCTCGTGACAATGTTCGCCTGGCATGTTGGCCGGCTGAACGAAAAGGACCGGGCGCAATACGACACGGGGCCCGACCTCAAGGAATGGCTACTGCTCTTGCACGTACGGCAGGACGTCAAGTTGATAGCCTTCCTGCTGGCCGGAATTCTCGTCATGCTTGGTGTGATAGCCGACCGGATCGGCTAGGGGCAAACGATGCCTTGTGAGTAGTGGTGAAAACCGCTTAGATCGCGGTAAAGTTGAGTACTGGGGATCATTTGGGCGGTCTGCGGGCGTCATAGCCACGTAGACCAAAGGGGGACAATGATGAGCGTGGAAGAGAAACTGCGGGTTTTGGCAGACCGGATCAAAACCCATTCGAGCGCGATGTTGACGGAAGAGGCGGTAAAAACAGCCGTCGTGCTGCCTTTCCTTGCTGCGCTCGACTATGACGTCTTCAACCCAGGCGAGGTTATTCCGGAGTTCACGGCGGACGCCGTCGGCAAGAAAGGCGAGAAGGTCGACTACGCCATAAAGCTCGATGATGAGATTCGCATTCTCATCGAATGCAAGCCCATCACGACGATTCTGGACAAGAGCCATCTGGCACAGCTCTATCGCTATTTTTCAGTGACCAACGCCAAGTTCGCCGTTCTTACGAACGGACGCACCTTCCATTTCCACACAGACTTGGTGGCGCCGAACAAGCTCGATGATCGGCCATTCCTGACCTTCGATCTCTCCGACCTACAGTCGAATCTCATCGCTGAGCTGAAGAAGTTCGCCAAGTCTGAGTTCAGCGTCGAGGGTATCCTACAGTCTGCCCACCGCCTCAAATACACCTCGGCGATCAAGAAAGAGATCGCCGGCGTCATGGAGAACCCTCCTGAAGATTTCGTGAGGATGGTCACCAACGGCCTGTATCAGGGGCGGTTTACCGCGCAGGTAAAGGAACAGTTCACCCCGATGGTGAAAGCCGCCTTTCGCGAGATCGTTCGAGAGTCGGTCCAGTCAAGGCTCTCCAATGCGCTCGCGGAAACAGAAGCTTCGGCCGCCAACGGCGAGATCGATGCCGAAGAGGAGATCGTCACCACTGACGAGGAACGCGAAGGTTTCATGATCGTGAGGGCCATAGTCCGAGATATCCTCAAGCCGGCCCGTGTCGTGATGCGGGATCAGAAATCCTATTGCGGGATCCTGATCGACAACAACAACCGAAAGCCGCTTGCCCGCCTCTGGTTCAACCGGAGCGTCAGATATCTGGGGCTGTTTGACGGAGAGAAGGAAGACAAGATCAAAGTCGATAGTCTTGACGAGATCTACGACTATTCGGATCGGCTTCGAACCACTGCAAGAACCTACGCTGATGGCCCAGCTGGTTCACTGAAGACCGCCTCGGAAGCAGCGCTGGAGAGCTAGTCGCGACTTGGCGCGTGCGGCGCTGAGGAGGATTGGGGGCTGAAGTTTAGCTTCTTGGTCGGCGCGGCCGCGCTCGCGTGAAGCGCAATTATGCGACGCGGCTTCTTTCGCCTGTGGGTGGTCCTATCAGCTATCTGGCTGATCGCCTGCTTGTGGATCGGTATGCGCGCCATGCCGCCGGACAGCCGCGCCAGGCTGACGGAAATGCCGATGCCTGCCGAAGGCGCGGAAACGGGGGCGATCGCCTCTAAGGCCGCGCCAGCCTTCCACCCTTGGATGAGGAAGCTCAACGCCCGCGATCGAGCCGAGCAGTTGGCAGCCGGGAAAGCCCGATCTAGAATTCCCCGCGCATCACGAGGGGGATCGGGATGGAAGGGCCGAAAGAGGATAGAACCGCCGGCAATCAACCTGATGCTACACCTGCCGTCTCCAATATTGCCGGGCCTGCCGCTCCTACCTCGAAGCCCAACGAAGCTGCCGGCCCCGGCGCAGCAGGCCCGGCCGGCACTGGACCCCCTACAGGCGGCAATGAACCGGCGCCCGGCACGATCGCACCTGCGGCGGCAGCAACCGCGCACACGGTAACGACGCATACTGGCACCACCGATATCACCAAGGCCGAGGCGGAAACGTCCAAGGCGCGCGGGCCGGGTATCTTGTTCCACCTTTGGCGCTGGGGCCGCCGGTTCGGTCGGCTGCTTTCCCTGGGCGCAGCATTTTTCGGCTTCTGGGTTGTCGTCGGCACGGCACTCCTGCTGCGGGAAGATATCGAAGACCGGCAGCGCGAACGCATCGGCTGGGCGCTCGAGCGACTTTTTGCCCGACAGGGTGGCGACACGGCGAAGGGAACCGCCCTCACCCAGCTCTTCATCGCGGGTCAGCCGCTCAACTTCAACCTGTCCTGCGAAGCGATCGGCGAATGGGAGAACGATGGCTGCAGTACGCCCGTGACGTTCCGAAACATCGAGCTTGTACCGCTCAACGAGGGTAGATGGGGGAAGTTCGAGGCGGTTCTGCGCAACATCTTCCTGCCAAGCGTGGCCGCACCTCGCGACAGGAAGTTTTTCATCACGAACATCCGGTTCGACGAAGCCGTCATTGAGGAAACGGTTTTCGATGGCATCTACGGCGGCATCGACCTCACCGGTGCCACCATCAGGAGGTCGGCAATCATCAACTCAACTCTGATGGGCGGCTTTCGCGGGGCAACGTTCTCCGATGTTGATCTGACGGGTTCGCACCTCGCCGGCGTTCCCACGCTCGCCAACTTCGGGCGGGTCGCGATCTCGAATGCTGCGATCGATGGCATCGATACGTTTGGCGGCATTGATGAAGTAGTCTTCATCGCCTGGGCAGACGCGCTGCCACGCCGTTCGTCTCCCGATTTGCCGGAGGGCCCGGCAATTCGCTTCTGGTATGAGCCCGACGGACGAAAGGAAACGGCCTATCCGCCGCTGTCTGTCGAGGTCCTTTCCAAGATTAGACTTTGTGCGCCACCGACGGAAGATGGCGAAGTCGTGCCGCTCATGCAGCGTCCTACCCTTGTCGACTTCGCGAATTGTGAAAGGGTCGATGCCAAGGAAGCCCGCGCGAAATTCGTCGCGTCGTTTCGTGCGGCCACGGAAGGCTACCTGCATCCCGATGATTACGTCGAGGGTTGGTAGAAATGACGATTTGCCGGAATGAGCAAATGACGCCTTGTCGAAATGACATCAAGCGCCGAAGGTCAGGAACGGGGACAGGCCCACCTTGTTCGGCTAGCTGCCGCTGTCGACCTCCGAAGATTGAAGATGCAGACGATCTCGTAGGGCGAACGTTCTGCCTCGTCGGGAGTACATTCGAAAAGGCAGCGGCCTGACCACCATCAGTTGGTCGGAACTCTACAAACAGCGCCCCGATCTGCGGCCCGCGAATGACGATGACAGGAAGAAAAGCCGAAGGCGGCATGAATCGCCGCCTCCGATAGGCCGTGCAGTTGGTTCACACTGCCTGGAGGCTGCCAGCAGAAGACTTACCGGTACGGCGGTCCTGCTCGATCTCGAAACTGATTTTCTGTCCATCGGCGAGGGTGCGCATGCCGGCGCGCTCCACGGCCGATATGTGCACGAAAACATCCGCGCCGCCATTGTCGGGCTGAATGAAGCCGAAGCCCTTCGTGGCGTTGAACCACTTAACCGTTCCAGTTGCCATAAATGTGTCCCTTTCTATCGCCTCCTAAAGTGCACGCCCAGCAGTTTGATGCAAGGCGCATCACATGAGAGATGGCCATAGAGGCTGGTCGGATCCTCCCGTCGTCACACACGCGGGATGCCCGCCTCACAGACGTTGGGTAAGCAGGCCGTGCGCTATTCTTTTTCCTCGTATTTGAAGGATACGCTGATCTTGGCCCTATACGCCTCGACCTTGCCGTCCGTAATCTGGAGATCAAGTTTGACAACCTCGGCGATGCGCAGGTCACGCAGGCTGCTTGATGCACGTTCCACCGCGGCGCTCGCGGCATCCTCCCATGACTTCGTGCTCGTTCCGACGAGTTCGATGATCTTGTAGACGCTGTTCGCCATCGGTTCCTCCCGTTTGACTTCAAGATTTAGTGGATCAAATGCCCTCTAGCACAACACATCGGTAGGATAACTATTGCCGCCGACCGTAGCGCGTCACAAACGGCCCTACAAACAGAATCCCTGACGAAGCCGATGAAAGGCCGATCTGCAAAAATCTCTGCCTGCCTCCTGGTTCGCCCAATATGCGGCACCGACCGCCACTAGGAAGCCGTAAAGGCCCCCACCACCATCCTCGCTGCCCCCGAACGGGCGGCACGCCGGCAACGTCTGGCACCGAATGGGAAATCGAATACATGCCCGCACTAATCGACGGCGTCCGGTATTATCCGGAGAGCCGTTCGAATCGCGGCGAAGCTTGGCAGGGCTGGCTGGTGCGCTCCGACGCACCGCTGGCCGCCCTGGCTGCCAGCAATGGTGACCAGCCTGCCCGCTTTCGCGGCAGCTACGCGGCCCTGAACTGGCTGGCCAAGCCGGACAGGCAGGCGGCAGTAGCACTCATGGGCGCCATCATGGATAGCCGCGCCAACATCGCCGCTGATGCTGACAACCATGGCCATATGGATCCTCATAACGTCAGCACAGACGACATCGAGGCATATGGTGCACCCGACGATCCACTCAGATTCGAAGCGATGGCCGACCCGGCGCAGGACGGACCCGATGAATTGCGGCCTGAAGTGGTTCATGAGGTCAAGCCCGACATTCACGAGATGCTGCGCAGTGCGGGCGGCATGGCGTGGCCGTGGTGCGGAAAGCGAGTTGTCCGAAACTGAAAGCGCCGCTGGGTCGGCTCGCCTTGGTGATACACGTACACCAAGCTGGCGGCGAAGAATGGACGGGTGATTACCCTAGGCGGGCTGGTTCAAGAAGCACCTTCTCTAACAATTTGCGGTCAGGCGATGCCCTACCGATAGGATGAACTGCCTCGCACTAGGACAAGCTCAGAATCAATTCGAAATTCGTTCGTCACGCCGCGTTGGGTCCACGCGAGCATCGGTATTTCCCGCACTTCGTCAGGGACGTCCCCACGCGCTGCGATGAGAATAGCGTCCAGAGGAACCCTCGAAGCAAGCATCAGCAAGAAGGTGTTGTGCGGCGCGACCTTTTGGCGCTTGGTCAGAATGGCGCTAGCTTCCGGACGGCAATACAGATTTCGAACGGCCTCGATCGATCTGTTGGGAGCGCCAACATAGGAACCTCCCCAACCCTGCTACGTTGAAGAATCGGGTCTGCACTAGATCCGAGATCAGCGAGGCCTCTTCATGGCCGATTATCAGTTCGACAAACCTGTTCGCATCATTCTTGGAACAGTCACCCATGTTGTGACGAACACGCGGAAAGCGAGCGATCTGCTGATGTACAGGTGGCCTGTGGACGACGGAAAGAAATTGCGAACGGCAAGGCATGCGCTTTTGATCGCGATGGGATCGAGCCACGACACCAGGCTGATAAAGCAGGCTCGAAAAGCCTTCGCGGACGCCGCCTCTGAAATTGATGTTCTTTTGCCGGAGTGAGCTGGTTCCGTGGACATCAAGCCCTTTGCCCATCCGGTCCGTGTCTTGGTTTGGCCGACCTCCGCGATCCGGCTTGTCAGATCGGCTAAAGAAGCGGCTGAGTTGCTTGCCGACACTCACTGGCCTGGAAAGCGGGGACCTCGGCACAGGGATGCCGTAGACACCTGCCTCAAGGTGCTTGATGGCCATAGGTCCACGATTGATGCGCGAAACGCGTTCATCGAGGCAGCTCGCGAGGCTCATATTCTGGCGCCCGACCGTCCGACCTAGTCGAGCGGACCGGGCAGGTGTTTGGCCGCAAAGGAGACCAACGATGGTCGACCAGCACACAGTTGTCAGATCCGGTAGCTGCCTCTGCCGCGGCGTTACATTTCGGGTGGTTGGTCAGCCTCTTCGGATTGGCATTTGCCACTGCACTGACTGCCGCAAGACCAGCGGGTCGACATTCTCCGCCTTTGCGATATGGCCGCTGGGCGCTTTCGAGCAGCAGACCGGCTACACCAACAGCTATGGCGGAAGAAGCTTTTGCACGACCTGCGGCAGCCGGGTCGCATCCCTTCGGGACGACGAGGCGGAGGTCATGATCGGAAATCTCGACGACGCTCCTACGGATCTCACACCGCAGTACGAATTCTGGATCGGCCGAAGGGAGCATTGGATGAACGCTTTGCCGGAGGCTGAGCAGTTCAGCCAGGATCGTGAGGACTTCGGTAGCCCGGGACCGCCAAGACCTCCGGGAGTCGATGAGCCGATGCCTGTACCTGGGCGAGACCCCCCTGATCAGGAACCAGATCCGGATAGGTTGCCCGACGAGGAGCCGAACCCAAACCCGGATGAGAATCGAGAGCCTCCGATGCGGGTTTAGCCGCGCCGCTCTCGATTGAACACTCAGCCGCACCGAACCCACGCGGAGCCCTTCGTGGGCATGGGCGGCGTGTCGATCCGCCGCGCCCTCCTTACCAAACTAGCCACAGACGGTTCTCAGCCGTCAAATGCTGAGAGTGGCGAAGGGCGAAAGCCTCAACTTATTGTCTAGCCTGTACCGAAGCCAGGGCTGGAGCGCGCTGCCCAAGGCTGGTCCGAGTGGCAGCGGCGCTACGACAGGAAGCTAATCCCAAAGAGTCGCTGGCTCGAAGCCCGACAGGCGATGCAGAATGGGAACAGGATACGAATTGGAAATCGGCGGTGCGGATTGGAAATCCGGTAGGTCCGCGATACACTCGCCAATTAGCGGAAAAGAAATAATATCAAAAAGCTAAATGGTGGGTGTGCACAGGATCGAACTGTGGACCCGCTGATTAAGAGTCAGCTGCTCTACCAACTGAGCTACACACCCACGGCCGTTTGCGACGGCGATGGCGGGCATATACCCATAGGCGTCCGGCCTGTCTAGCCACAACGTGTTGTTTTTTCACAGGGGCGACATATCGCCCCTGAAACGTCACACGAAGAGGCTGCCTTCTGCCACCTTCACGGCGTTGCCGCCGATGCGCGCGGCCGCGATTCCGCTCCTTTCGATGTCGAGTTCGAGCCGGATTCGCGAGGGGCGGCCCATCTCGATCCCCTGTTCGATCCAGTAACCTGCCGGTCCATCCACCGGCCGATCGAAATGATGGATCGCGCCGGCGAAGGCGGCCGCCGCCGAGCCGGTCGCGGGATCCTCGTAGCCGGGGTTGCCCGGCACGAACATGCGGGCGTGGAAGGCGCTGTCCCTGGCGACCGTCTCGCGTGTGTAGACATAAGCGCAGGCCGGCGCGCCGTTGTCGCGGGTGGGTGCGAGGTCGAGCCAGGCAGTGCCGTCGAGCGTGGCGCGGCCGGCCGCCCCCAGCGAGGCGACGGGCACGGTGATGAAGGGCACGCCGCCGGACCACAGGCCGACACGGTGATTCTCGAAGCCGATCTCCTGCGGATCGAGGCCGAGGGCAGCACCTATGGCATCGGCTTCGGCGGAAAGCTGCAACTGCTGCGGCAAGCGCGGCAGGTCGAATTCGGCGAATGCCGGTCCGCCGTCCTGCGTCACCGCGCAACGGACGGGGCCGATCTTCTCCTCCAGCACGAAAATGCCGGCGCCGCGCTCCCCGGCTTCGCTCGCCGCTTCTGCCAGTGCGATTGCCGTGCCCACGGTCGGATGACCGGCGAAAGGCATCTCGTAATGCGGGGTGAATATCCTGACATTCGCCCGGTGCCGAGGGTTCTGCGGCGGCAGCACGAAGCTGGTCTCGGAAAGGTTGAACTCGCCGGCGATTCGCTGCATGGCGTCATCGCCCAGCCCTTCGGCATCGAACACCACGGCGAGCGGATTTCCGGCCAGCGCCTTGTCGGCGAAGACGTCGTAGATGGCGTATCTGCGCTTCGGCATCGCGTTTCTCCTTCAGCCGGCATCATGCCGCAAAGAAAACATGGGCAAAAATTAATTTGAATTCCACGCCGTCAAACCTGATGTGTCCGTTACGGGAACATTCGGAGTGCTTGGAGAGGGTCCACCATGGACCAGATTGTCGACCGCCCGCGGACGGAAAGCGTCGCGGCCATAGAAGCTGAGCTTGCGCTCGACCACAAGGGGCGCGGGCGCAAACGCCGTCGCGTCTGGCTTTGGCTGATATCGGGCCTGATCGCGGCCGGTGCGGCCTATGGTGGTTACCACTATTTCAACCGGCCTTCCCAGGCTCCGAGCTTCGCCACCGTGCCCGCCGAACGCGGCAGCTTGACCGTGGAGGTCTCCGCAACCGGCACGCTCCAGCCTCTCATCCAGGTCGATATTTCGAGCGAGCTGTCGGGCGTTGTCCGCTCCGTGGCCGTCAACGAGAATCAGCGCGTCGGCAAAGGCGACGTGCTCGCAGCCCTCGACACCACCCGCATCGCCGCCCAGGTCGAACGGGGTGAAGCCTCGGTCAAGGCAGCCGAAGCCAAGGTCACCGACGCCAAGACGACGCTGCAGGAGACCGAACAGGCCTTCGTGCGAACGAATCAGCTCACCGGGCGCGGCATGGCCACCACACAGGCTCTCGACTCGGCGACCGCAGCGCGCGACCGAGCGACGAGTGCCGTCGCCATGGCCGAAGCCAATCTCGCCATCTCGATCGCCGAGTTGAAGCTTCAACAGGCCGACCTCGCCAAGAGCACCATCTATGCGCCGATCGACGGTGTCGTGCTGACACGCTCCGTCGATCCCGGCCAGACGGTCGCCTCCTCCCTGCAGGCCCCCGTGCTCTTCGTCATCGCGGCCGACCTCGCCAAGATGGAACTCAAGGCTGCCATCGATGAGGCCGACATCGGCACCGTGAAGCCCGGACAGACGGCGAGCTTCACCGTCGACGCCTTTCCCGGCCGCGTCTTCGATGCCGATATCCGCGATATCGCCTATGCCTCGGTTACCACGGAAGGCGTGGTGACCTATGATGCCCGCCTCGACGTCGACAATGAGGAGCTTGTCCTGCGTCCGGGCATGACGGCGACAGTGTCGGTCGTCACCAAGGAGGCGAAGGACGTCATCACCGTGCCGAGTGCGGCCTTCCGCTATCGCCCGCCGGTGACGGAACGCCGGTCCAGCTGGAGCCTGCAGAACCTGTTCATGCCGCGCATGCCGCGGGGCGCGGGGCAACGCCAGCGCGACACGGCACCGGACGGCATGCGTACGCTCTACATATTGGAGGACGGCCGGCCCAAGCCGGTGCGCGTCAAGCCCGGCTCGACCGACGGCGAATTGACCGAGATCGTCTCGGGTCTCGAAGCCGGCGACCTCGTCATAACCGGCGACGCGTCGGCCGCAACGGGCCGCTGATGCCTGCCGCCTTCGAACCGCTCGTCACCTTCGACAAGGTCTGGAAGACCTATGGCGACGGCGAAGCCAGGGTCCACGCGCTTGCCGGCGTCGATCTCGTCATCGGCCGTGGCGAGTTCGTCGCGATCATGGGTCCGTCGGGATCGGGCAAGTCGACGGCGATGAACATCATCGGCTGCCTCGACACGCCGACATCGGGGCGCCACGGCTTCCTCGGCATCGATGCCGGCCGGCTGGATCGCGGCCGCCGCGCGACGCTGCGCAACCTCCATATCGGCTTCGTCTTCCAGGGCTACAATCTGCTCGCCCGCACCACGGCCGTCGAGAATGTCGAGCTGCCGCTGATCTATCGCGGGATCGGCGCCGCCGAAAGACGGTCACGCGCGCTGGAGGCCCTCGCCCAGGTGGGGCTGTCGGGTCGCGCCGATCACACGCCCGCGGAGCTTTCCGGCGGCCAGCAGCAGCGCGTCGCGATCGCCCGGGCGATCGTGACGAAGCCTACGCTCCTCGTCGCGGACGAACCAACCGGCAATCTCGATACGGCCCGCAGCCACGAGATCATGGATCTGCTGACCGACCTCAACGGCAATCTCGGCCTGACCGTCGTGATGGTGACGCATGAGCCCGACATCGCCGCCTATGCCGGGCGCACAGTCGGTTTCCTGGACGGCCATGTCGAGTCCGACACCGCCGACACCGAGGCCGCTTGATGCTCTACGAGACCATCAAGCTCGCCCTTCGCTCCGTCCGGCGCAACGTGCTGCGCTCGATCCTGACACTGCTCGGCATCGTGATCGGCGTGGCGGCAGTCATCGCGATGATCACCATCGGCAGCGGAACAACCGAAAAGGTGAAATCCGATATCTCCAAGCTCGGCAGCAACCTGCTCGTCGTGCGCGCCGGCCGGCCGCCGCAGCCGGGCTCGCCGCCGGAGCGCGCGATCCGCGCGCTGGCCGATAAGGATGTCGCCGCCCTCGCCCATGGTCTCGAAGGCGCCCGCGCCGTCTCCGCGGCATCGCAGAAGACCGTTCGCGTGGTCTATGGCACGGAGAGCCTGTCAGCCTCCGTCACCGGCACCGACACCGGTTACTTCGACGCGCGGGACTGGACGGTGGCATCCGGCCGCGCCTTCACCGAATCCGAAGTGCGCGGCGGCACCGGCCTTTGCCTTCTCGGCGAAACCGTCCGCCGTCAATTCTTCGGCGCGGGCGACCCCGAGGGCATGACGGTCCGCGTCGGCAAGATGAGTTGCAAGGTCATCGGCCTGCTCGGGCCGAAGGGTTTCTCAGGTTTCGGCCAGGACCAGGACAACGTAGTGTTGATGCCACTCGCGGCCTTCCAGCGCCGCGTGGCCGGCAATCGCGACATCGAGACGATCTATGTCGCAGCCGACGATGCGACGCCCACCTCGGTCCTGCAGGAACGCATGGAGAGCATCTTGCGAGACGCGCGGCGCATCGCGCCCGACCGGGAAGACGATTTCTCGGTGCGCGACATGACCCAGGTCGCCGACGCCATGGCGAGCGCGACCGGCGTGATGACCGGCATGCTGGGGGCCGTCGCGGCCGTCAGCCTGCTGGTCGGCGGCATCGGCATCATGAACATCATGCTCGTCTCCGTCACGGAACGCACGCGCGAGATCGGCATCAGGCTCGCTATCGGCGCGCATGAGAGGCATATCCTCGTCCAATTCCTGGTGGAGGCGACCGTGCTGTCGCTGTTCGGCGGGCTCATCGGCATCGCGCTCGGCCTCACGCTTGCCGGCCTCGCGAGCTGGACGCTGACGATCCCGTTCAGCCCGAGCATCGCGGTCATCCTCTTGGCCGTCGGCTTTTCCGCGCTCATCGGCATGGTGTTCGGCTTCTTCCCGGCCCTGCGCGGCGCGCGGCTCGATCCGATCGAAGCCTTGCGCCACGAATAAGCGTCAGGCCGCTTTCAAGCTTCGCGCCACCACATATTTCACCGTCAGTCCCTGGACGATGATCGAGAACAGCACGACGCCGTAGGTCAAGGCGAGCACGGTCGGCTTTGCCGCGCTGTCCGGCAAGGACAGCGCGAGGGCGACGGATACGCCGCCGCGCAGGCCGCCCCATGTCAATATGGGGATCGCTCCCGCAGCGAATTTCTGCCGCACCGACAGAAGAGAAATCGGCACCACCACCGAGACCAGGCGGCCGAACAGCACGATCGGAATCGCTGCGATGACCAGAAGGAGATGGCCGCCCTGGAAATGCAGAACGAGAACCTCCAGGCCGATCAGCAGGAAGAGCACCGAATTCAGGATCTGATCGACGACTTCCCAGAAGGCGAAAAGATGCTCCTTGGTATTCGGGCTCATCCGGCCCTGCCCCGCGCGGCTCCCGATCAGGAGCCCCGCGACCACGACGGCGATCGGTCCCGACATGCCGAAACGCAGGCAAACGGCGTAGGTGGCGACACACACTCCGAGCGTGATCAGGATCTCGATGATGTGGTCATCGATCGTGGCCATGGCCCTGCAGGCGATCCAGCCGGTCGCCAGGCCGATCAGCGCAGCGCCCGGCGCCTGCTCCGCAAGTATGGCCGAAACGGCATCGAAGCTGAGATCCTGCGGGAACTGGTCGGGCGAACTCAGCGCGATCGCTAGAAGAACGCTGAAGACGACAACCGCCACGCCGTCGTTGAACAGCGATTCTCCTGCAATCTTGGCCTCGATCGATTCGGGCACGTCGGCAGACTTGAGCAGGCTGAGCACCGCCACCGGATCCGTCGGTGAGATCAACGCTCCGAAGACCAGAGCCCAGGGCAAGGAGAGGGTGAAGCCGAGTACCCGAGCAGCCAGCCAGAGACATATGGCGATGACCAGGGTCGAGATGACGACGCCGATGCTCGCCATCAGCGCGATCGCCCATTTCTGGCGCTTCAGCGGACGCAGGTCGACATGCAGCGCGCCGGCGAAAAGCAGGAAGGCCAGCATGCCGTCCATGATGGTCGAATAGAAATCGATCTTGCCGATGGCACGGCTCATCCGGCTCCCGATCCCGAGCTCAGGCAGGAAGCGGTGCATGCCGAGGAGGAAGACCGACGAGGCGAGCCCCATCAGCAAGAGGCCGATCGCATGGGGCAGCTTGAAGAAGCGCAGATTGATCCAGCCGAAGATGGCGGAGAGGGTGAGCAGAAGCGCCGCAATCTCGAAAGTCGACACCATGGGATCACCTGAACCGGGAAGAACGGGCGTACAGCTTCCGGCCGTACACCGGAGATTGCCAGCGGTCAAAGCGGGAGAATGGAGGAACTCATGCGCCTCGCGAGCGACGGCGCCAAAAAGTCGGGCGGCGGGCGGCAGGCCCCATGGGCATGCTCCAACGCCCAACATCACGCAGGGCTCGACCATTCCACACTCCCGCGCTCGGGTGGTGACGATCTTGCCGCCGCGAAAACGGTGGGAATGTGACGGTCAGCCGGCAGGCGGATTGGCGAAATGCCACGCGACCAGCGGGGCCATGTGAGGCGAGAGCCCCGCAGGCAAGTCCGTCGCACTGCGAATGATCACCGGCCCTTCGATCTCCGGCTCCTCCTCCGACGCGACGAATTCACGGATTCGCGCCGCGAGCGTGTCGGCATCGTCATCGAGGAAATAGCGGCGGAAGATCACCGTCCCGCTCTCCAGCGAGATGAAATAGTGCTGGTCTTCGCGCCGGGCGCCGTCGATCGAAAGGCCTGTCTCCTCATTGAGTTCGCGCGCCATGTTGAAGTGGAGATCGACCTTGCCGCCGGGAAAATCCATGGGCTCGAAGGATCCCGCTGCGAAATAGACACTGCCGGGACTAGCCGTATGAGGCCCCATCCTGATCGCCACGAGTGCGTTGTCCGAGGCGACCAGCATCGCATGCGCAAATGCGTGCTGTGCCGTCGCGTTGGAACGCCCCCGGCGCCAATGCATGAAGGTGGCAAAGCGGATCGCGTGGCATTTGCCTGATATCCGCCGGCCCGTATAGGAAAGCGACGAGAGCAGCACCATCGTGCCGTCGAAGAGTGCCGGATTGGCGGCGATCTCCGCCCGCCAGTTCTCGTCGATGGCGGCGAGGTTCCGGGCTTCATAAGGATGCGGTTCCGGATCGAGCCGCACGTCGATCGCGTCGACGGGCAGGATCGTATCCATGGGGATGTCGAACATGGGAAGCCTCGTTGTCAGGCGATGTCGAGGGTGACGGCGACCGGGCAGTGGTCGGAAGCCTTCGGACGGTCCCAGCCGGCACGCGGGTACCGTTCCACTTCCTGGCCCGGAGGAAAGACAGTTCGCCAGGGCTGGCCACCACGGACGATATCGGGCACCGCCGCCTCGTTCTGCCGCGCCATGGCGGGCGACAACAGGATGTAATCGAGTTGGCACAGGTGCCGCTCTTGCGGTCCCCTCGTGTGATAGAGCGTCCAGCGGTCGATCTCGGGCCGCCGTTCCA
>VFQN01004825.1_pt1 | contig 17283 bp, 26 predicted proteins | sample 3512371 | NCBI WGS metagenome assembly VFQN01 (sample SAMN10412370, study PRJNA504923) | tailings metagenome | isolation source: Replicate 2 from Balatoc abandoned mine | place: Philippines: Itogon, Benguet | collected 2017-08-28 | reverse complement strand
CGTTTACCACCACTACGAGATGCTCGGTCTCGCCAAGGTCATCGCCAACTATGCGGAAGATCTGCCACGCTCTGATGTCGTCGGTAAAGAATTCGTCGGCAAGATCAAATCGGTCGGCAGCTCCTACGGTTACTCCTTACAGGACATCCGTGCGGCTCAATTCGCCGGTAAGCCTTTGCAGCAACGCAAGGCCAATGCTGCTCAACAGGCCCAGCGTGAACTGTGGAACAAAATCGCTTTCTATGGCGATGCAGTCAACGGTTTGCCGGGCTGGCTGACCAATGCCAACATCCCATCGAACTCGGTGGCGGCTGACGGTACGGGATCGACCACCACATGGTCCACCAAAACCCCGGCTCAAATCCTGCGTGATATGAACAAGCTGGTGAATGACATTGTCAAAAACACCCGTGGTGCTGAAAAGCCGAACACGCTGGTTCTGCCGTTGGCACAATACACGCTGATTGCAACCACGCAGAACTCCTCTGCCAGTGACGTAACGATTTTGGAATATTTCCTTAAATCTAATCCGTTCATTACCTCGGTTGAATGGGCAAGTGAACTGTCTGCGGCTGATTTGGCTGCTGCGGGTATCGTCGATTTTACAGGCGACATCATGATTGCCTACAATCGCAGCCCTGATAAGTTCACCTTTGAAATGCCACAGCCGTTCGAGCAACTGCCGGTACAGGAACGCGGTTTGGAATACATCGTTCCTTGCCACTCCCGCGTCGGTGGGGTATTGATATACTATCCGTTCTCGATGAACATCGGTGAAGGTATCTAATCGGAAGGGGGCGGCAAGTCCGCCCTTTTCTCTCTCTCCACATCTGAAAGGGCAATAACATGGCCAAGGTTAAATATAATAAACCCAGCATTTACACGGTTGGGGAAGTCTCCCTGATTGGTGGCATGAATGACGTTCCTGACAATCTGATGGAAGAATTTTTGGCGCATCCGCACGTCAAACTCAAAATCAAGTCCGGCTTGATTGTCATTGAGGGCAAAAAAGAAGTGCGAACTGCCAATCCAAACGATGGTAAAGGCGATCAGGAAGTCGGTGACACGACCCCTACAGTAAATCTTGACGGTAAAAAAGTCGGTGAAATTCTGGAAGCTCTTCCAACCGTAACCGATTTGGCGGTACTTGAGGGACTGTTGTCTCATTCATCTGCCAAAGTTCAAACAGCCGCTTTGGCTCGTATTGAAGAACTGAACGCTGAAACAGGCGATCAGGAATAAGAATGACCGTGCAATCCACACTCTTGGCTATTGCTCCCGAACTGTCATCTATCCCTCCCGAACGGATGGAAACGATTATCGGTCTGGCAACTAAGAGTGTGGGTGCTGTTTTTGGTGATTCTCAGGAACTGGCCACAGCTTATCTGGCTGCCCATATGCTGACAACGGGTGGCGGCGGCGGTTTCAGCGGCGCGGTAAAAAGCGTCAAGGAAGGTGATTTAGCCATTACCTATGCCGATAACGGAAAATCGGGATCGTCTTATACTTCCACTTCATACGGTATGGAATTCCTGCGACTGCGATCTGAATGCGTGTTTTCTGCGCGGACGAGATCGGTATGAAGAAAAGTGTACTCAAAGATGTCGATCGCGGATGGGTTAACATCAAACGCGAAACTATGAAAATGAAACATGCCTCAGCCCGCATTGGTGTATTGCAATCGGCACCCGCTTATCCTGACGGTACATCACAGGCCGAAGTAGCTTTTTGGAATGAATTCGGCACCGAAAACATTCCTGAACGCTCCTTTATCCGGTCTACTGCCGATGAAAAGCGCGGCAACTATACCCGTACCATGAAGGGGGAAGCGCTGAAAATCATGGCCGGAAAGTCAACAGTGAAAGTCTCACTGGAAAAAGTAGGCTTATTGGCTCAGGGTCACGTCCGTAAAAAAATCAAGAACCTGAAAAGCCCGCCGAACGCTCCGGCAACCATTAAGGCTAAGGGGTCTTCCAATCCGTTGATTGATACAGGCCTGATGCTGCAATCCATTAATTACGAGGTAAAAGGCGCATGACAAGCCCGTTTGCCCGCTTCCGCCGTCCTTTAGCCGCCAATCGTAAACCGATCGGCTCGTATGTTGACGGGGTATGGGTTGAGCCGGAAGGTCTGGCATTTACCGTGCTGGCCAGCGTTCAACCGGCCACACCCGAAGATTTGCAAAGCCTGCCGGAAAACCGCCGCACACTGGCTACGTATCGCCTTTATACGGACACTCAGTTATTTCGAGCGCTGGAAGGGGTGCGCAATCCGGATACAGTCATCATCAACGGTGAAGAATACGAGATTGCCCAAGTCAGTGCTTGGCAAAACGGCATCATCGGTCATTATAAATGTCTGGCAGTACGGGTGCAGCCGTGAACGATACCGAGATCAAAACCATCGTACAGAAATGGGCGCAGGATTTTTCAGCCGAAAACGTGACCGTTGTCTTTGCCAATCAGAACGCACCGCGTCCGGCCTATCCCTATATCACCGTTCACAAAACGGTCAGTGCCGAAACCGAGCACTCCACCATTGAGCCGCCGAATGATGAAGGCATGGCCGATATGGTGGATGACCAAACGATTTCGATCAGCCTGCAATCCTTCGGGGATGGGGCAGCGGATATAATGGAAAACCTGCGCAATTCGCTGAAAAAAGTAACCACGCTGCAGTATTTCCGCGATAAAGAAATGCCGTTCATTCGCATTTTAAGCGGTATCAATGACCTGACAACTGTGATAGGATCGCGTCAGGAAGAACGTGCGGGGATGGATTTGGAATTTCGCGCTGCAAACGTAGTGACGGACGATGTCGGTTTGATTGAAAGTGTCTTTGGTTCCGGTGAATTTGAGAAAACCTCAATCGAAACAGTAGATGTAACATTTGAAACAGGAGTATAAAAATGCCCACCTTAGACAGTATTGTGAATGTACAGATCAGCCGTGAAACGGATACCGTTGACCGCGCCTCGTTCGGAATTCCATTGTTTCTGACAGTGGTAACAAGCGTGGTAAACCGCGTTAAAGTCTATTCCAATATGGAAGGCGTTGCCGAGGATTATGCCGAAAACACCGTTGCTTATAAAATGGCACAGGCGGCATTTTCACAGGAAATTCGTCCTAACCTTATCAAGATTGCCAATAAAACGGCAGCTGAATCCTATACAACGGCCCTGAATGCCGTGGTTGCCGCTGATAATGACTGGTATGGCCTGGCCGCTGAAACCGTTGCGGCGGCTGATATTTTCGAGATTGCCACATGGACTGAGGCGCACACGAAAATCTATATCGCCCGTTCTGCGGATGCCGACATTCTCACGAGTGCGACCGATGATGTGGCCAGTGATCTGGAGGCCGCTAACTTCGACCGTACGGCCCTGATTTACCATCCTACCGCTGCCACCGTTTATATCGACGCGGCATGGTTAGGCAATTGTCTGGTGCTCGATCCCGGTTCTGAAACATGGAAGTTCAAAACCCTTAATTCCATCGCGGTCTACAATCTGACCGAAGCCCAACGTCAATACGCGCTGGGCAAAGGGGCCAATGTCTATCAACGCATTGCCGGGGTGAATATTACCGAAAACGGTACGGTGGCCTCCGGTGAGTATATCGACGTTATTCGCGGTATCGACTGGCTGAAAGCCCGTCTTCAGGAACGCATTTACGGTCGTTTAATCAATGCGCCTAAAATTCCGTTTACCAATGCCGGTATTGCCGTTATTGAAACAGCGGTTCGTCAACAGCTTGACATTGCGCTCACTGCCGGTTTGATTGCACCTGAGCCGCCTTATACGGTCACAGTACCGGATGTTCTCGCCACCGATGAGGCGGATCGTCAGCGTCGTGAGCTGCGCGGTATTAACTTCCGTGCCCGTTTGGCGGGTGCTATCCATTATGTCGAAATCCGTGGCGCTGTCTACGCTTAAACTGAAAGGAAAAACAAAATGTCCAATATGCGTGCAAAAATGAAGCTGCAATCTGTCACTAAAACAGAATTCGGTGAAAAATTACAATTCTCCGCCGTAGCGAAAAATGGGTTTTATCCTGAGGACGGAAGCGACGATGATAACACTTACGCGAAATTTACACCCAGTGCAGACTTGACGATTCAGGTCTCTAATCCCGCTCTTTTCGGTAAATTTTTGCCGGGTGAAAAATACTATGTTGATTTTAGTAAAGCAGAATAAGGAGAATAAAAAATGGGTGGAGTAAAAACATACGATCCGAATAACGTGCAAATCATTTTAGGTGGTGCGCCGATGTCGGGTTTTGCCGATGGAACATTCGTTTCCGTTTCGTCTGATGAAAACCTGTACAATAAAACAGTGGGTGCCGATGGCGAGGTAAGCCGGTCACGTCAGAATAACAAGACAGCGACCATTGCCCTGACGCTCAAGCAAACATCCAGCTCAAACGACATTCTGAGCGGATTTGCGGCACTGGACGAGGCTTCTGACGGCGGTGTATTCCCGTTGATGATCAAAGAAATCGGCTCCGGTCGTACCCTGCTCTTTACACAGGCGGCATGGGTTGAAAAACACCCTGATACGGCTTATTCCAAAGACGTGGAAGACCGTGAATGGACGATTGCAACCAGCCAGATGAAAACCTTTATCGGCGGCAATTCCCTCTCCGGCTCGGTAGGTGACTAATGCTTGAGTGTAAAGAAAAGACCATTGACGGTCATGAATATCAGGTAACACAGTTTCCTGCCATGCAGGGAATGAAAATTGCCGTAGCGCTGGCCAAGCTGTTCGGTGCCGGTATCGGCGGTGCAATCGGCTCAGGTTCCGTCGCTCAGGTGATGAACATGGATGTCAGCGGCATTGTCGCCGGTATCTTTGAAAAACTGGATGAAGAACAGACGCCAAAGCTTATTCTGCGACTGTTTTCCAGTACCCACCGTGACCGCCGTGAACTCAATGAGGTCAATTTTAACGATGCTTTTGCCGCCAATTACGGTGAGATGATCAAAGCGTTGAAGTTCGTTCTTGAGGTGAACTACGGGGGTTTTATGGGAGCGCTGGAGCAGGCAAAACTTATTGGCGATCAACCTTCAAGCGCAGCGACCGAAAACTGAAAATACCGGGCACGTTAGACGACGGGCTGGCCGCTGAGTTTCCGCTTTGGCGGCTGGTCATGGAAAAAGTGGCCGGGCTGAATGAATTGGAAACAACATGGTCGCTTGACGATGTGGCCAAAGCCAATGCATTATTGGATATGAAGGCTGATATAAGGGAGGCGAACGAACCGAAATGATTGTACGTGAGCTCTTATTTCAGCTTGGTTTCAGTGCCGTTGATGCCGAACGTAACGCCCGCCGTATGGATGGGGTCGTTACCCATTTAAAATCAAATCTGGTAACAATGGGTAAGGCTGCGGTTGTCAGTGCTCTTGCCATGGCGGTTGCCGGTTCAAAGATTGCTGATGAATATACCGGGCTTGAAAGCCGTTTAAAGCTGGTGACAAAAAGTGCGGAAGAACTGAAATCGACGCAGGACGGCATCTATGACGTTTCCCAGAAAACAGGCACCGCATATGAGGCTTCGACGGATCTGTTTATCCGCTTGGCCCGCGCTACCAAAAAATATAATTACGGGCAGGAAAAAACCCTGAAAGTCACCGAGGCCATTCAAAAGGCAATGGTGGTTTCCGGTGATGCGTCCAGCCCCGGCGCTCAGGCCGCTTTGTTTCAATTGGGTCAGGGCTTACAGTCGGGAACCCTGCGCGGCGAAGAACTGAATTCGGTACTGGAACAGGCTCCGCGACTGGCCGAAGCCATTGCGGCCGGGATGGGCATTGACCCCGGTGATTTGAGAAAACAGGCCGAAAAAGGAAATATCACGGCTCAAAAAGTGGTGGAAGCCCTGCTCGGTCAGTATGACACCATCGACGCTGAATTCAAACGTATGGAGAACCGCGCAAGTCAGGGATGGGAGCGCGTTAAAAACAGCTTCAAGCGTGAAGTTTATAAAATGTCGAAGGAAGAAGGCTCCATGCAGGGCGTCATTGACGTTTTTGCCGAACTGCAAAAAACCATTGAATCCGACGATTTCCGGTCGGCCTTCCGTTCCCTCATCAGCTTATTTTCGCTTTTTCTAAAGGCGGTCGCTCAGGCAATTAAATTGATTACCAAGCTGATCGGGGCGATTAACCGTGCAGCCGATGCCATGGGCGGATGGGAACGCATTCTTTCCATGCTCGGCGCGGTGCTGGCCACCGTGTTCCTCTATAAAATGGGGACAATGATCCTGAATGTCTATTCATTGGCCCGCGCGATCGGCTTCGGTTTTCTTGCTGCCTATAGTTTTGCCGGTGCATTGGGCGCACTGAAAGCGGCTATGCTGGCGCTTCCCATTGTGGCGGTCATGGCACTGCTGGCCCTGTTCATTCAGGATTTGTATGTCTGGGCCAACGGCGGGGATTCCGCCCTCAAGCGGCTTTTCAGCCGCGAACTGCTGGATGATTATATCTGGCTGTTAAAAGAAGTCTGGGGCTGGCTAAAGGACATTACCACCCTGAAAGACGGTCTTGGCTTCCTGAACCCGATGAACTGGTTTAAATCTTCTCCGGGCCAACAGATCGGTTCATCAATGATGGGGCGTACAGCCGCACAAAACTCGCTGGTCTTCCAGCCGTCGATTAACGTCAATGTGCCATTCGGAACCGGACAGGACCAGGCTAAGATTATCGCCAATGCAACGCAGGGGGCCATGCAGGAAATGTTCCAGCGTGAAATTCGGACTGCTCTCAATAACTATCCGGAGACAGAATAATGCCGGATCCGTTATCAATCCTGTTTACACCAAATCCCGGTCGGCGCGTGGCCATCGGTGCTATTACTTTAGACGCTACGGTACGGGAAAGTCACGAATTTTCCGCCACAATTACTGACCATCCCATTGAAGACGGCGGCTTTGTTACCGATCACGTCTACGAAAATCCGCGTATAGTGAGTATTGAGGGGGAAATTACCAATTCGCCGGTCGTGTTCCTGAACTTTCTGGGGGGTATTTCAGACCGAAAGATTGAAGCCTATGACCAATTGCTTGAGCTGTATCATAAGCGCGATGTGCTGACGGTGGTTACCGGATTGAAAGTTTACACCGATATGGTGATTGCAAACCTGAGCTTCCCGCGAAATCAGCAAACCGGCCAGCGTTTACAGTTCACGGCAGAATTTAAAGAGGCGCGTAAAGTGGCCTCCGAAATCGTGGGTGTGGCTGAAAAGAAAGCCAAAACCGGCTACAAAGACAAGATTTCCGGCAATAAGGACATTGGTCGGCAGGAACCTTCAGTGGCCACGGAAGCACAAAATACCAAGGCACAGCAAAAATCTCTTTTATTGGATATTTTTCAATGATGCAGGTCATCCCATGGCGCGATTTCCCGGATTTCACCCAAACCCTGCGTTTGTCCGGTGAGCTTTACAGCCTGCGGGCGCGGTGGAATGATGTTCGCTCTTTTTGGACGCTGGACATCTATGATCGAAACGGTTTGCCGCTGCTGATGGGGCAAAAAATCGTGTTCAATACGGATTTGCTGTTTAGATATAAAAACCCGCTTTTACCGAAAGGGAAGATATTTGCCATCAACTCCGGTGCCAATGAAAAACTCAATTCCATCGGTCGAAATGACATCGGTGTGACGGTCTTTCTGATGTATGAGGAACCGGCATGACGTTCTATAAACGGACGGCAGCGGTTGATATTGAATTGAAAAGCGGTGAAATCCTGCGCATCCGCGAGCTGCGTATTGAGTTCCAGATTGAAAAAACCAGAAACAGTACCCCCAATAAAGCCAATATCAAAATAACCAATCTGTCTGAAACCACCCGAAACAAAATGCGTGAAAAGGATGCGCTGGTACGCCTGTTTGCCGGGTATGAAGGAGATTTGGGCGCGGCACTGCTGTTTGTGGGAAACTCCGAACGCATTATCCATTCATGGGATACCCCGGATATTGTAACGGAAATTGAAGCCAAAGACGGACAGCGGGCCTTACGGGAAACCCGGTCAAGTTTTTCATTCGGCAATAACACCCCCGCCAATGCCATTGTATCACGGCTGGCCAAAGACATCGGCTTTCCGCTCCGTCAGGATTTTGACATCAAGGGTACATATAACGGGTTTTCGTTTAATGGGCTGGCAAAAGACGGCCTCGATCAGATTACCCGTCGCTTTGGGTATGATTGGTCGATTATCAATAATGAAATCCTGATTATTCCTAAAAATGGCGCGTCCACCCGAACCGCCGTACTTTTGTCTCCGCAAACGGGCCTTGTAAATACGCCGGAACGAATGATTGATCAGGAGGGCGAATTTGACCAAGCCCTGCAAAAGCCGCTGGAATGGAAGATAAACAGCCTCCTTAATCCGCGTCTTGACCCGGGAACACTGGTTGAACTGGATTCCAAACAGGCAAAAGGTCTTTTCCAAATCCAAAAAGTCAGGCACTATGGCGATACGCGGGGCGCGGATTGGTACAGCGAAATCGAGGTGAAAGCCAATGGCTGATAAAGACAATATTACCGATTTATTGGGTCAGTTCTTTCGCAATCGTCAGGCGGAAATGCGGGTAGCGATGCCTGCCAAAATCACTGATTATGATTACCGAACCCAAAAAGCCACGGTCAAACCGCTGATCAATCGCCGATATGCCGATGACCGGATTGAAGAATATCCCGTTATTAACAACGTACCGGTTATTTTTCCGCGATCCGGCGGGGCAAGCCTTACGTTTCCCGTTGAAAGCGGTGATACCGTTCTGTTGGTTTTCTCCGATCGCTCGATTGAATCCTGGGCCGAAAACGGCGGGCAGGTAAATCAGGACGATAACCGGATGCACAACATCAATGATGCCGTTGCCATTCCCGGCCTTATCCCTTTTTCTCTGGGTTCGATTGCTGAAAACAATGAAGATGTGCTGCTGTCCTATTCGGATTCTCAGGTCAAATTAAAACCGGGCGGCATTGTTGAGATCAATACGGCGGCAAAGGTTGTCATCAACAGTCCTGACATTAATCTGGGAGGCGAGGGAGGTGCACGTGTGGCCAGAATTGGCGACCGAGTAAATGTTTCCGGTGGATCTTCCGCCGGGTTATGGCCTATCGTTGAAGGCTCAGAGATTGTGAAGGCTGTCTGATGACTGATTTACTGCTTAATCGCACTACACATGATCTGGAGCTGGTCAATTACGATTTGAGCCTGACGGACAGTTTACCGTTGATGCAGCAACGGCTTAAGCAATCGCTTATCTTTTTTCTGGGTGAATGGTTTCTGGATGAAACGGACGGTGTTCCGTACTATCGTGACATCCTGATAAAATCGCCTGACCGCATTACCGTTGAATCTGCATTCAAGGCCGCCATTTTGGAAACACCCGGCGTTTTGGAACTGCTCGAATTTAACATTACCTATGAAAACCCTGTCCGAAGCCTGTTTATCGCCTTTAAGGTGAAAACGATTTTCGGCAACGTGAACTTTAATGAGGTGCTGTAAATGGCCGGATTAACCAAATTTGGTTTTGAACTTAAACGTCTACCGCAAATCAAGGCCGAAATTGAAAGCGCTTTACGTACTGCTTTCGGTGACGAAATTGACCTGCGGGCTGAATCCGTATTCGGGCAACTGGTCGGTGTTCTTTCTCTGCCCATTTCCGAGCTGTGGGAGGAGGCCCAGAATGTCTACCTGTCATTTGACCCGGATTATGCCGATGGTGTTTCTCTGGACAGTCTGGCCGCACTGACGGGCGTTACCCGTATTCCTGCGACATCAACCGCCGTGACTGCCGCACTTTTCGGAACAGCGGGTACGGTTATTCCTGCCGGGTCACAGGCCCGAAACAGCACGACCGGGGATATTTACAGTCTGACCGAAGATGTAACTATCAGTCTGACAAATCTTGTCAGTGCCTTGGTGACGGTCAATAATGTCTCCAACAGCACCAATTATACGATTACCGTTAACGGCGTGGCTTATACAATCACCAGTGACATTTCGGCAACACGTGATGAAATTCTGCTGGCCCTCGGCTCCGCTCTTTCGGCCAATCCGATCTTTAATCAGGTCAACGTACTGCAGCAAATTGAGCTGATACAAAACACGCTGTCAGAACCCTTCACACTGTCGGTATCGGCCAATCTGAGTATTGGGAAAATTTCCTCTCCCGGTGAGTTCGTTGCAGATCTTGAGGGTGCCAAGTTTCTTCCGGCTAATTCACTGGATCAGATACAGACATCAGTATCCGGTTGGCAGTCCGTCAATAACCCCTTTGACGGTCAGACAGGCCGCGACCTTGAAACGGATTCCGAGCTTCGGTTGCGTCGTCGCCAATCGGTTTCTTTTCCCTCAACAGCAACCATTGATGCCATTCGGGCAAAGCTGCTGCAAATTGCGGATATTCAGGCGGTCAGGGTTTTTGAAAATGACGGCATTACAACGGACGGGAACGGCGTACCTCCGCAACATATATGGGTTATCGTTCAGGGTGGTGATGCTGATTTGATCGCCGATATTATTTATCGCACCAAGGCTGGCGGTATCGGTACGCATGGCGATACAACGGTTGAATATAAGACAACAAGCGGGCAGGTTTATGAAATCAAATTTGAGCGCCCGTCGATCGTCCCGCTCTATATTGACATGACAATTGTACCCACGGAAGGCTATTCAACGATTGCTCCGGAGCTGATCAAGGCGGCTATTGCCGAATGGGTTACGGAAAACATTGAGATCGGGGAAGCCCTGAAATATTCCCGGTTATTCACGCCGATTAACAGTGTGCCGGGATTTGAAGTCACGGAATTAAAAATCGGAACGTCTCCGACCCCAACGGGTGAAACGTCGATTTTGGTGGATGTTGACGATTTAATCACCTCAGATACGGTAAATATTTCAATTACGGTGGATGAATGACCGACAGAATAGCCCAGGCACAGGATTTATTAATCGAGCAGTACAAAAACTCGCCTAATCTGGCTGCTTTGCTGAAATCCATTACTACAGAACTGCAAACGCTGGACAATGAGAATGTAAAACTGCTCAATGAACGCAGTTTGGATACCGCCAAAGGCGTCAATCTGGACGTGATCGGAAAAATCGTTGTTCTTGAGCGGCCCTATTCCGATCCCAACCCCGAAGATGTTTTTACGTTTGAAAACCCGGGCGACATCGGCGGCGGTTTTACTGACGTACCGGGCACTGAGGTCGGTGGCTATTTCATCGGTTTAAACCCGATTGATAATCAAAAATATTCGGACGAAATCTATCGCTTTTTCCTGCGGGCGAAAATCATTTTCAATACGACCAATGCCAGTATTGCCGATATGCAGCGTTATGCGTCCTTCGTGTTCGGGGCGGAATCGTCTATTTTGGATGGTATCGGATATGTTGATGTCAGTGTCGCACGGGTATTGGGGCGACAGGAACGGGCTATTTTGGATGCGACATTTCCGCTGGCGGCGGGTGTTCGGATAGGTCAGCTCTCTTATTCTTCGGAACCCGGTGCTTTCGGCTTTACGGGTGATGACCGCAACGGCGGTTTCGGGGATCTGGATTTCCCCGATGTGGGCGGCGTGTTCGCTTCTTTAGTTATTGACTAAAAATACGGTTTACAGCATAATCCGCCTATCAGGTATTGGAACATCCAAGCCGCCGAGGGATAAAACCCTGATGGCGGCTTTTTTTATGGGGTACGCTCTTGGCCAAAGACATCGGAACCAGTGAATTGATTGACGTATGGGCCTCGGACGGCCTTATTGTTGAGCCAACTCTGGATAAGAAAGAAAACGGTTGGGATTTGGGCGAACAGCCGCCGCACGAATATATGAACTGGCTCCAGAATACATTCGGCGAAAAACTCAATCATATCCTGCAAAACGGTGTACCGCTGTGGAATGCTGAAACCGACTATCTGGAAGGCAATATTGTTCAGGTTGATGGCATCATTTACCGGGCAAAAACAGCCAATAACAACAGCGAACCGCCGAATAATAATTGGTTACCGATTGGCCCGTATGCGGCAAAAAACTCCATTGAAGCCGATGAAGGGGCCTATCAGCTTGTCGGTGATGATGATAATCCCGGTGCAAACAAGATTTATGGCACGAATGGATCAGGCGAAAAAGGCTGGCAGAATGCACCTTCTCAGGCAGATGGGTTTGTCACCGGCGACCTGAAATGGCGCTATGATAACGCGGCACTGGCCGGGTATGTGCGTCTGAACGGACGCTCAATCGGTAAGGCCGGAAGTGCAGCTACGGAACGCGCCAATGCCGATACAGAATTACTTTATATCCATTTGTGGACGGTCGATCCGAACCTGAATGTTTCAGGCGGACGCGGTGCCAGCGCTGCGGCTGACTTTGCTGCCGGGAAGGTGTTAAGCCTGCCCGATGCCAAAAACCGTGCGCCGTTCGCCGTAGACGGCATGGGCGGAACCAATACGAACCGTATTACCGGCGGCACTGCACTTGGTGTTTCGGGCGGTGCAGAAGAACATATACTGGTCGCTGATGAAATTCCGGAACACACGCACGGTATTCCTATCCCGCAGGGCTTTAGATACAACTCCGGCAGCGGAGCGCATGGATATGTCGCCGCCGCTGATATTCCGAAGGATTATGTGCAGACAACAGGTTTCGGCAGCGGTCAGGCCCATAACAACATGCCGCCCTTTATCATTCTTGGAACGGTGTATATGAAACTATGACAAAAGAAATCGGCAACAGTGAATTAATTGATACATGGGCAGCCTCCGGCGCAAAGCAGGAACCTGATTTATCCAAGAAAAATGCGGGTTGGCTATCGGGAGAACGCCCTGTTTTCCAGTTTTTTAACTGGCTTTTGAATTTATTCGGTATCAAGATCAATCACATCCTGCAAAACGGTATTCCTCTCTGGAATGCAGGTACGGCTTACGTAATAGGCAATGTTGTCAATTACAACAGTGTAATTTATACCGCCATTGCCAATCATACCAACAGTGCGCCTCCGTCAGCCAATTGGAAAATCTCCAATTCGGTGAAAGATAAATACGATGCGACCACAGCACCCACCGCTTCCAATGACAGCTCGCAGGGATATGCGCTTGGGTCAAGATGGTATGATGCCGTAGGGAATGAAGTTTATGTTCTGGTTAATGCCACTGTCGGCGCGGCGGTGTGGCTTAAAACAACCCTGACAATTGATGAGTTGGGCGTTCTGGCCACACAGTCGGCCAATTTGACCATTGGCCTGAATGAAAAGATTTCGACCGTTGCCTCTGCTACTACGCCGGATATTTGGACGGGCACGGGTAATGTAATTAACTATACAGGCACGACTACCACCACGGGATTTGCCGCTGCCCCGCAGGCAGGTGCGCGCCGCACATTGATTTGCGCCGGCGCTGTTCAGTTTACCAATGGCGCGAATATGATTATTGATGGCGGGGCAAACTTTACGGCCTCTGCAGGTGATCGCGTACATGTCATTGCTGTAACGACAACACAGTTTCGTCTTGAAATTGTCAAAGCGGATGGTACAGCGGTTGTTGCTCCTTCCGTGAACATCGGCGCTTCCTATTTTCATGGGAACCGCACAGCGGGGAACGTTTCCGCGACAAACGATTTCATCTGCAACAACGCACTTGTCAATTTCGGCAGTAACTACAATACAACAACAGGTATCTATACTGCTCCAGCCACAGGTCTTTATCTGGTGTCATGGAGTGCAATGATGAATGGCGGCGTAATGGCGCTGTATAAGAATGGTTCATCCTATGATACGGCAGAATTCGGCGACGGTGACGACAATATTATGGGTTCAAAAACCCTGATGCTTTTCCTGACATCCGGCGATACCTTAAAGCTTGTTGTAACGTCGGGTACAGCACAAGCTGCATCTGCACAGAAAAATAACCTATTTATTTCGAGAATGACTTAATGGAAATCCCTAATAACTTTATTGATTGGCTTGTGACTGCTTTAACTGCGTTGGTTGGGTATCTGTGGAAAAGCATGAACGGGAAAATCGACATTCTGGCGGATCGAATTAATAAACATGAGATTCACATTGTGAATACTTATCCGACAAAAGATGATGTGAGAGCAAACTTTAGCGACATTAAAGCCACGCTCAAAAATCAGAACGAAAAGCTGGATAAGATTATCGACCAGTTAGCACATAAGGCGGATAGAAAATGAAGTTTATCAGGCCAAAACGCAAGGTTGACCGTGTGTTTATTCACTGCTCGGCCAGCGATAACCCAAAACATGATAATACGGAAACCATCCGTAAATGGCACTTGGAGCGCGGTTTTTCCGATATTGGTTATCACTATTATATTAACAAATCAGGTCAGGTCTATGTCGGCAGACCATTGGAAAAGATTCCCGCCGCTCAAACCGGCCACAACACGGGAACGATTGCCATATGCCTTGGTGGCTTGGTTAAAGAGCGTTTTACCAGTCAGCAGTTTGAAGCTCTTAAAAAGCTATGCAATGAAATCAATATCGCGTATAATCGGGGTGTTACATTCCATGGTCATTGCGAGGTTAATCGCGGTAAAACCTGTCCCGTCTTTGACTATAAAAAAGTTCTTAACCTTAATTCAACCGGTCACATGATCTAAAGGAGAATATTAATGAATGAGCAAACAAAGATTACCGGATATACAGTGCCTAATGATGAAAAGGTCGCACTGGTAAATAAATTCAAGGCTCATGAAAAAGCCCTTGGTGAGCTTTTCAAAGAAGCATCGGCATCAGGCCTTATTGACCCACGCACATTAGCTGTTGGAAAAACACAGGCCCAAACCGCTTATATGTGGTTAAATCGTGCTGTTTTTCAACCCGAAGATTTCTACCAATAGGAGAGCCTACAATGGACTTAATTATCGCTAAACTGAAAGAGCCTACCACTTGGGTTGGTGTTCTGACACTGGCAGGAACCACATGGGGTTCACTGGCCCTTAATCCTGAGCTGCAATCCGCCTTGGCCTCTGCCTTGGCTGCCATTGCCGGTGCCGTGCTGATTTATATCAAACAACGCAAGAATGGCTAGGCTTATCACCTTCCTGCTGCAATTACTCGGGGTGGCGCTTGAAAAGGCGCTGCCCTATTTTTTAGGCAAGAAACAGGAGCGTCTGGAAAATGCAGAACAAGCCCTTAAAGACGTGGTGGAAACGAACGCTATCCGTGATGAGGTTGCTCGTAATTCTGCTAATGGCGCTGTTGATGAACGCGTGCTCAAACACTACGTTGATTAACGATTTCTGCTTAAAAGCACGTATCATCCCTAACAGTAGGAAAAACGATGAGCGTTCAAGAATTGCTATTGACCAGCACAATGCTGTTTATGACCGTTATTGTGCTAAAATAAACCATACCGAAAATTTGTAAAATATATCCCTTTTTGTTATCTAGTTGCTCCGATTTGGGGGTTCACTAAACAACAAAAACTATGCTCACGTTACTACTCGCTCCGGTATCAATTTGGTTTTTATACACTTTGATAAAGTCCAATTCTCAAGGAACTGTCCCTGAATGGATGAAATTTTGGATGCACCAAGATAGATATGCCGCCGCCGGTGATAAGAAAAAAGGCAGCGTCCTATCTGTAGCGTTTAAATGGGTGCCTTTTACCTTTTTTCTGATGCTCTCGCCATTCATCATTATCTATGCCATGACAATAATTTATGTCTGGATAGAGAAGCCATATGATATTTATTATAGAGAAATTCCTGCGTGGGATTATTTCAAAAAATCAGGCTTGTTGACAACGATAGCTGTCATTGCCGGTTTGGTGCTGCCTTTTTATCTGGGCGGTAACATCAGGGGTCATTTTAACACGATAGCCGTTGATGGTGTCAGAAAAGAAAAAGAAGATGAAATAAGGGGTAAGTATGGCGCAGAAGGTTTTGCTTCTGATAGTGATATTGACAACCTTCTTAACAAATAAGGTTAATGACCGGAATAAATATAACCGGCTCCTACGGCCATATCTGGAATAGAAAAGGCCATATATCAACAATAGGTTTCGCAAGGTCAGGTAAGGGGACGTGTATCATCTTGCCTGCCCTGTTGCATGATAATCTGATAAATGAAGATGCCCCAAGCTTTATATGCTTAGACCCGAAAGGTGAGAATTTGGCCGTTGCCGGCAATCACCTGCGGGACTGTGGCTATAACATCATCGCATTAAATCCGTTCGATGTGCCTGTCATACGCAAGTACGGCAATCAAAGGTTTAATCCTTTTGACCTGCTTGATCCTGATAAACCCGGCTTCAACAAGTACGTTGATCTGATCAGATATTCGATTATACCGCCCAATCCAAACAAGCATGCAAACTCGTTTTTCAGCGAGGCTGCCGGGGATATCCTGTCTCTGTATATCAGCTACTTGATGGTGCAGGAAACGGAACCGCAAACAATAAAGACACTGTATCGCTGGTTGCGACTTGCCGGTACTGACCGCATTGAGTTGTTAAATGCAATGGCCGGAAGCCCATATTTCGACATTGGCCCGGATGCCATGGCGATTATGCAGCAATTGCTTGAGGGCGGTAAAGGGATAACGGACGTTTATGCCAACGTCATATCGGAAACCAATGTCTTTAAAGATGAGGATTTGCGTTATTCCATGTCTGACAGCGACTTTACAATATCGTCGATAGCAAGGCAAAAGACGGCTGTTTTTATAAGTATGGAACCTTCTGACCTGAAACGCGTATCGGCATGGGTTCGCATTATCATGGCTGCATTCATGCGTGGTATGACCCGTTTCAGCAATCCGGGCAGAATGATTGTCATGATTATGGATGAATTTCCAACAATCGGCTACCTAAAGGAATTTGAGGAGGGTATGGGTTATCTGGCGCAATATATGACGCTGTGGCCCATTTGTCAGGACTTGAACCAGCTAAAGGGTCTGTACCCTAATTCATGGGAAACATTCATGGCCAATGCAGCCATAAAGCATTGGATGGTGCGGGATAACTTCACGGCTCAATATCTGTCTAAACGGATGCCGAATGACATTAGGTTTTTAGGCAGTAACGCGGACGGGTCGCCCAAATACATTGAAAAGCCTTTGATGACCCCGGTTGAAATCATGAATTGCAGCGACTTTATTGTCGAGGTAGAGGGCATGAGCAAACCGGCAAAGTTAACGATGTATCCCTATTGGAAGTTTACAGGCAACTACACGCCAAACCCGTATTACTGATTACATGGTCATGTCCTGACCGTTTTGCATATATTTCCCGGCCTTTACCCGCTTTTCTTTTTCAAG
>VFQN01004824.1_pt1 | contig 17283 bp, 12 predicted proteins | sample 3512371 | NCBI WGS metagenome assembly VFQN01 (sample SAMN10412370, study PRJNA504923) | tailings metagenome | isolation source: Replicate 2 from Balatoc abandoned mine | place: Philippines: Itogon, Benguet | collected 2017-08-28 | reverse complement strand
GGTCGTAGTAATAGGCAGTGAAGGCAATGTCTAAGAAGAAGGTGAAGGTCGAGGCTCCTAATATAATCACCTGAGCAACGAGATTATAGCTCTCAGGTCTCATTCCGACTAAAACAGGTTCTGCTAATGCTAATAATGTTGAAAAAATGAGAAATAATTTAAAAGTAATAGTTTTACTAAAAGCTTTCCGAGCTTTTAATGCTTTCGAATCTTGGAAATATTCAGGATTTAATAAACTTATATCCATTAATAATGGTGCAGGTTTTGGTCGATTATTTCGATTATTAATATTATTATTATCATCATTATTATTACTACTCATTTTCTTCTGAATCTCTTCTCTTGTTCTTATTATTTGATTCGAATATATAATATTATATATATGATGAAACGGCTTCAAAGGAAGGCGTTTGCATGAAGTGCACGAATAAGAAAGTGCACGACACAGTTTGGAAGGGATGAACAAAGATGAGAGCAATAATACACCACAAAGCAACAGCTTCTTGTGAAGGGGAAAGACGATTGAATGTTTGGAGGAACCTTCCTTATTCATTACTTTAATGTCAAAGTTGGAAAGGAAGGCACACAAAACAGCAAAATTATTATACGCACACTTGGAAAGTAAACTAAAGGAAAATGATGAAAATAAAGACTCTTCCTTTCTTGCGATATTGTATTCTACTTCAGAAAAATGCTAAAACTAATATACCTAAACTTTTCTATTTGGAAGCTATAGAGATGAGAGAAATCTTTAATCATCAAAATAAAGAAAGGATGAAAAAAGAAATAATAATAATAATAATAATCATCATAATTATAAAGTAAATTAGGAAGGAAAGAAGGAATGAATGAATGAGAGAAGAAACAAACAAGGCAGAGGGAAGCTACAGAAACAGCTAATGTAGAAAGATCGTTTCATTGCGAGGAGGAAGAAGAAGACAATAGATACGCATCTCAGTAACTTACGATGACGATAGCTCTCGATCTTGTGACTGAAATAACGCTCATAAAAGACATCAACTTATTATATCTCTCTCTTTTCCCGTGTTCCCTATCAATGGAGGGAGGGAAGGAAATGGAAAAGGATCAATCGTTGAATCACATTCACTGACAGGTAAAAGGCTCCTATTTTTATACTCGCCGAAAGCTAATGTACTGAACTTTTTAAGCAGGCGTTTTGAACTACTCTAAATACTTCTAATGACAGCAAAAAACAACCTTGTTCATTGGATTCAAAGACAAAAGGCTAGAAAAAGAAGAAGAAGAAGCGATATCCATTATCCATGCCAAGAAAACAGTAGCGATTGTAAAAGGGGTAAAAGACCCTGTTGAGACAAAACAAAAGAGAGGAAATGACCGGAAAAGAATTCTCTCATTGCTAAAAGGAGATTGATCAGTCAATCGACCCAGCGAAGCGCAAACATGTCTTAATTTGTTTTTTTGCTCTTGGGAAGATGAAATAGCTCTACTACCATCACACCTGATTTTAAGTTGTTCTAACTCATACTTCTCATTTTTCAATCATTCCAACAAAAATAAACAAATAAATAAATAGGAACAAACTGCCATACCATGAAATACCCTTTAATAACTTGTAAAACATGATAATCCGTCATTTCAGCGTGTAACAACCAAAATAAGAAGAGAATAATAATAAAGAATATTAATGATAGTAATAAGAATGAAAATGATAATGAGGGGAAGAATCTTCTTCATGAATCCAAGACGATATATTTATAGGAAGTATTGTGCTGGTTCAACAATAATATCAACACTAATAATCATCACTCATTCTACGATATAATAATAATGATGATGATTTAGAAAAAAGGGAGATTGAAAACAAAGAAAAGAAAAGAAATATATAGATAATTCATATTATAACAATAACAAGAACATCAAATGAAATATACTTTACATCAGTTTTCATCTATGTATTATGAGCAGAAGCTATCTATCTATCAACTAAATAATGATAATAATTAACAATCATAATAATAATAACAATAATATCCTTTAAGCATAGAAGGTAAAATTAGAGAATTCACTTGATGATAATTCTTCTAATATTTCTTTACTTGATGTTAATGTTTGTTGATTACCTGCTAATTTCATTGGTAATGAATCACGTGTCATAAAATTTGGTATTTTATTGATTTCTTCTTTTGATAATAATGTATATACCGGTATATCAGTGTTCGTTAATAACAGAGTCTTTCGACTCACACTCTTCTCTTGTTTATCACCACCTCCCATACTATTTGATAATGAGTAGTCATTAGTATTATGAATATTAGAAGAGGAAGGGTTAGGACCACTTGAACTAGATGAACTGACTCTGGTATTCTCTGTCACCGGAGAATTCGATAAATGAGGTATTAAAGGTCCCTTCGTTTCATATAATGTATTCCAATCAAGATCATAAAAGAAAGGATGATCTAATATCTGTTGTGATGATTCATATCCTAATCGTTCTGGTAATCGTTGTATTGATAATATCTGTGACATAAATTGCTTTGCTTCATTACTAACATTGTCTGGTAAACGTTCCCATTGTGCTTGATGGGTAAAGACAGCATCCATGGTAATTTTAGCATTATTATTCTCATCTTCAAAAGGTGTAATCCCAGCGAGGAAATGGAAGCATAAGACTGCGACAGCCCACCAATCTACAGTATGATCGTATTCTTCTCCAACAACAATCTCGGGACACGTATAGTTATAATTTCCGACACGTGAGTTTAATCTTCTCTTTGATTTAGGACGAGAATAATGAATAGAGGAATTGGAGGATTCATCCTCTTCCCCATAAGCGATACCTGTATTGGGAGACACAGGCGAGTTATCATCTGCATCATTATCGAGCCATCGGCCGACTGGAAAGTTAGGATTCGGTCGAGACTTCGCTGAGATACCAGATTGCCGGCCTCCTACTGTGGAGTTCATTGATGTGGCTATTGAATTATTGACAGACCAGTAATAAGGAGAAACTAGTCCAAAGTCACCGAGCTTCGCATGACCTCTTCTGGTTATCATGATGTTATCAGGTTTAATATCCCTATAGAACGAAACAGAAGAGTCACCGAAGATGATAGGTCTCATTAAGCAACAGCTCACCGATGAACAACACCAAAGTTATGCAAATGAGCAACAGCTAATGATACTTGGGCAATATAATGTTGCGCCACGATCTCAGGGAACTTTTTATAATACGCAAGTAACGTCATACAATCACCACCCTATAGTTTCGATGAGCAATCAATCATGAGGGATTTTACGAAATATACTCACTGGAACATATTCCATCACAAAGAAAAGAAAATCTTTATTTTGAAATGAACAAAACAATCTGACGAAATAATCAGGAAAGCTGTGGTGAAGAGAAATTAACTCATTAGGAAGGGCGAAATAGGAAGGTTCGGAAGTCATACTTACATATTAGCTTTGGCCATAACCGCTCGCTCTCTTGATATTTGTCTTCTAAACTTCGATTTTTTAATTAATTCTTTTTGTACAGCCTATCGAGGCAGTGTCACAGTTAGTATCGAAGAGGGAGAAAAGATCAAATATTACAACCAACTAACCTTAATTGCGTATAATCGACCATTTTCATTTCTCTTTCCAAGATAAACAGTGCCAAATCCACCTTTACCTATGACTTTCACAATGGTGAAGTCCTGAATCCCTGTGATGAATCTCGCCGATTCCTTCATTACAGAAATTTTTTCATCCAACTATTAGCCACGAAGACCATATGAAAAAGATTAGAATCACATACCAAGGGAATAGCACTTACTGTCTCAAGGGCATCACTTAAGGCGCTTCTGGATAATAGAAGTTGTTGATAAACAGACTGATCTTGCTTATGAGGGTCAGAGTTAAAGTCATCACCTCCAGTAGATAGATTATCTTCTACTAATTGAAGTTGATTTTGAATCGCTAATCGTAATCGAATCATAGACAGAAGATCAGCTGAAAGAAATTGGATATTATTCACTCTATATGAAAAATGAAAGTTCGACTTGTTAAAGGGGGTTGTTTCTCTTTGGGATAGCGGGAGTCTAACCTTTTAATCAGAGCAACCGAAACTTCGATCATAATACTACAATTATCATCGAGTAAGGCACTATTACTATTCTCTACATAAGAAGCAGAATGACTTTTAGCGTTTTGAACAAAATTATCCAAATCTTGAGTCCTCTACATGGAAATAGGTTTAGAAACTTAGAAGAACACACGGAATATTGTAAGTCTTACCACTTTCAGCGAGGCATCGAATCCTTCAAATTTCTCTCTTAACTCTGTGAGATTTCGACAATGAACAATATGTTCCTCTAATGCTTCTCGGGAGGTAACACCGTAGAATGCTGTTTGGCAGTTTTGGCAACGTGAGACCAGCTTGACTGAACTTCCACCAATTGGAGCCCCTCCTCCACTATTACTCACACCTTTCGCTCCTGCCGCCATCATCGCACTGTTTGTCGTCATTGAGCTAATGTCTTCACTTGGCTTCTCGGATGATCTTCTTTTGACACTTTTTGCCTCTGCTTTAGCATCGGCTGTCATTAGATCATTTTCATTTTTATAGCGGAGATCGATGTTTGCATCAGCATCATTAACAGTGTTTCCGTCTTTGGCTTGCTGACTGTTTGGAGATGGAATCGAATAAATTTGAGGTATAAATTTCCGATATTGGCCTTTAATACGTGGTTTACACCCATCATTCATGATAGGGTAAGTTGGTTTCGAATCAGCAGATCGGTATGAAGCATCCAATCGTCCTCTGGAATCCATCGATGATTGTGACTCAGAGTTTTCTGAAATCTCGTTCGTATTGCTTCTATTAAAAGGATTACTACTGCTATGAGGTCGAGTACCACCAGCGATGTGGCGGAGTCGATCTTTTACTCTTAATAAAGGATCTTCATCATTGGTCTCAAGATAATCAACGTCTAATCTCGCATCGTATTTTTGATGTAAGACTGCAGGCGCATCTAATGGAGTAAGGATTTTTAATCGAGCCGGTTGATCATCTTCATCTATGACCATTTCTTCGAATTCTGGGCTTTTGTCACCTGCTGCGATACCAGTCGCATGAGATGGTCCCCGCTTTCCTGGTGCAAGAAGAGTTGGGGTTCCAGCCGAGGGAGGGAGAGGAATGAGATTTTTCCTTGGTGTATTGCCTTGAGCTGGCGAGCTAACGAGATTCGGTGAAGAAATGCCAGAAGAAGGCAGAAGCCTTGAAGAGGGAACAGAGACCGCGATTTTCAGATGTTTAAAGTATTTTTCCTGCTTTTCTCGATCCAGGGTAAGAGGGTGCCAGAGAGAATCGTCACCGACGATGTGTTCTATGTCAGGATCATTTATTTGCTGCCCATAGAGAATAATGACGTCTGAAGAGGTCGCGTGTTGATATAATCTCATTTGTCTTGGAGCTCCGTCTAAATTAACAACTTGATATTGATCGATTCCATTTAAGTCACTTGTACTGTCGTTATGGCCGGCGTTAACTGTACTTCGCCTACTTTGAGAAACTATTCCACCCATCCTCTTGAGATCTTATGATTGATTTCAAAGCGAACTATAAAAGATGAAAATAATAATTTCAATTTTCCTAACAAATAAATTTAGATGTTCGAAGTTCAACGTGAAGTGTATAAAGTAATACACTGCAGAAACTTCAAATTTTGAAAAAACAAACAAACAAACAAACAAACAAACAAAACAAAGAAAAAAAAGAAGCAATGCAGAGCACGAGGAAGATGAAGAAAGGCGAAACGACAAAGTTGAATTCCGTGTTAGGATACTTCGAAGCTCAACATTGTTTCATCCGGCCTAGCTCGACCAATGCGGTAGTTTGATAAAGGAAAGGAGCGAAGAAGTTGCTCCCGATAGAATCGGGAAGTTGACCACATGAGATTCACTAAACGGTTTCGGTTATTTCGGTTTGATTTTCGTCAAACCGAAAACTATCAAAAAGCGCTTTTTGGGAGTTGGGGAAACTATGTGTATGATTACAAGATTAAGCAATCATAAATTACTTCGGGATTACGAGAAGGAGCAATTATGATTGCGCTGTCAGTAGCGATGGGAGTTTGTTCAAGAACCTAATTCTTACTCTGATCAATTATCAATCAAATCCTAGCTGACAATTGTAAGCATTTGTTTACGTATGTCTACTTAATTTAAAACTGTTTTGCAAAGATTGTCAACTCAAAGCAAAATATGGGTACGATAAGACATACTCTATAGGATAAAGGTTCCTAAGTAATAGTAAATTTCTATGTGCATGAATGTACCGCATTGGTATTCTCCATGGAAAATACTTCCATCGAGAATGTAAAAAGCACTAAATAATAAATAATGATACAACATTAATTCTTCAATATGAGCGCTACAGCAGCAAAGAATACCAACGGAAATACAATCATCAGAACCATTGGTATCACTCCTTCTCTCCAACCATTGCGATCTCCACATACATCAAACAAGACAAACCCAAACAACGCACAAGTCAACCACACGATTAACTTCTTCATTTTGAACCAGTTTCTGTCAATATCCTTGCATTCCTCCTCCACATAGTCCATGTAATCAAAAGAGCAAGAAGAAGATGAAAGAGAGCTATCTTCCATCTCAATGTTCATCTGTGAAGAGGATGGTTCCAACGTGTTCTTCATGAGATAATCCTCTAATATCGTTATATTAATAATCGCCATCACTGCAATCAATGCTAACGGAGGAAATAAACTTCCAAACACAAACATAACAGCAAAGGTATAATTGATCCTTAATGTTAGAAGTTGTTTACGATGAAGGATTAGAGTACTTGCTCTTAATCTCACATCTTTTGGATCGGTTAAAAAGACGCGTATCATCTTTAATATGTTTCTCCTCCTTTGCTTTTTGTATTGTGGAGCAAAGAACTTACCTCGTTTAAGAGTACAGTCGAAGCAGGTACTAGTAGACTTGAGAAGAGTAGCATGAAAATAAAGACCGGAACATAATCAGTTAAAAAGGAACTACTGCACTGATAGCTATAAGCAAAAGCAGGTGTAAAGGTAGAGTCAGTTGCAGTCTTACCAAGTACATTGATACAAAACTGATTATAACAGACATAAATATAAGATGCTTGAGGTTTTAGTGTGACTAAAGCATTATAAAAACAATTAGAACTAATAAATGAGATCGCTAAACATGGAATAATTACTTTATTAATGATTGACATATATGTTAAATAACGAATATCTTGCGTTGAAAGCAAGGAAGGAAAGAATGTTGATGCTATTTGAGGTTCTTTCTCAGGGTTTAGTAGCTCGCGAGATTCCAATGTTTCCTCAAATAAGGATTGTGAGATCATTGGTAAGTTACCACTACCGTCATCAAGAAATGTTTGTTGAACGACCATAGATTCTGCTTTGAACAATCTCTTTAACCAGAAATCATTCGAAAGATCCCTATGTCATGCCAGGCGAGTTTAAATATTGCTAATTTGATCTGAATTAAATATTCAGACTTTGTTGAGCGATTGATAATCAAGTACACATATAAGGAATCTGCTGTGATCATAATAGTTCCATTTATCAACCATGCTATAATCCATAATCCTACCACACGCCACCTCGGCGAAGACTTCACGCAATAGACATGGTGGTCATAAAACTCTCTCACAGCTTTTCTAAACAGACCGTGCACCACAAACACTGCGAATACAATAAATAGAACAAAGAACACCATTAGTGTAATCGTTGCGTTTGTACCCGACATAAAGGTTGCTGAGATGGACCACGCATAGCGGTCATTGTAAGTGCGACACAATACTAAGACGGCATATTGGCGAACATGAAGGGTGAAAGAAAAGAAGCACAATATGGAGGGATAGCTTGAACCAGCAATAATTTCATCGGGAAGTGAAGTGGTGTTATCAATGAACATCATTCTATAAGCTTTCAAACTCGAATCTTTCAATTTGTTGCATAATGAATGATGTCGTTGATGGAAGTCTCTTCTTAACCAATAAATTTTAAAGAAAACAATAAATATGATCCCAACGAATAACCACAAGTAGATACTAACATTCACCATATTCGATCCACAAGTATATGTTTGATAATCAGTATCAGCACGAGGAAGGTCTTGTTTATTAAATTGACAACTAAACATATTCCCATTTAATAATCTTAAATTTCCCTTTGAGAATGAATTTGAAATACTTGGAATCTTTCCTGATAAACGATTCTCTTCCAGGAAAAGGATCGAGGTCTGATCTTGGCTCAATCGAATATCAGAATTATCCGGTAATGTTCCATGGATCTTGTTATACGATAAGTCCAATAACTTCCAATTCTTTCCCAGCCAAGAAGATGAGATTGTCCCTGTCAGACGATTATATGACAGCGAAACATTCACAAGGGCAGAAGAATTGATAAAATTTACATCGGGCAGGGTTCCAATGAGTTCATTACCGGACAAAGACAGTGCCTTAATTCTGGGGAGGGTGAATAAACATTCAGGAACTGTTCCACGTATTGCTCTTCGAGTGACGAAAGCGTTCAGCCCGAGCGAAGAAAAGTCGACAATTTGAATTTTACAATTTTCAGCAGTACTTGCCCCATCAATAGAAAAACCTTCTAAATAATTAGCCTGACATATTTCATTGGGTATAGTTCCCGATAGACAGTTAACACCAACCCCAAATCCTTTTAAGTTAGGAAAATTGAAAAAGATTAATCCAGGAATCGTCCCAGTAAGTTGATTCCCGCTTAGTGATAATTCATAGAAGCTATGATGTTGAGTGACGTCAAAAATATTTTGTAAAGGCCCACTAAAGAAATTTCCTTGAAGCGTTAAGATATTCAGACTCCGATAGAGGTGCAATTGACATTCTTTGATTGCAAGTTGACCTGAAAGAAAGTTAAAATTTAGGGTCAAAGCAGTAATAGTCGAGGAGCAAAAGCTACTTGGAAAGTAACCAGTAAAATAGTTATCACTAAGAATTAATTCTTCGAAACCTTTCATGATAGTCCAATCAATATCATCCAGCCTTCCATCAAAGCTATTCGCATCTGCAATCAAAACAGACAGATCTGGTGAGTGAACTAACGACCACGGAAGACTTCCAGTAAATTGATTATTTGTACAATAAAAATAGTAACCATAGATGGAAGTATAAAAAACGTCCGGGAAAGAGCCGGAGAAACGATTATTATCTATTTCTAAATAAGATATATAAGTTAGATTAGCTTTACTAGGAAAAGATCCAGAAAAGAAATTCGAGCTTATATCTAAGGTAGCAAGTTGGGAAAGTTGTGATGGCGCGAGCCACTTGTTTAGATCACCCCAAAGATTGTTATCAGTTAAGGAAATACTTATAATGTGTTGCAAAGATTGGAAAGTAGCAGGAATCTCTCCGCTCAGCTGATTACCACTGAGATACAGAAATTGTAAATCCTCAAGCTGAAATAAGGTTGAAGGGATGGTACCTTGCAAATTAAAATATTGCAAGACAAGAGAAATTACTGAAGTTAAATTGCCATTACACAATACTCCACACCAATTACAGGGGTTGACACTCTCATTTGAAAAATTCCAAACTTCTCCACCGCAATTATCATAATTCCAATAAGTGCCATTGGTCGCGTAATATAGATCAGATAGTGCTTGTAATTGACTTGCGGAAAAACTTGTCCGCATCATTTTAATATCAATCTCCCAAATAAGGAAATGTTTATAGAATAAAGGAATTCCTCTGAATTCCTAGATTTTTATTTAAGGCAATACATAAGTAGTGGTGTAGGTTTCTACTGGGGATCGCTTCGAGTTTCAAAGTTAACAAGAAAGTATATTTCCTGAGAAACCGTGTTTTGGAGTTAAGGATAGAGACAACAGAAGAGTTCTTTCTGTCTGAATCATACCGATCCAGATTCTTTACTTTCGTGACCAATTCTCTCCAAAATAAAAATATATCCTAAGGCATTAAAAAATAAATGGGGATTTTCTTATATGCAGGTGTCCATTCCTTGTTCCTTCTTTGACCCGATGACATGTACACTATGGAGATAGGAGAGGAGGATATCATATCAAAACTCGGTCAGAAAGTCAAATATTTCTTTTTTCATCATAGACTTCTTATGAAACTTCCGAAGATCCCCTTCCTTCACGCTTTGGAACTATCGCGTTGCTCGTCCTTCCCAATTACAGGTTTTTCCCTCCCTTCGTTCAAAGGTTTGAGATGCTTAAAACTCTCCAGCTGCTCTAGTATAACAGATCTTAGTTGCTTGGATTACCGAGGAATCTTCAATGTTCAGTCTCAATGGAATAACAACACTCTTACTGAGTGAAGATGATTATCTGACAATTGCGTCTCTCATAGAATCTTCTAATATCATACATACGATCAAATTTTTACCTGACTTCGAAAGACATTTTATTGATTGTTTTCTGTTGGTCTGTCGGAGAACACGTATCAAGAAAATCATTGTAAGGTCTCAAGTCTTTATCAATACGAATGAAAATGAATTTCTTCAAAAACAATTAAAAGATAATTTTCTTGTCGAAAGACCTTTTCAGTCATTAGAGACAGTTCTCCTTCGAAAAATAAATCATTAACGAAATAATTTAATTAGGATTTTGAGAAAGATGTTTTGAACTCTACACACACATATGCTCGAAAAACATCGTTATTTATTAATTTAATTATTTGTAAGAGAAATTAAAGAAATGTGTTGGGGGAGGAACAATACTCCTTTCTTTAGAGAAGAAGAAAAAATCTTTTCAATCAAGAAAAAGTAAAATCAAAAGAAAAGAATCAAATTTTCACAAATCGATTTCCACTTGCCTTGTCTATTCTATTGATTGTGGAAGACAAGAGGGAGAGGAGAAGCGCAATTGGGAGAGATCTATCTAAAGAAAAGGGAATTCGCAACAAAGAAGTATCAAAATCAATAAGAAATTCCTTCTCGTAGTACTACGATAGGAAATATCTTCGTTTCGTTGACTTTTCTCTTTTTGCTTTGGTTGCTCGATGTTTATTCATCTTCTAATTTCTGAGCTCTTGGAGGGGCAAAACAAAATTGACTAACAAAAAAAGTCACAACCGGAACTAAGTGAGGTTTGGAGGATCATGACACAAAATAATACCCTTTAATTAATACGATAGAATACACGAATCAAACCATTAAAATCAGCTGTACAAATCACACGTGTAGCTAAACTCATTTGATTAATCTCATTCATCGCCTTAGTCGAAGTATTACTACTATCCCCATCCGTTGCGTGACTTCCATTACTTCCTGTACTTAAATGAGGATGTTGTTGCATCCATGTTTGTGCAATTTGTTGATTTTGTAATAATTGTAATAATAAATCTTTATGTGATTTCACATAACGTCTTACTGATTCAATTGGTGCAAATAATGCTGATATAACTGCACAATGATCATCATTAGCATCAAAATTTTCATATAATTTATTACGTAATATATCCTTTTGTTTTAAAAAATTAAATTTAAATATTTTTGAATGTATTTGTTCATCAAATGTTTTCCATATAAATACTTGTCCATATTCTGAACCACAGATAATATATTCACAATCATCAGAAAAACTTGATTTAATTTGCATTGAACGATTTTTTAATCCTTTATATTTGCAAAACGTTGAATAATCTTCTAATAAACATAATCGTATTCGACTATCATTCGTTGTTACTAATAATTGATTGGTTGAAACATTTGCACCTTTCTTTTTAAAGAATGAGGACGAGGCTGGGAAGTTAACATGACTTTTCGTATTAGTCTTTGTTTCAATCTTCATACTATTGGTTGAGGAAGAGTTATTATTATTGTTGTTACTTGAGGGTTGGTTATTCACAGTATCTGGTGTATTTACAGGAGATGAACCATCTGCATTCGACACAACCATATCTTTTCTTTGATAATAGGTCATACCAGAGACTTTACAACCTTTCTTATATTTTCCATTACGATTACGACAATCCATTTGAGTAATATATTTCATTCCCTCATATTCATAAAAGAAGATTTGACCTTGAATTAATCCACCTGCTACGGTTAAACCATCTGGACTAAAGCTAACTGCAGTAATCTAAAGACAAAGTGAGAAAGACAAATAGCTAAGAAATAGGAGTATCTTAGAAATGAACTTACCGTGTCATTAGCTGATACCCACTCACGAACATTACCGGTTGGAATAATATCCCATACACGTAAACGACGATCAAAACAACCTGAAACAAAATAACGATCATGTAAAGGATGGAACTCAACACATGTTACAATATCAGGATGACGAAAATATTGTAAACAATCATTCTTTGAAACATGCCATAATCGCACAGTTTTATCCATCGATGATGATAATAGAAAATTTGATTTTGACCATGATAAATCAGTAATATCATGTGTATGTCCTTCATAGATTCGATATGGTTCAGTGTTTAAAAAAGGATTAATTAAACCTTCTAATTCTCCTGATAAGCTTGTCGTGGCATTACTTTGATTATTAGTCGTTGATGTTCTTTTCTTTCCAAAACTATTTCTATTATTACTATTGTTTTGGTTACTATCATCATTATTGTTATTTGTTTTATTGTTTCCTAATTCTTCTAAATCATCATGTGAGCCACCAGGTGTTGGGCTATCACTTGAATCTGTACTACTAAATAGTTTTGTTGATTTTGGTAAACTAACAACACACCATATTAAAACACGTGTATCTTGCCCACCAGTAGCTAGATATTGTCCATTAGGACTAAATTTCATACACCAGATTGGTCCTTCATGCCCTTGTAATGACTGCGCTAATCGTAATTTATCACGAAATAATTCTGACGTCGCAGATTTTAATCCTATTGTTGTTTCTAATGTTGAGGCAGCAGCAGATGCAGCACCGGATGAATGTGGTGTATTTGTTGGTTTAAATTCATTTAAACCAAATAAAGCGGAAGTAAGTAAGACTTCTTCATTTATATTCACTGAACGTCGTTTTAATGAATTATGCCTTTGATGCAGGAATAATCTCTTGCTACTTGTTGGTCGTGATGACGGAGGCAAGGGAGGGCTATCATTGAGAGGTGATCGTAATGAAGGTGGGAGATCTGATTGAACCTTATTTTCATCATGACTTTCATCATCTTCGTCTTCTTCATTCAAATCACTAATTCCTCCTTCTCGTTTCCCTTCTTTTACTGGAGAGAGCATTAATTGGGCAGAACCTTTATTAATCGCGCTATTTCGAAAGCTTTGAAGGTTAAAGTCATATTTTTCTGGTGCACGAGAAATTGGTCGTACTTCATCTTCTTCGTCCTCGTGATCTTCATCATCTTCACCACTCTGTCCATAATCAATATTCTTAAACAACTTCATCGCAGAGGAAGTTGGAGAAAGTTTTTTCTCGCCATAGACAGTAGGTCTAGGAGGGAGTGGAGGTGGTTGTCCTTTATCAGTTGAGTTATTTCGACTTGCGATGATATTCGTTCCTTCTAATGAATAAGAAGATAATGAACTAATATCATCTTGCAGGGATTCATTTTTTAATGGTGGTGATGTTAATCCAGATAAATTCTTTAGATTGATGTAGTTTCCTCCTTCCCCTTCACTCTTTCCACTGCTGCTACTGCCTTGTCGTTTATGAGTGTGGCCTGTTCCTTCTGAGTTATAACCCGAACCTCCTCGACTTTGGTTTGGAGTTACTCGACGAGAGTTAGGCTTTGGACTACCGCCCATTCCACCATCCTGAGCATCAAAAAACTCGTCGTCATCGTTATACAGTGGGAATGAACTAACACTTCCTGCACTATCACGGGGTGGATGGTAATGTTCTTCATCAATAATATCACTATCTGAATTACCCGTCCCTAAATTCATGATTGTGATCGCGAATGAAAGTAATGTCGGAAAAAGAAAACTTGAACAGTCGATACAAATAACTTGTTAAGGGAAATTTGAAATTCGAGCTTCACTTTCGACGATTGATGTATTGCACAATATTAAATGGATTTGAATGAAAGGAGTTCAATTCAATTCTTTCCTTTCTTCAATAACAGCAGGTTTAAAAGAGATTAACGGACACTTGAAAAGAAGAATCACTCAATATCAAAACGAATTCACAAAAGCACTCTCCAAATCTATGAAAAAGCAAGTAACGTTGCCCCAGTAATGCGTTCAACTCCTCCCTTCAGGAATCTTATGGGAGAAAAGGCGCACAATTGTCGTTAAGAATATTCTTCTGTTGATTGAACAAATCAACACGCCTTTAAAACACCTCCGGGCTTTAAACCTCCCAAATTTGAACAACAAACAGGTTTATGGATGAAAAAGAGGAATTCCAGAATTACAAGAGGACGTTATTAAGTAATGAAAGAATAAGAAAGAAAACAAAACATTGAGGAATCGAGGAAGCTTAATAAGGTTTACAACAATCCTTGACGAGCCAAATCTTCATAAGTTCGTCGATTTAAGATATTTCCTTGTGTATCCTCAAACTCTTCATCCAATTCCGCGACGAACTGTTCTTGGCGTAGATGATCTTTAATCTTATGATAAAGCGTTAACACATCATCAATACTTGTAATATCGTGAAAATGCTTTGTATTCGGGACCCCTAAGCATCGCATTCCATAAGAATGTTTCCATTCTTGAAAATGACGATCGAAGGCACGTCGACCCCAATAACTTTGATTTCCACAGACCTCACATTTATATTCCACACCCAATCCATGTAACTTATATAACCAGTATGGGATAGGCTTTCCATCCCATCCTAAAGGAAGATTTAAAGGATTATAGATTGGAGCATCTTCATCATCATCGTCAACATTTTTCCCTCCTTTCTCCTCATTAGCTGGTAATAAACCATATTCTTCTTCAAATATCTCTTGCTCTTTTTCTTCAACAGATCTTGCTTGTTGTTTTTCTGCATGTCGTCTTGTCGCTCGAACAATATCACCAATCATTTCACAGAGTGAGGAAATCTTAAATTCAAGCAACAACACCTACAAAGCACACGATTTTCATAAAAGATAAGAATAAATAGATATCTCATACCTCGTTTACCATCTGTGCAGAGGACTTATTGGAATTATTATTATTGTTTTCTGCCTTGAGTTTCTTTGGGATTTCATCTGGACTTTTACCTCTCACAGACCACAACCGTGCTGCACGTTCTTGTAAAGATCCACCACATTTCAATCCTAAGGCGACTAATCCTTCCTTTAAACGATCCATACCAAGAGCTTCTAACTCTTTTTGGTCGTTAAACATCCCGAGTCTTAAAGGTTGAGGATTTTGAACCTCACGGACTTCTATACGTTTAATCTCACCAGATTCTACCTTCTTTTCAAATTCTGCTTCCCATTCTTTTAAAGTAGGATCTAAATTAACTAATGGATTCAGTCGATGATAAAAATCAATTAAATAATTCCATAAACTATGAATATATTCACCATATTGTTTATTATGTTTCATATCATCTTTAATATAAAAAAACATATAAAATCTATCTAAATATTGTAAATAATCTTGTTCAATGGTAGTATTCGTTGTTGAATTATTATTTGATGATTTAAACAGATTTGTAAATTTTAAGAAATGTTCATGTAAATCAAGATATTTACCAAATACTTCTTCACCAGAGAAACCTACTTGAACTTCATTTTCAATTTCCATTAAAAGAGATGAAACAGAAGGTGCATCAATTGGAATATTTGGAAATTTTGTATAATATTCTAATGTTCCTTGTAGTGATGAATAGAAGGAATTTAATGGATCATTTTTCAGACGATTGATTTCATCAGCTAATAAACCTTCTTGATCAAATTGATGCTTTGTGACCTCTTGATTTAAGTGAACAATTTTATTTCCAAGTTGATTGAGAACATGCTGTTGCCAAACTTTTGCTTTTTGCTATAGATAAAATTAAAATGTGAGACGTTCAAAACGGTTCTGAGACACAATCTTACCCCTGATGGTTTAATATCTAATTCTTCTCCAATAGCTAGCTCATACTTTTCTGATAGTTCAAGATTCGATCGAAGTAGTTCTAAAGTATTGGATGCCATTTCAACCACTTTTTCTTCTTTGTTCTATTTGCTTCCTTTTATTTGGCAGTGTACAGCAATAGATTTCGGAGTTTCGGTTTTTCGGGAAAGATATTGCTCTTCTTCATCTTTTGTTTCGTCCGGTATCGAGCAAGTTTTTGGTTGTGGTGGCGGTTTGTGTTGGGTGTGCGCATAATCATCTAACTCTTCTTTCTCATCGAGAGATCATAATCCTTTCTGACCGCTTCTAATTATGAGAATGTTTTGTTCTCAGAAAGTTCGTATCGCAACTGACGAAGAATTGAAGGGAGATGATCTTGAAAATCTTTCACCGCAAAAGCTTTCGAAGAAATCTTCATCAACAATGTTCGAAGAAATTCAAGAACATAACAATGACACATCTTTAGATTGGTGTGGACGTTTTAAAGACCCTCAACTACAAGAGGAATATATTCTATCTTGTGTTCATCAGAAATCGCGCAAGTCCTACCTTCTTCTCTCATTCTTCATTCTGGGCTGGGCTGCGACTGAAACCACAGCATATAGCTGGTTATATTTTGACGCAGGATCGCCGGACGAAGATGTTGGAAGTTTTTTCGCGGTTCTTTTTTTGGTTGTAGCGTTTGTATTAAGCTTTTTCATTCATGGAAATGAAGAATCACAAATTCATCCAGAGTGCCACAAGTCAGAACTTAATCTTCGCTCCTTACTCCAGATTGGATTTATTCTTCTTCTAAATTTTGTGTTTTTCTTGAAAATAATTCTAAGAATTGAAGATAATCATGTTTGTATCCCTGAAAGTTTACATCTTTTACATAAAATTGATAGAAACTTGGATCAATTTACTTCACCTCATATTATCAAATCCATTCATAATACTGTCCAGCCAATTACCTGTCCTCCAGAGGATAACTTTGTCTCCAGATCCTGCATTGGTACAATCTTACTTATGAATATCTGCCCTCAACTATTAATTGCAATTCTTTACGAACCTCGAATTTACCTTGTTCTCGTGTGTCACCTCGTCGCAACAGTTTTACTAATTATTGTGAGTTTAAATACAGTTTATTTGGTCCTACCGCTACTAGTTGCATCTCTTACGATTGCAGTTCTTCTCTATGAGTTGCATCTGCAACGCGTTCAAAGCTTTCTACACCGTAGGCAACTTCAGCAAATTCTTAGCGATCGAGAGAAAAATGCCGATGCTGTCCATGCGATGGAGATGC
>VFQN01004823.1_pt1 | contig 17286 bp, 29 predicted proteins | sample 3512371 | NCBI WGS metagenome assembly VFQN01 (sample SAMN10412370, study PRJNA504923) | tailings metagenome | isolation source: Replicate 2 from Balatoc abandoned mine | place: Philippines: Itogon, Benguet | collected 2017-08-28 | reverse complement strand
TGATGGTACACTAGTACAAGAGTTGACACTACCTTGAGTGCTGCTGCGCGCTCGTACATCAAATGTGCTACTCACATTATACGACTCCGTTGCTTCGCCTTTCCTGATAGGTGTGGTCGGGACCAGTAAGGATCGTGTGGCCACACCACCTGGATTGTAACATAAAATGCCGCACACCCAGTAGACACGGCAGTCGCAGCGCAGGGCAGCTGGGCAGGCATGGCAAATAGCACCACATTACCAGTAATGGCAAGACGAGTCAGTGCACATCCACAAAGTGTCCAAACGTGCTGCTCAATGGCCCGCCGTGCCGGGCTCTGAACGGATGAGTGCGCCCAAGTCATGCAGGGGCAGGCAGCAGGGATGTAGCACCGCCCATTGCCAGTCTTGCAAGCTGATGTCGGGTACTACGAGGAGGTCAGGGCGTTTGGTGCGGCCAGTAGCATGTTGTGCCGAGGTGAGGCCTGCGAAGTGCCGCGCTGGGAGGCGGATGCCTGCCACGTGGGCGGTAGGTTCAGGTAGGTTGCTTGCAGAGCATCAGATGCGTCCAATCGCCAGGTGCGGCACGGCCTGCCGTGTACCCAGAGGAACTGCCCCCGTGTCTCCGCCCCTTGCTGATGTTGTCATGTTGGCCAGTAGCATTGTAGCAGGACTTCCAGCGTTGAAGCATCAGCGAGTACCTTCCACTTAAAACGTGGTGGTGGCACCTGGGCTCCGGAGCGTGCCGGTCATCCAGGCGCGAAGTGTTCTTGGCCAATTGACAAGTTAAGCCGATGCTGTATACTCTGCTGAAATCTTTGCATGGTCCCAGCAGCTCAGCTGTCGGGCAGCCAAACTGAAATGCGAACCAGGAAGCTGCACAAGTACTCCGACTCGTTCACGTAAAGAGCCATAGTAGACATCCTAACTGCAATAAGCAAAATGGCTTACCAGAACATGGCTTTGTGCCAGTCCATTGTGCCATTGAGGCAGCCCATGTCCCGCACGGCGCAAGCATAACAGCGTAGATGGCAACGCAAGCCGAGGCAAGGCGCAAGGAAGTAGCCTAGTATGGTCCTGGCCAGTACGACCAGTCAGTCCTGCCCCGCGCCGTGGCACATACCCGCGACCGGGCGCGTGGGCTTCCCTGTCCCCAGTACCCAGCAATGGACACCCACCACAGCCTCCATCCTCGAACCGTGCAGGATGCCCGGCAGCAGCTCTTCGGCGCTGTGTCCAAAGCGCTGGAGAGCTACGAGCAAGGCCGTGTGGACCCGGCACACTTTGCGGCCCTGCTGGACCAGCTCCAGGTCGTGTTGGAGGAAGCCGTGGCAGCTGCTGAGGAAGGCCCGGATGGCGCTCAGCAGGACCCAAAACCGGCAGAAGGCAAGTACCGAACATCGGGAATCACAACGACAGTGCGATAGCGCAGCAGTGCCTTCCAGAGAGCTGGGGACGATGAGCCGCACATGTCCAATTTGCCAGTGATGCGCGCTCTTCGGTTGACCGCTGCGCACCCCGCTTGATTCCACTTGCATGCTGCCCGCAGAGGGCACAGACGACAGCTCTGCGCTTGACAACATGACCACAACCACCGGGCTGGACACCTTACGCCCCTCCGACGACGCAGACGATGACGATGCTGGGCGGAGCGTGAGCTGCTGGGTTGCACCTGCACATGCGGGGCTGTCTGCCGGTAGCTACCAGGTCCATGCTGCTGAGGAGCAGAGCCCACACCCCTCCTATACTCACGGATCCAGCTTTTACGGCTTCAGGAACAACAACTCCGGCACTGTTCCCGGTGACCCGAGATAAGTGTATGGACATTCGCACGCACGAGTTGACATGCGGGTCAAACACCTGCCTTGCTTTGGCGCGCGCCGGATCGTTCCTCCACAGGTTTCCGGCCGCACGGACCAGCACTGGCGCCGCACCCTGGAGCAGCAGCTGCACGCCCTGCAGCGCTCTCCCTACAAGCCGCAGCTGCAGGAGCAGCGGCAGCGGCAACTGAAGGAGCAGCAGCAAGGGCAGCAGCAGGAGGCGGCGACACACGTGCTGCAGCTGCAACACGAGTAAGCCTTGTGGGTGTTCCACATGGGTGCGACAAACTGACAGCGTGTGTCCTGCGCTGCGACGTTGCATGTGCAGCACTTCCTTCGCAAGCGCACTTACACGTCACGTGCCTTACTTCGGGCGGCGAGCCCTGTGGCTTACCGGTGGCTGGACGCCGCCCTCGGCGCCCATGGCCGCTTTCGCCACCACGCCGCACCGTCCCCGCGCCAAGCCGACGCCCCTTGCTGCACCCCTCCTCGCCTGGCCCCCAGGAACGCCCCGCTGCAGGGCCCTGCCAGGGCCGGTTCCACCTTCTGCAGTGCCAAATCCCACACGTGCACTCTGCCTCTCGCCTCCCGCTGCACAAAACCCCGTCCCCACCCCACCCCACCCCTCCCAAGGAATGTCCAGCTGCAGGGCCATGTAGTGGAGCTGAGGGCCAGTCCACCACCACATTGCCACCTCCCGCACGCGAAATCATACTCCATTTCCCCTGCTGCATAAAACCCCCTTCTGCACACCTTCCCCGCTCCGCCCCTCCAAAGGAACGCACAGATGGGCCACGCCAAGGCCATTCACTGTCCCACATTCACTGTCCCACGTTCCCCCACCCCACCCCTCCCCAGGAATGCACGGCTGCAGGGCCAGGTGGCGGAGCTGCGGGCCAGCCTGGCGATGGAAGCGCAGCGGGCGCGGGAGGCTGCTGCCCGGGCCACAGCGCTGGAGGAGGTGGGGCCGCAGCTGCAGCAGCAGCAGGTGCGCGGAGGCGGTAGGCGTGTGCTTGCCTGTGTGCGCCGCGGTGGCACCCGCCTAGACCTGGCAGGATGGGTGCTGATGAACCCTTGCCGTACGGCATGCACGTGCAACCCTCGGCTGCCCCACAAGCCATATCGGCCAGCCTACGCGAAAGCCGTGCCGTGCCCACAAGTCATGCACGTACTTTTCAGCTTCCAGCGGACGGGAGAGGACAGCGTCAACCTTGCCAGCGGCCACACGGTATACCTGCTTGTTAGTAGCTCCTTGGCATCGTGCAGCATCTGTGCACCACATCAATTGCGTTATCGACTGCCTGCAGGCGGGCGCGTACCGCCGAGCGGCATGCAGAGCTGGGGGACCGAAAATGCCGACACGGTCAGCGCATGCCAGCTTGGAGTGTACATGGTACTGATACCCCCACTGGCTGCCTGCAGGCGGATGCGGCCGCCGAGCCGCATGCAACGCTATCTCCTATCTCCCTGTGCGTGGCCCCATGACGGCATACACCTATGCATTACCCCCTACTGGCTGCCTGCAGGAGGACGCGGCTGCCGAGCCGCATGCAAAGCTATCTCCTATCTCCCTGTGCGTAGCCCCACGGCGGCATTCACCATTAATAGTGTATTACCCCTACTGGCTGCCTGCAGGAGGACGCGGCTGCCGAGCTGCATGCGGAGCTGGTGGAGCTGCGCCGTGCCAACGAGCAGCTGAGGCAGCAGCTGGCGGACGCACATAGCGACCTGGCGGCGGCGCAGAGGGTGCACGTGGCGGCAGGTGGGAGGGGAACAGGCAGGGCGCAGCGGGTGCACGTGGCGGTGGGTGGGCGTGGATGTGTGTGGGTAGGGACAGGGAAGGGAGTGGAAGCAAGGCACTGAGGATGCACGTGGCAGTGGGTGGGAGAGAAAGGGCTCAAAGGGCGCAAGCGGCAGCAGGAGGGACGGGGCAGGGGGCCAAGGGTGCTTGGGGTGCGGCTTGCAGATGAAACGGGTGCGGGGGCCTGTATACCGTCAGCCGACGCCTGAGTGCGTGAGGTTTGGCATGCGCTGAGGGTAAGGGGCTGGTACTTTTTTTTGAAGGGCAGGCTTGCTTAGTACTGCACGGAAAAGTAGTAGCTAAGGTCATGACCGCCTGCCTGTGCATCGCGGCTCCTCCGCCCCCAGGGACCAGTCGAGCTGAGGCGGTGCTGGTCGCGGAGCTCGAGCACCAGCGGCAGGTGGGTTAACCTCTGGGCACACAGCGAGTGCGCGCGTGTTCGGTGCTTTGACCTCTGGTTCTGTTGCCAAAAGCACGCTCCATTCATCTTGGAGCCAGCAGATACCAACAGTCGTTGGGGCCTGCAAGGCCTTCAAGCCAAGCTTGCGCTTGTGGGCGCTAGTTGCCAGGTCCGCCGCCAGTAATCGTCACGCACGTCCGTCGCCGTGTGCCCTGAGCAGCTGCCCTTGGGCAACCTATGTTGACTTCTTTTATTTTCAGCCTGCATGCGCTATTACAATCTGTAGGCGCTCAGTCGCTGTCGTCCACTCGGCCCCCGCCAACGCTTACGTACACCGCCTTGGTCCCTTCCCTTGCAGCTGGTGATGGGCCTGCGGCGCGATATGCAGAAGGCGGCTGCAGCTGCGGCAAGGCAAAAGGAGTCATTCGTGCATGAGGTGAGTTTGCTTCATACAGCCATTGGAGCATTGCACTCCGGGGGGGGGGGGTACTTGGAACTCACACATCGCAGCATCCTGCGGTGCTGCCCCAGCGCCCATGATCGTTCTCCGCGTGGACCCAAATCGCCAAGAAGCTCAGCGTGTGGACATGCAGCGACGGTGTACGACTTTCCGGCTCGCTGCTCCTTCTCACGGCGTCTGATCCGGGCCCCCTTATGCCGACAACCATACTACAACTCCCGCAGGCTAAGCGTTGGCAGCTTGCCGCCAGCCAGGCAGCCGCCGTTGCGGAGCGCGCGCAAGCCAAGGTGGCGTCTTTGGAGCAGAAGATCGACTCGCAGGTGGGGGGACGGCTGCTTTGCCGGCCGACGGTTTTCCAGTACGACACGCGCCACACTGGTGCCCACCACACGCGCCAGGCGACCGCCAGGCGGGCTGAGGGAAAAGCAGCATAGCCTGTGTCATGTCTTGGGTGTAAAGCTGCTTTTTGTGTGTAGCAGAGTAACCACGCATCCTTCACAACACCTTAAACACCACGTACGCCCTCATGCCACCAACCGGCCCCCCACAGGCCGCCCAGCTGCGCTCCCAGGCCAACGACCTCGCCACACGCGCGCGGGAGCTGACGGCAGTGCAGCAGCAGCTGGCCAACACACGCTCCCAGGTGGGCTGGTGTGTCGGTTGGTAGGCAAGGTCGCAGCTTCACCGCGTCCAGACCTAGATACACTTCCTTGATTCCCATCATCCCAAGGAACACGCGCTCCCAGGTGAGCTAGTGTCGTGGCGGGCAGGCAAGGCCTGTACATACCTCTCTCCCTCCTCCTTACCTTGTGTTGCGTGCGCCATCTGGTCTGCGCACAATTTCACCCCTTCAGCTCGCATGCCGCAACCGCTACCTGGAGCGCCTCGACGGCGCGGTGCTGCAGCCGCTGCTGGCGTGGCACGCGGAGCACGACCCGGCGGCGGCGGCGGTGCTGGCGGCGGGGCCACTGGGCAGGGCGGCGGGGGCCGCGGGGGCGCAGGAGGGCGGCGGGGGGGCGGTGGCGCGCAGCCGGGACTTCGTGCAGCTGCGGGTGAGTGGGTGGTGGGCATATAGGTGGGCGGATGGGTTGGTGGGCAGCGGTAGTGCTGGGGGCGGGGCCGCTGGGCAGGGCGGCGGCGACGGCCGGGGGATAGGCAGGGGCGCGGCGGCCGGCGGCAGCGCGGCGGCGTGCAGCTGGGACTTCGTGCAGCTGCGGTTGGGGTGGGTGGGTGGCGGAACTTTAGAGTAGGTAGGGTAAGCGCGCATCGAGAAGAGGTTTACAACGGATTTGCGCATGTTGCCCCGGCAACAGCTATCTACCGCTGTAGCTCAGCGCCGAGGCAGTAGTACGTGACCGCAGAATGGTTAGCCGCTGGTCACGCCAGTGGCTATCTTAGAGGCTATATATCCTCCGCGCTTCCAACGCGCACCTACAGCGCCCTGCAGCCTCACTCACCCTCACTCTCTCCGCAATGCAGCTTCATGCCGAGGCGGTGTTGGGCGCTGCCGCCCCCCCCCGCCCCCCGTCCCCCGTCCCCCCAGTCACCTTATCCTTTGTCGGTATGTGTGCCCGTCCTTCATGCCCTCCACAATGCAGCTGCGTGCCGAGGCGGTGTTGGGCGCCGCCGCCGCTGAGGCTGACGGCCTGGCGGAGCGCCACGCGCAGGCGGCGGCAGCGGCATTTGGGGTGAGTATGGTCACACTGTGGCAGTAGCGTAGCTTTTAGGGTTGGCAGGTGCGCTGAATGAAGCAGGCGTTGCGCAACGTCTGCGCTGCACCATGAGTCTCAGGTGATCATGTGTACTGGTTCACATGCCCGCTGCACCTGGGGTTGCGTACGGGCCCACGCACCTGTGCAGGCGCCGGCGTCGTACATCGCCCTGCTGCAGCAGGAGGCGCCTTACTGCTGTCGCGAACGTCATACGGAGTGCATGTATCTAAATTACGTGGTGACTGTGTTGGTTCTGGACGCTGCCCCCCCTGCGCAGGCGCTGGCGTCTCGCATCGCCCTGCTGCAGCAGGAGGCGGACAGCTTTGGCTCTGCGGCCCGGACGCAGCTGGCGGAGGCGGAGGCGCGGAGCCGCAGGCAGCTAGAGGTGAGGAGGGGCAGATGGCAATTAACCCACGCTGCTGAAGCTACAAACAGAGGGAAGCAAGGGGGTAGCGGAGACCGCAGGCAGCTGGACGTGAGCGAGCGTCATGCATGCATGCATGGAAGGGTTGGGGCGGACTCGGACGGTGACGGTCTGGTTGGGGCATGGCGAATGGCGACTGCCATGTACGGCACCACCAGCTTGTGGGCAGTCGTGGTCGCCGTTAAAGCAGCGCTGGGGTAGTGTTATGACATAGGAAATTGCAGCGCCTTACGGCTATGAAGTCGGTAGGCGGCCAGCCAGTACTGTTGGCATTAACCTTCACCGCTACCCGCGCGCCACACACACTGTACCGTATGCTGCTTGACTCCGAAACCATCGTGAGCTTCCTGCACTCTACCATGCCCCGAGCAATGGATGCGTTTCGTTCCTGCACCCTTACCCGTTGAAGCGGAATTCTTCACGGCCAGTGCAATTGCCGCCCCACAGGACCTGCACAACATGCTGACGCAGCAGCTGCGCACGGCACAGGAGCAACTACAGGTGAGGAAGCGGTGCGGCTGGGCAGATAGCCGCTCCCAGTGTCTCCGCACTTTCATTACTTCTCCACACCACAGGCTGCAGGCAAGGGCTGTGGCACAGCTGGGCAAGGCGCCCTGCAGCACGCCAAGTACCCAATGCACGCCCGCCCCCATCACGCGCTCCAACTTCCTTTGCGTCGACGGTGACACCTAGTTTAAACTGCTCTACACATTTTCAATGCCAGGCCGCCAACGAGGCCAAGGCGCAGCTGCGCGAGGCGCTGGCTGCTGAGCAGGCCACGGGGGCCATGCGGCAGGCGGAGGTGCAGCGCCTCACGGAGCGGGACCTGCGGGCAACGCTGCAGGTGCACGGAGGGGGTGGGGTGGGGTGGCGTGGTGTTATGAAGAAAAGCACATGTTGGTATGTAATGGAGGCGTGAACGGTTTTCCTGGTGCCAAGTCGCAAGGCGAGGGACACGTGGCGACTTGGCTTGTCACCAACACTGCCCCTAGAGGTACTAGGCACATCGGGCATGGTACGTGCTTCTGCTTTTGCCGTGCAGAGTATGAGCGTGCGTGCGTGCGCCCGAGGGCGTAGCTTCCATGCCCATGATGCTCCACGTCCCGCGTCCACCCTTAATACACACCCCAGGTGGAGCAGCTGACCGCCGAGCTGGCGCGCGTGCGGCAGGAGTCTGCCAAAACACTCAAGGTGCGGTGTGGCTGGGGGGGCAACTGGATGGATGGCAAGATGGGGACTCGCTCACTGTCCGTGTGGGGCGGAGGGGCGGGACGCCATGCTCCAGCACGCTTTTTTCATCTTTCATGCATGCAGAAGGGCTGTTTGCTGTTTGCTCTCCTCTGCCTCCATGTCCTGTTGCTTGCGCCCGACCAAGGGTTCCACCTGCTTACGTGCGTGGTGCAATATTAACCATACACATTTATGGTGCCACATGCAGGAGCGGGAGGAGGGTCTGGATGCGGAACGCAAGCAGCAGGTGGAGGGCGCCTTTGAGCGCGGCAAGCAGCTGGGGGACCGGCAGGCAGCGGTGGTCACAGCAGCCCTCAACCTAGAGATCAAGGTACCGTTACCTGCTGTATGCATCACCTAGTCGGTACCCAGCCAGCACTTTATCTGCTGTTCCCGTGCCCAATTTTGGCACGCCTTCAGCCGCCCCCAGGCCCGCAACAACAAAGTGCCTTGTATGTAGGCCAGAAAGAAGCAAGGAGGAGCTTATATCTGGAACTGGCGAAGTGCCTAACCACCTGACCCTCTTTGGCCCTGTCTGGACCACAGGGCCTGCAAGAGCGGCTGCACGCTTCCCGCCAGGAGTGCGCCGTGCTCACCTCGCAGCTGGAGGTGGGTGGGGCAGCAAGCATGCATGGGTGCACGGGTGTGGGTTGGCATAGGGGTAAGGGCACGTGCATGGGTGCAGTGCGTGTGCACTGTTCTACCTCGCAGCTGGAGGTAGGTAACCCCCCGTTTGTGTGGTGAAACACAGTGGGGTGCTGGGTCTGTGACTAGGGTGTTGACGCGAAAGGTGGGGAACATCGTCTTACCCCGCAGCTGGAGGTTTGGCGGCCCCGTGCGCACTGCCATACGTGGCACACCTCGATATGGCATGGAAGAGTAACGGCGCGACGGACAGAATGGAGGTGCACAATGAGCACCGAAACCACGGGAACACACGGTATTGTGCGGGAGCCCTACAGCTTTGCCCTGCGTGCGGACTTCACTTGCTGCCTTACCTTCGTTGTGTCTGCTGCAGGAGGCACGTGCCGCCGCCGACTCCATAGAGGCACGCATCAGCGAAGTACGGCACGAGGTGAGGGACATGCACGGCTGTCACGACTCGTGCGGCCTTGTCTAGTGCGCACCTGCTGTACAGGGGTAGGTGAGCTGCATGGCGGCCGCATGCGCGCGCGTCCGCCTGGCCCTTTCATTCCGCATGGCAGGGTCGGCCCTGCGAGGGCATCGCATCCCCGCCTCCCACCAACCAGGGCCCCTGGGGCCCTTGGCGGGTCCTGGGGAGATCTTTGCCCATAACGAGGGCCGCTGCATTCCCGCAGAGCCCCCACATCCCCGCTAGGGTCCCCGGGTCCTGGGGGGATCCTCGGCCTTGACGACAGCCACCGCAACCCCGCTCCCTTGCCAACTGCAACAGCTTCGCACTGCTGAGCACACGCAACCTGCCCGGACTGTGGCGATTAACGGTGCAACTTACGCTGTGATACCGCCGCCGCCGCCGCTCCTGTGCAATGCAACCACGTACGGATGGAGGCTAGCAAGGCGCAACCTTTGTTACATCCTGAGTATGTTATCATTGCACTCCTTTCTCATTTGCAACAGTGCAACCACGTGCGCATGGAGGCGGAGGAGCGGCTGCGGCGTGAGTCCGACGGCCGGCTGGCGGACATGCGGGCCATGGCGGAGAGGAGGGCAGAGATAGCAGAGCAGGTGGGGGCCGACGTGGGGTGGGGTGGGTGTGTGAAGTGTGTGAGGTGGGTGGGTAGTTGGGTGGGTGGGGGGAAGGGTGCTTACTCATCCACTCCGAACGCCTGTAGTCCATCTCTGTTGCGTCACCCCTCCAGGAGCACGCGCTGGCGCTACAGCGGGAGCGGGAGTGCGGGGAGAGGGCGGCGGTGGACGTGGTGCGAGCTGGGGAGGCGGCGACGGAGGCGGCGCGGCGGGAGGGCGAGCTGGCCCTGCAGCGGCAGGCCAACGAGTTCGAGCTGCAGGTGGGTGGGTGCTGGTGTGGGTGTGAGTGTGTGGAGGGGAATGGGTGCTTGAGCAAGGGGCAGGGGCACGAGGGGCAGGGAACGCTTACCGGGAGGAGTGTGTGGTGTAGATGGGAGCTGGCGGTGCAGCTGCAGGGTTGCAGGTGTGCGGAGGGAGGGAGGCAGTGGGAGCGACCGTGTGTGGGGGTGAGGGGAGTGGTCAGAGGCGCTACGGGGAGGGGTAAGGTGCGCTCATGGCGTTTGTGTGGTGCTTGGGCAATGTCCAGCTGCAGGTGGGGGTGTCAGGGGTAATGGGGAAGGGAGCACGTAGGAGCAGATGCACGAAGCAGGACAGCGCTGCGTAGACCGGGTGGGGGCTGGTCCATGCACGCGTGCATGGGCCCTAGCCCCGAGCGGTGGCGACCTCGTGTGTGGGCAAGTGAGTCTGGCTGAGGATTTCAGTACTTACAGGCTTGCAAGGCTTGGCCCCCTTCCCTGTGCCATCGTCGTTACCGCTCGACGAACGTTGCTGGCTGCAGATGGGGTATGCGGCGTCGCAGGCGGCGTGTAATCACGAGCCGTTACTTGCCTGCTGGCTGTTTAACCACAATTCCTGTTACGTTGTCTACGGAACGGGCTGCAGATGCGGTCGGCGGCGTCGCAGGCGGCGTCGCAGCTGAGGCTGGCGGAGGAGCGGCATGAGGTGGGAAGGCGTGCATATGCGTGGGTGCCGTGAGGGCGGGGAAAGAGGGGTATTGGAGCGGCAGGTGGGGGGACAAAGTACTAGAACGTGAGGAGGAGGTAGGGGCCGGTAGTACGACGAAGCAGGGGGTAAGGGGGGAGGCGATCGAGGCGCGTGTCATCGCCGGAGGAGTGGCGGTGGCGGAGCGGAAAGTAGCGACGGTTAGGGGTACCGGTGTCAGTGCCTTGGCAAGGGTAGGCCAGGGTGGAGTTGAGACACGACCGCGGTAATGGGGCAGGCGGCCCGCAGTTCAGCCCCGCCTTGCGGAGCAATCCACGCTGCGCATGTGGAATTGCCGTAACCCGTAACCCGTTCACGGCTTTTTGCGACAGCCCGCCATGCAAAGAGAGAGCTGCAAGTGCCGAAACCCATGGTGGATGATCATTGCCGCACCCAATTGGCCCCTCCCCTCTCCTCCTGGTTGCAGCGTGCTATGGCCGAGACCCAACAGTTGCTGGCCTCTGAACAATGCTGTCCGTGCCAAACCCTCCATACGTCTTATATTAAGGCCTACAATTCCTCGCCTGGTTGCAGCGTGCTATGGCTGAGGCGGAGCGGCGATTAGCCTCCCTGTCCGAGGAGCTGCGTGCAGCAGGGGAGCGGGCGGAGGCGGCGCAGCGCAAGTGCGAGGAGCTAATGCAGCAGGTGTGTAATAACGATGACGGGTAACGGAGCGCACCGGCCTGCAACGGTCGCCTTGGGGGCCTGCATCCCTGCAGGTACCCACACACGCCGATCCTGCCAAGCTGCTGTTGATCTGTTCGTACGTGCTTACCGAGCAGGTCTATCTTGAACTCTGGGCACCAGCAGTATGCGCCATTGCTGACCCGCGGCTCAGTTGTTGTACTGTCTTTTTCACCCCATTGCAATCCCCTCCCCATCCTCTAGGCCTTCGAGTCGGGCCAAGAGCTGACACGGCTGCGACAGGCGCTTGCGGACAGGGACGCGGAGGCGGCGCAGGCGGAGCGGGAACATGGTAAGCGGCCAAATTGCACGTGCACCCATTGTCTTCCCAAACAACAGCGCCTTTACCGTCGCTCTCTGAGGCCACTCCTTGTTACACTTAGGCGCGCGTCGTTTCACACCGTATGCTTACATGCTTGTCCATCTGCAGCCTCCCGCCTGTCCGGGGTGCCCTCCAACCTGGCGGTGTGCTGGCCCTTCTGCCCCTCCCCCCCCCCTTACCAACCCTCTGTTGCCTGCCCCCCCTCCCCCCCCCCCCCCCCCCACGGATGCGCACGACAACGCGGACGCCATCGCAGTGGGTGTAATTTGTATTGCGACACGTGGAGCTTTCAGTACTCTTTACTTAACTTCTTCCCCCCGGGCAAATGCTTCGTTGCGCCCTCCCTGGTCCCTGCCCCTTCCCTGCAGCCTCCTCCCTGGCCGAGGTGCAGTCCAAGCTGGCGGCGTGTCGGCAGCAGCTGGCGGTACAAGAGGAGCACCTGGCGGAGCTGGAGGCAAGGGCGAAAGAGGAGCAGGTGGGGCCGGGGGGAGGGGGGAACAGTTTCCTACTAGGAAGCAAGGGTAAAAGGGGGTGGGCGGAGGGAGGAGCACCTGGCGGAGCTGGAGGCGCGGAGGGAGGGGGAGCAGGTGGGGGGGCGGGGGGCCGTTGAGGGAGTTGAAGGGGTGGCAGTCGAATAGTGAAGCACGTTATAAGGTGTGCCGTTGGTTTGGCTTGTGCTGGTGAGGACAGGCGGCGGCAGTGCCGACAAAGAGGCGCAGGAGCCATACGGCCTCGGGCTCAACGTCCCCTGTTGCCGTCGCACCCGCAGGCCCACGAGCTGGCCTCCCTGCGCGCCGCCCTGTCGCACGCCTCTGAGGAGCGTGACGCGCTGCAGGCCGAGTGCCTGGGCCTGGGGCAGCAGCTGAGCGCACTGCAGGTGGGGGCGGGGATGGGGGATGGGGGTGAATGCCGACGCGCGTGGCTGGTTGGGAGATGGGTGCGGGGCTGGGGCACGCTAAGGTGCGGGCGGGCGGGAAGGGGCGCGGGGCGCGGGGCGGAGCACGCTGCAGGTTGGGGGTGGGGCGCAAGGTGGGCCGCACTGCAGATGGCGCGGGGCGGGGCGGAAGCGATCTGCCAGTGGCGGGGGGTGGGGAAGGGGCCGAAGCACGCTGCGGGTGGTGGCACGGGCCTGGCCGGAACGTCACTGGGAGCGGCTGGAGGCTTGAAGGTGCAGACAGCCCAAAGGCGGCACACGCAGGACGCTGCGTACCGTTGCACAGTACTAACGTCGCTGCACGACACATCGACTCGTCCTCTGCCTGATGCTATCTGCATGCAGGCTGCGGCGGCGGGCATGGAGGCAGAGCTGGAGGCGGCGGAGCGGTGCGAGGGGTTGTGGGAGCGTGGCGGCATTGGGGCTGCACGTAGCGGAAGGCCGCAGCGCCGCAGGTTCCTTACTCAGTCCACACCTGTAAGCAACAGCTCTTGGTATCACAGCCTCAATACATTCAACCTGCCTTCCCGCACAGAGCCCTGGAGGCGCACAAGGCTGCCCGCGCGGCGGCAGAGGCGGCGGCAGAGGAGGCCCGACGCAGCGCCGCCGCGGCCGCAGGCGCTGCAGAGGAGCAGGCGGCGCGAGCGGCGGCGCTGGGGCAGCAGCTGGCGGAGGTGGACAGGGCGCACGCCAGGGAGGTGAGTGAGAGGTGTGTGTTACGGGGACCAGCAGCAGCAGCGGCAGCGGGAAGGGGTGGACAGGGCGCACACCTGGGAGGTGAGTGAGCGATGTGTATCAAGGGCGAGTGTGTTAAGGAGACCGACAGCAGCAGCAGCAGCAGCAGAGTGTGTGGGGGCGGCGCTGGGGCAGCAGCTGGCTGAGGCGGACAGGGCGCACACAAGGTCTCCAGGACCGGCAGCGGGACGGGGTGGGATGCTAGGGTGCACGTAAGGGAGGTGTGTGAGCATGGAGGACGGCAGCGGTGGATGCCGCCAGTGGACAGCCGCTTTTCCGGCTGCGTTGGTGCGGTGTACATCTGACCGAACCGAAAGGGCCATAGCCACGCGGGCCGCGGCGTGGGCTGAAAGTCCTGGAACCCATACGTGTGTTGTATTCTTGTATACTGCCTACCGGTACCGTACGGCCCGGCACGGTACGGTCCGCACAAATGCCACCTTCTCAGGTTTTGGACAAAGCCCACTGTGCAATCACTGCCCTCAGTGCAGCCCACCACACCAGCCCGACCCCTTTCCACGTGTCCCTGTTGGAGGGCCGTCACACTGCAGCCCTTGAGGCATTGGGCCACAAAAAGCTCACACACACACGCATGCAATATTCAAGTTACGCCCGAACCCACACGCTTCCGCCCTTTTGCAGGTGTCTCTCCTGGAAGGACGGCACGCCGCCGCCCTGGAGGCAGCCCAGGCCCGCTTCCGGTCCGAGGTGGAGGGCGTGGCGGCGCAGCTGCGGCTGCTGCGGCTGCGCCAGAGCCGCGTGATGGCCTACGTTGATGACTGCCTGGCGGAGGAGGAGCAGGGGGAGGGGGAGGAAGGGTGACAGATGCGGATAAGTGTGGGCGCAAACGCGCAATGGTGGTGGCCCATTCTTTGGCGGGTCTTGGCCTACGTGGACGACTGTCTAGCGGAGGAGGAGCAGGGGGAGTGAGAGCAGGGGGAGTGGGAGCAGGAGGAGGGGGAGGAAGGGTGACAGGTGCGGGTAGGTGTGGGCGCAAACGCGCAATGGTGGTGGCCCATTTTTTGGCGGGTCTTGGCCTACGTTGACGACGGAGGAGGAGCAGGGGGAGTGGGAGCAGGGGGAGGGGGAGGAAGGGTGACAGATGCAGGTAGGTGTGGGCGCCATGGTGGTGGCATTGTTGAAGCGTGATGGCCTAAGTTGACGACCGCCTGGCGGAGGCAGGGAGGGAGGGGAGTGGGTTGGGGGAAGAGGGATGGGGAGGGTGGCGTGGGGGAGAGAGATCGATGTAGGGGAGGAGCAGGGCGAGGGGGAGGTGCAGGTAGGGTAGCGGCGGTCGCGTGAAGCGCCAGGAGACCGTGTTTGGGATCAACGACATGCTGTGGGCGCGTTGGCGGTGCGCTGCTGGTGCGTCACGGCCGACGTAGGACGAGTGCTTGCCAGGGAAGGGGAGGAGGGAGGGTGACAGCGGCAGGACGCTACCGGCGTCTCAGGTGCAAGCAATCGTGCTGTGTTGTGTGGTGGCGTGCCGTGTTCGCACGAGTGCCTGGCTGACGGGGGACACGCACAGCATGGGGAGTGTGAGGATTGAGGACTGTGGCTGCGCCGTGCAGGAGTGCAGTGGGGACTAGTGAGGCTCCTGCGTGCCCCTGCCTGCCCCTGCCTCGCGCTAAGTCCCGTGCGCTGAGTGCCACGTCCCACGCCTTGCTCACCAGGGGCTTTATCAAACCTTGTAATAATTTATAGATGTATGAACTTCCAGTATTATTAGCTCAAGGATGGCACCTACGGTACGGTACCCTGCGGTACAATGGGGGATTGGGCCCCACGGCTGGTACACATGCCCAGTGTTATATCTGAATGGGCTCGAGTTTTGGTCTGCGCTTTGTGCTGTTATTTGCGTTATTGCGTAGATGCGTACCGGGCGTGTACGGACCTGCACAGACTACGGAGACAAACGGCACCGGTACGAGTACAGCTCCATCCTGCCGTGTACGTACGCCGTACGGTACACTGGTAGTGCAAGCATGGAAACAGCAGGAAACAAGGTCCCGTACAGTGCAGCTCAGTGTGGCGTCGTGGGTCGTCGAGGCTGTGGTGAAGGGGCCAAGAATCAGGTGCAATGCCGTTACACGTGTCATGTGCAGCTCTCCGGTCTCTTGGTTCTACGCATGGAGACCCTTGAGCCTCCGGCGCGTACATGGGTCGTTGCATCTGCGGAGGGTAAATAACCCTCGCCGTGTAACACTAACTACTGACTGACTGACTTGTCGTGTGCAGCTCTCCGGCAGCGGCGACGGGTTTGCAACTATTGCAAGGCAAGGCTGCCGCGGCCCATGTAAGCAGTTGCGACGTGCACGTGCACTTGAGCAGACGCTGTACACTTAAAGCCAATCAAAGTCCATTCAGGGACCTGACCAGTAGTTGTAGCAACAGACCGACAGCTGCCTAGGGGACTCAGTATGCATGGGACCATTTCGGCCGCACCTGTGCCGTACGGCGTACACGTGTCACATGCCGTACACACAGGGGTGCCCACACTGTTCCGGGTGTGTAGCCAGAGGTGCGCAATGCAGGGCCGGCCCATCCAGCGCCTCAACAGACCAGAGCCTGGTTACTTGCTAAGAACGAAGAGCAACAGCAACAGACAACAATGCAATGCCCACACTAGCCCACACCACCAGGGTTGCTGCCGCGTCCTGCCGCAAGGCAACTCGCCCTCTCCACAGTCGCGCATGACTCGTGCACCAACACGGGGTGCCCAACTTGGCTCATCCAAGGGACAGTCCAGTGAGACATTGGGTCGCAATTACCCTATGGCAAGCAGAGCGCCAAGACTTCGTACGTAAATTGCAGCTAACGCCGAGCAAACGCAACTGTCACAACCCCTGCCAACAGGGTGCCCTTGACACGTCCCCACACCCCGTAGCAACTCAACAGCACTGGCGCCGTTGCGACGACCCGAAAACGGCACATCAACACCCGCAAGCACAACCTGAACCAGTAAAGCCACGGCATCGCACTCCGTCTTGTCTCTAGAACATGCCAGTACCAGCAGGCCTCAGCAGCCCCGACGCTGCCTCACGCCCTATGCCGCACCCGCACGCCCTTCCTCTGCTTGCTGGCTGCCTGCGGCTCGGCCCCCTCCGCCTGCCCCTGCACGGTGGCCCTGAGCCAGTCCGCCACCTGGGGGTCTCGCGCCTTGGCCATGCCCTTGGCCCACACCGCCCGGCAGCCGTTGCCGTGCAGCCACCGCAGCACAGGCAGCCGCAGCCTGCGGACGCACAGCACAGGGACGAAGACCGTACGTAAGAAACAGCCACCGCAGCACAGGCAGCCGCAGCCTGGCGACACACACCAGGGTGCAGGATACGTACGTGCACGGTGCCTCATAGGGCCAACGCCCCATAGGGCCAACGCAGCAGGTTACAGTACAAGAACGCCGCTGTCCGCTGTCCTGCCACCCCGCAAGGAGAGAGCCTCAAAAGACTGCGCCGACACCACAGTACGCACCCTGATGAACGCTCAGCCAGTATGCATGCAGGAAAAACTTCAGCGTTGGCAGATGCCCACGCTACCGGCGCCGCCTCACCTGGTACCTGTTTCCGTTGTGCTGTTGTTATTCCTGCAAAAGCATTGCTACTCACCTGTAGGCCACCGCCTTAGCAAACAGCTTGGCTCCCCCACGTTCATCAACCAATCAACATTGATTAACAACCAATCAACATTGATCAACAATCATTGCTACTCACCTGCATGCAACCGCCTTCGCAAACAGCTTGGCGCCCCCACGCGGCCCGAACGAGCAGCCCACGCACTTCAGGGTGTCCATCATGGCTAGGTCGTCGTCCGTGCCGGCGCTGATGTACGGCTCGCCGTCAATCTGGATGTCGTACAAGCAGGGTTACGTGTGCGTTGGAGTGCGGAAGCACAGCATGTTAGGCATGACGCACGGCCCTGGTCACAATGCAACGGGCACGCCCAATGACGACTGCGTGAAGCTAGCAGGGCCACGTGGAGTACGGCTCTGCTGTACGTATATTCCTTGCAAGGCGCCCTGTCTTGCGTGCTAGTGCCCCTAGATGTGCTAAGCAGTGCAATCCATACCAAGGTGCCAG
>VFQN01004822.1_pt1 | contig 17289 bp, 25 predicted proteins | sample 3512371 | NCBI WGS metagenome assembly VFQN01 (sample SAMN10412370, study PRJNA504923) | tailings metagenome | isolation source: Replicate 2 from Balatoc abandoned mine | place: Philippines: Itogon, Benguet | collected 2017-08-28 | reverse complement strand
ACTTTTGGGGTCTTCTAGGTTCTAGGCTAGATTCTAGCCTAGAATAGTTCTATCTAGAATTCTCTGTCTCGGGCCCGTGCCAACCCTAGCCACTTGGTACCCTGCCTTCACATCTTGAGTCTAATCGTCGCGACGCATCCAAGAACCCTGCGCGCTAACACCCTGCAGGTCGTTCATCGACATGATGTACAGCGCCGAGCTGCAATTCACGGAGGTGCTGCTTTCGGACTGGGCCGTACGCACGGAGAACCCCTGGGAGGCGGCGCTGTTCTACGTGCCCACGTGGTCGTACTGGTACTCGGGTGCGTGCAGGCCGCACACGTGGCTCCTCTGTTCTTAGCAAGCACATATCATCAGGCCAATGCACCGACACTATTATGGAAAGGTTGGATCTGTGTGGACAGGGCCATGGACGAGAGTCAGAGTGTTCTAGTGATGGTGGTTACTCTCCCTCCCTGCGTGCAGGCCGCACATTGCGGCATCATGGTCACTTGCTAATCGTGATGACAAACAACTACCGTATGACTGAAGTTGCGTACGGTTAATGGAGTAAGCGCGAATTGTGGCGGTGTCGGACCTCCCTGCGGCCCTGGCCCCCCATGCAGGTAACGTGTACGACCCCATGCAGGTCATGGAGCGGGCCACGAGGTGGCTACAGGAGACGTCGCCCTTCTTCAACGCAACGGGTGCGTGGGGATCGATGTGGGGGTCGGGTCTTACTACGACGGGTAGGGGCAACAGGGTTTGGGTAATCGGGACGCGGAAGTAGGGTGCGTCGGGTGGGGAGCCTGAAGGAGGGCCAGGTTGAGGAGGGCGAGGGCGGGGGTGGGGGACGGGGTCAGGAAGGAAAAGGGTTGTGCCTAGCTGCATGGCAAGTGCTTAGTAGCTTAGTAGCTTGGCGCTGTACCGCTTGCTTGACCTCCACGAAATGCACGCGTGCCATCTCGCTATCCGCCTCGTAACCCTGTCGCTTGCTCCTCTCCCAGGCGGTCGCAACCACATCATGTGGGCCACAAATGACCGGGGAGCATGCTTCATGGAGAACGCAGACGAGGAGTTGCAAAACATCATCAAGGTAGGGGGGTGCAGCGCTACAGGAGGGAGGGCTTGACTGGTCGCGTGGAGCTACGCTCCAGAGAACCGCAGGAAACCCTGCACAGCGCAAAAGCTGCTGGATGCGTACCTTGGTTCCCTACGGTAACCGGATTTTCGCTGCCATGACTCCGAAGGCATGCACATCCGGGGACGCACAACGCTCCCCTTCCTCACCTCACCGGTACACAGTACTGTTCCCCGCTTGGGCGCCCTCCCCCGCCCGCAGCTGGTGCACTTCGGGCAGTCCCCCAAGCGGCCCTACGCACACGTGTCCTCCATGGACCGAGCTGCCTCGGGCCACAGGGGGCACAGCGGCACCAGCATCACCGAGCTGGTGGAGCAGGTGGGTGCGGTGGGGGGACACACCTGCCCAGCAGTGCACGTGTTGTGCCCTGTCATATGCGCATGCGGGGGCAGTACACACCGGGACCAGCATGGCCGAGCTGGTGGAGCAGGTGGGCGCGGGCGGGGTGGGGGCCACGCACAGCGCGTACCGATCCTGCACAGCTTCACAACATGGTGAGGTGAGCATTGGGGCGCAGTCGCACGAGCTCTGTCTTGCTCTGCTGCTGGAGTCGGCGACTGACATGTCAACACCTCCATCAAGGACCAAGTTCCGCTCCAACAACGGCACGGCTTCGTGTTTTAGCCTAACGAATTCATAACATGGGCAGGGCACGTGCGCGCCATGTTGCTAACCCACCGGCTGGTCGTTGTCGGATACTACGTCCACACCACCTGCCAGTTTGTCATGCAGCGGCTGGCCAGCCATTGCAGTTCCTTGGTCCACCCTGAACGCAGGCTTCGCTGTAGCCTTAACCTCATGGAGTTGTGGCTCGCACACGCGATGTGATCATGCTGCTGCGCCTGCGTGCTTCCTTGCCCCCCAGACCCTGCGGCTGGTGGGGCCGCTTCCGCTGCCCGGCAACCGCTTCCGCGACTTCCCCGAGTTCAAGCACTGGGACGTCATGCTGGAGCACCAGATGTGCTTCAGGTGCGGTATGGTGGCCGGGGGAAGTGGAAGGCATTGCGGGCTGCGGAGGAAGGGAGGGGAGAGTGGGTGTTGTTGGACGGAGGCGTTAGTATCAAGCACGTGTGTGTGCCTCGGTGTACCGTGTGCTGTGCAGAGTGGCGTCAGGGTAGCATGCCGGATCGATGCCGAAGCCCTCTTGCCATGAGTGCAACTACGTGCGCTATCTGAAAACGTGACGCGTGTGAACACGTTTGACACGGTCGCGCCTGCTGGGCGGTGTAGGTGTGCTGACTGCCACGTGTGGTGCTCTGGTTGCGGCTCGACGGCTCCGGTTGCGGCACCCTTCCAAGCAGGTCCAACGGGCCTAGGTATCTACGCCACCCTTAACGCCGTTCGTTCCTTGCCTTGCCTTGCAGGCCCGAGAAGGACGTTGCCGCGCCCAACTACCTGCCAACCGACTTCACCAAACCGCTCAACTACTACCGGGTGTGGGACGTCTCGTTCGGAGCTGACGGCAGCCGCGAGTCGGTGAAGCGGAGGGAGGGCGACCGGGAGGCGCGGACCACCACCATGTTCTTCGCAGGGTACAACAAGTACGTGCCTGTGTCTTCTTGGGCGGGCTGGTGCAGCAGTGTGCGAAATGCACCGCGCGAGCGACAAGCACTCAGCAGGCATCCAGGCGAGGCCTCGGGGGTACCCGTGGGGGGTACCGGTGCCTGCAGATAGCAAGTTCGTACGGTGGTGTGCGCAATGAAAGCACTCAGTAACGTCAGCCTGCAGCCGCTGTGCACGACGTGCCCACGTCAGGCCCACAGACTCGCCGTCCACTCAGTGCCGGGTCCGTACGGTAAGGAGTGTCACGTCATGGACGAAGTTGATGCATACGCCGCCGCACACCTTGAGTACTGGCTCGACATGTCATACGGCCAGGTGCGCCTCCCAGTTCGCAACCCCATGCAACACGTGTTATCCCCCATGCGTGCCGCCAGGCCCGACATGGCGTACAGCCAGGGTGTACGACAGGTAATCCACCAGATGTTCGGCCCAGGTGGCAAGTACGACCCCAAGGGACCCAACAAGCGGACAGACTGGGCTGTCGGGCCGCCCATTTGTGAGTTCGACCCCTGTCACGACGGCCCCTTTCTCTGCCGCCGTACACGCGGATGCCGATCATGCCGTACATGTCCGGTCGGGGGACGACTGCCGCGCCCGGTCCTCCTGCTCGGGACTCTCCAATCCTTGTGTGCCTGGGCAGGGATGGTTGTGGGCTATACGGTATGCTGGCCACGAGCCCACAAGTAAACAGCACACAGCACTAAAGTTGCGTTGTTGCATGTGTTCACGAGGGCTTTGCTGCTGTCCGATGTTGGCAGGGATGGCCGTGGACCAGATGCAGCGGGCCAAGTTCTGCCTGGCGCCCATGGGCTTCGGCTGGGGCATCCGCCTGGCGGAGGCCATGGTCACAGGCTGCGTGCCCGTCATCGTGCAGGACCACGTGTACCAGGTGGGGGGACTGTAAATTAAATCCTAGTGTACCGTGTGTGGGGAGGCGCTGGCGGGTGTGCAGGACCACGTGTACCAGGTGGGCAGGAGGGCACGGGAGTGTGGGTTTATGCACTGGTACCGATGGGCAGGGAGCGGCAGTGCAGGACTACGTGTACCAGGTGGGGCAGGCGGGCATGTGGGGCATGTTGGGCACGGAGCTACAGCTCAGGGTGAACACGTGCACTGCGGGTACGACTAGACCGAATGAGAGGCAGGGGTGGTGCAGGGCCACGTGTACCAGTTGTGGCAGAGGGGCGGCGGGGGAAATGTACGAAGGGGCATCCGGGTATGTGCATGAGCGTGGGTAAACAGAACAGTTACACTAAGCCACCTTCGTTACGCATTCCCGGGCCATACGCGCTTCCCCCCGCAGCCCCACTGGGACGTGCTGCCGTTTGAGGACTTCTCCATTCGCCTGAGGCGGGTGGACCTGACCAGCATCGTGGACATCATCGACGCAGTAACGCCTGAGCAGCTGACACGTCTGCAGGTGCGTACGTGGGCGGGGGGCAGCAGCAGCAGCTGCCCGCACGTACGGGTCTTGTGTGCTGTTCGTGCGCCCACAAATGTTGCCGTGCTGCGTGAAGGGTAGTCTCATTAGGTGCGTGCCTTGGACCCGATAAATTAGACATAGGGCAGTTGTCGCACCCAAGCCGAACACCGCAATCCTATAGGGTCGTAAGTCTTTCCCACCGCCCTCGTAAGTGCACCGTCGTCCCCTTGCTTGTGGTGCATCACAGGACGGAGTGGAGCGATGGCACAGGTGGGCGGGGGGCTGGAGTCAAAGGGACAGTGCCCTGCACGTGCCGCTAGGGGCAACGGTAGGCGCCCGGGGGCCCCCCATAAGTACCCACCACCCTTGCGGTGACAGCGCATTGCGCGGCTGTTAGCATGCTGCATTGCCTTTCGTGCCGACTGTGCCGCGGATGGTCGCTTAGGTGTGGGCCAATCTATGAGTGAGCGCACATCCGTGACTTGCGGATGCATCCTCAGGGCCTTCATGTGGGATGTGGAGTGGGGCGGCTTGGCATACAACTACACCATTGCCTCGCTCAAGCGGCGGGCCGTCAGCCTGTGGTCGGAGAACTACCGACGGCGCCGGCACGGCAGCAGGCGGCACTCACGGTAGCACCGCAGCAGAGGGCTTCGGACTGCGCGATCATGTGGACATCTGGCGATGTGGGGCGGAGGCCTGAGCTGGCTAGGGGACTACGATGTGGGTGGCTGTGGAGCTGGTAGCTAACACCTGCCGTTAATGCAGTGGAGCGTTATAGCACTTAGCAGGCGCCACGGTGCAGAGTTCGTGTGCTCTGCCGCATGGAAGGATTGGAGGCGAGTTGGCTTGAAGCAAGCTGCGAGAGCGCATTGCTCAGGCGCCAGGGGAAGGGAATTCCTCCATCATTTACCTCATTTATTTGCTCAGGGGATGCAGGCGTAGCGCAGATGCTGGGCACAGGGGCTGTCGTCAGAAGGGATGCCCGTGCCTCCAGCCCTGGGTGTGTTGCCTTGCCGGTCTTCAACACCTGTACTGGAGCACAGGTATCCTGTCTAGCACCGCTATTGCATGCGTTGATTGGCGCCTTCGGTGCATTGCGGGGTTTGTGCATGTACTGTCCTCGTGCATACTGGTCAATGATGTCATGCACCAAGGCTCCAAGGGTGGGAGATGTTGAACCGCCGCGTGCGGCCAGGGCACCAGGCACCTTTCTGCCCCCATACACGGGTCCTGGCCGGCAGCAATGTGCAGTGTGCGGCTTCCGCCGCAAGAACACTACAACTTACTACAGCCTTGGTGTGTAACGGTAAACGGTACAGTTGTTGTACTGCCCGCACACCGTGCATATGCGATATGCCTACCGTAGGCGCTGGGGCTGCAACACAGGCACAATGCCTCGGCCGTGTGCGTCTCCTGCAAGGCAGTACTACAGCTACATGGCAGATTGGCAGTACAGTGCCGCTGCGCTTCGCGCCATGGCAGACGTGCATGGCGCACTGTTCGGGTGGACACCCCGAATCCCCGATCCCTTCCCCTTATTACGGCAACAATCGCAACAATCAAGCGAGGACACACGGCAGCACGCGGCGGCTGGGCTGGGTCACTCGTGGTGGAACGCAGGCATGACCGTCACGCGTCAGTACCACGGTTGCACGGTACGACCGACCAGTCTGGAAACGGGCAGGCTCGTTGATGACTCGCTGCTGCTCGCCTGCATGCGGCAACAGCAGCAACCTGTGCTAAGAGGTTTACTTCTCAGTCTGTAGCTACAGAAACTGACACATGCGCATTGGCCGCGGACTGCTCCAGCTTGTCCAAGCAGGTCCAAGGTCCTAACATCGGGCATCCAGAGGAAATCTAATTTGTTCAGATCGCGCGGTTTCCCTAAGGCGCCTGGTAGCAGCTTGTGCGGAGAGGTTACATCTATGTAATTGTAATACAGCAAACAGTTCATGTGACAGTGCGCAGCATTAGACCCGACGGGTGGGGATGCGGTTCCAGCTCTCTTCTGGCAGCAACAGCCGCTCCCGTGGCGCTGATGATTCCCTTGGATGTAGCAATACAAAAATAGACGGGATGAGCAGCGGAGAAGAGCCAGAGGCCAAGGCGGGTCCGTCCAAGAAGCTTACGTCCCCTGCGTTTCGCGCAAAGGCCCCCGCAATCGGCAGTCCCCCCTCGTTCACCGCCTTCCTAGCCGGTAAGTCTGCATCACATGCCACGCCCTACTATAACAGGAACCTGTTTTATGCCAACGCATATCTCGAGTCCCTGGCGACACTCTTACCATACAGTAATAGGCCGGCAAATTGTTTGCGGTGCGAACTGCGCTTGCAAGCCTGTCTCAACCCTTCCTAAACCCCATATGTTTTGCTTCAACCTCGCAGATACCCGTTTTGAATGGGACCTATCGCTGGCCATCGTTTTACCGGTCGCGATGGCCATGTCCATCGCGCTGTCGGTTGACCCACGGGTCATTCCTTCGGCGGCTGGCCCCGGAACCAGCGCCACCCTCGGCAGCAGCTACTACCGCACCGACGCCGACGCTGCCGGCGGGCTTCGACGCTGTGAGCTGCCGGCGTGGGCGGCACGCGACAGCTTCCCGTGCGGCGCGAGCATGTTCGTACGGGTGCGTGTATGGGCGCTCTGCGACGCTTGCAGGGGCCGTGGCCCGGGGGCCCTTGACGCTCGTACGCGCACATGTTGTTACGACAGAGGGAATGTGCTTCCCTGTTGCTGACAGCAAGCGGCTGGCTGACCTGCCAACAAGCAAGCCCCTTGCCAAGCAAGCTGCCGCCGCCCCCCGCCTGACGCTCAGTGCACGTGCTGGTCCTTTCGTGACCTCCAGCTGAAACAGAAATCGCAATTCACATCATGCGCCGCCCCGCCCCGCCGCCAGCAGGTGCTGCACGTGTTTTACCACATGGGTTGGTACACGCTGGTGCGCCCCGCCCAGCTGGGCGACTGGGCCACGGTGCTGTCCAACGGGCAGCTGCTGGCCTGGTGCGCGGCCATGGGGGTGCTGTCGACCAGCAGCAGGAGCGGCGCGATGTGGGCCGGGTGGAGAAGGTGGGTGCAGGCTGCAGCGTGGCCCCACGCATGATACCCCATGGACCGGCCCTGAGTGCGGTAAGCAGCATCTACAGCTGCTACCCCACGCACTCGCTGACACCCCCTCGCCACCTCACGTGCCTCGCGTTGCCTGTGCAGGTGTCGCAGCTGGGTGCTGCTGTGGGCGGTGTACCTGGCCCGCAGCAGCCACCTGGCACTGGCGTTCCTGCTGCTGCCCGCGCCCACCTGGGCAACCCACTCCTGGACGCGCTACCTCACCACCGCCTGCACCAACCCTGTGCTTAACACACTCATGCTGGGGCTGTGCGATCAGGTGGTCAAGGTGGGCTCATGAGGTGTGATGCGGGCCTTGTCAATGCCGTGAAGGAACTGCTGCTGCATGCGGGCCTCGTCGAAAGTATTTGGTGTCTTCGCACGTGGTTGGGGTATGGCACTTGCTTGTGCAGAATTATGAAGACATGATATAGCACCTTCCTTGCTACTTCCCGCCCCGCAGGTACCCTTGCCATTCGTCATCGCAGCCACACTTATCCAGAGCACCACCACCTTCCTCCTGGCCTACCGGGTGGCGCCAAACATCCTGAACCTGCAGCACCACCCCCACATCTACCAGCAAGTCCAACTCCTGCACCAACACATTCTACCCCACCGTCGATGGAGGCAGCAGCAGCAGCAGCGGCATCCGGCTCCCCGCACCGCTGCAGTGCGGGGTGCGGCCCGAGCACGCAACACTGCTGTCGTGCCGGCCACTGCCGCTGCAGCTCATGATCGGGCTGGTCATGCTGGTGTGGCCGGTGTGGGTGTCTTGGCACGTGGAGAAGGGGCTGAGGAGGCAGCACGCGGCGCAGTGCGACCGCTGGCGGCAGCAGCAGGGGCTGGTGCGACAGGGGGTGGACGGCTGTGCGTCTGGCAGCGGCAACGGTAAAGGCATAAATGCAACGAGCGCCGTGCTGAAGGGTGCAGGCAGCCGCAGGCAAAGCGCAGAGCTGCAGGGCGGAGCGACGGGTATCAGGATTACAGCAGGAGATGCAGCTGCAGCAGCGGGCGCGGCTGGGGTTTCCATCCCCACCGCTCCTTGGGTGGCTGCAACAGGGGCTGCAGTGGGCTGGGGCGCTGGGGCAAAGCCGGCAGGTGGCAGCGCTGAGGGGTTTGGCGTTGCGGAAGCGGTTGATACTGGCAGCAGCAGTAACGCCGCAATCACCACTCCTCCTGCTGCCACGGTGCGCCCAATTGTCAAGGCCCTGGCGTCGCAACCGTGGACCGCGGGCGCGTCAACCCTGCCCACCGTTCGGCTGCCCCTGGCGCGCTACCAACCGCTCACAGTCACCAAGTTTGCATCCGTCAAGGTGGGCTGTTGCAACAGCCTTTCCGGTCAATGGATCATTGCCCGCGCATTACGGTAGCATACTTACGGTACCCCTGACGCAACCCACATGTTTACCCGCCCACAATCATGCCTGGGCATGACACGGCACCACCTCTTCACCTTTTCCTTGCCCCAGGTCCACGACCACCCCGGCAGCTACGAGGATTACGGCGGCCGCATGGCGGCGGCGGCGCCCGCCATTGCCAAGGCGGCACTGATGGGCTCGTCCGCACTACCATCTGCACTAGGGCAGTTTCACTCACCGCCGTCATCCCCCTCCACCGCCAACTCCCCTACGTCGTCCAGCGGTGTGCTGCCCCCTCTGACGGTGGTGCGTTCCGCCGTCATACGCGGCTGTGTGCAGCTGGTGGCATGGGCACGAGGCCTGCGCCCTGGCACTGCAGGGGCGGGGGACGGCCTGCAAGACGGCGGCGGCGGGGATGCAGGCAGCCGCGACCACGAGCTGCAACAGCAGCAGCAGCATCTCCGTGCGCTGGTGACTTCCCTGCCGCAGCTGCTGCCTGGTGGCTTCGGGCTGGCAACGGCGGTGCAGGGCTCAGGCTTGGACATGGGCGTGTCGGTGCAGGTGCAGGTGGGCGGCGCGATGACGGCTGCGGGGCCGGGCGCCGGCCGTCCTTCCGGCTCTGCCGTGGCCGGCATGTGCGGTGGCGCCACAGAGGAGCTATGCAGTAGTGGGGGTACGGGACACGGGGCGGCTAAGCTGCTGCAGTTCTCGCCTGCAGCGCTAGCCATTCCGCAGGCCGAGGGGTCGGTGGGAGATGCCACGGTCATCCTCCGGCTGCCGCTGCACAACCCCGCCCCCCAGCCCGCGCGTGTGCTGGTGCTGGCGGACCGAGGCGGCAGGGAGCAGGTGCAACAGAACGAGCAGCAGCAGCGGCAGCACGTCCCCTCTCAGCTGCTTGCTGAGGTGCCTGTAGAGCTGGTAGCTGGTTCGCAGGAGGTGGATATGGCGTTGGGGGTGGCGGAGATGGCGGCAGCGGTGGAGCCAGCTGGCGACGGGGCCGTGGGGGTGCTGCAGCTGGTGCTGGTGGGGCCGGAGCACAACGCAGCAGGCGAGGCGGCAGCGGAGCAGTTCGAAAGGCCACACGCCTATCCGCTGGTGCACTGGGTGGCGCCCCCGCTGCTGCTTCTACCTCCCGTCGCAGCGGACGAGTTGTGTCGCGTGTGGGGGGCCATGCAGCGGGCAGCTGGACCAGAGGAAGGGGCGGAGAAACAGCAAACATCGGATGGTGGTATCGCAGGCATCGAGCACGTGTCCTCCCTGTGGTGGGCCCACCTGGCCCCGCTGCTGGGGGACCTGGCGTACGCGCTGGGTGGCAAGGTGCAGGGAGACGCGGCCGCCATGAAGGCTGTGTCCGCCCACCTGCTGCCGTACCTGGACGACAACGGCCTGCCGGAAACGGCGGCGATGGTGCAGCAGCAGCTGGTGGGGCGTCAGCCGGTGTCGGCGGCGGTCTGCGCCACGGAAGGCGACAGCACCCACGCCGGCATCGACACCCACACTGCTGCTGCCGACCAGGTGTGCTGCATCGCCAGCAGCACCGGCGCAGTGTCCCCTTCCAAGGACACAGAACAGGACAGCACTTCCAACCCCAAGGCCGCCCTGCAGCTGAAGCTCCTGGCCGCCGCCGTGACGCCAACAAGCTCTGACTGCTCCTCTTCCACCTGCTGCGCCGACCCGCCAACCGACAACGACCCTGCGCTCCCAACCGCCAATGACCTCCACAGCGGCTCGGCCCTCCAGGCTGCCCCGGGAAGCAGCCGCTCCCGCAGCCTACTTTCCGCCCTCCTTGCCCCCGTCCGCTACCTCCTCCCGCCAGCGCCCTTCTCCCCGCCCGCCCTGGAGCTGTCGTACCAGGCGTGGCGGCTGGCGAGCATGGCGGCGGCGGCGCCGTACGTGCTGCTGCTGACGGCGCAGCCGATGGTGCTGGTGGTGGTGCGCATGGCACGTGAGCAGGGCTCGGTGGAATTGCTTCAAGCCGCACTGCTCGCCCTCCTGGGGTGGATCACCGACGCCTGCTCCAGCCTGGCCCTGCTGTGCATGCGCGGCGGCATTGCCAGCAACCCACACGCAAGCGCCGCCGCCGCCACCGTCACGGCTTCCGTCGTACGGCAGCACTACCTCGCCGCCGTACTGTACAGCCCCGCCGTCCTGCTGCTGGCGTCGGCGCTGATCGCGCTGCGCGTAGTGCCGTTCCACGCGCCGTACGTGGGCAGCGTACGGCTGGTGCTGATGTGCACGGCGCACCGCTCGGTCGTACTGCCGAGCATACGGCAGCTGTCGGTACGGGAGAAGTGGGGTGAGGGGCCGCTGTTGGTAATTGGTGAGGCCCTTCACGTGTGCTTCATGCAGCCGCAGTGGGGCTGGCCGGCGGTACTGATGACTGTGCTGGTCTGGCGGCTAATCGCAGTCCTGACAGCGGCGGTTTGGGAGAGGAGATCGCGACGGCGCTTTGCGGTGCTGCGGCAATAACAAGGGCAGCAGCCAGGACAACACCAGGCTGCTTACGTTGCAAAGGGATCGGCGGGCAACCTTGGCGGCAAGGATTTTTGGTGTGAGGCGGAGGAGGACTGGTGCAACGGTAAGAAGGAGCTATGACAGCTGCTGGTGTAGGAGCTAGGGGCGAGGTAATGCGTCGGCTTATTACCAATTGCTAACGGTTACGGACCGGTGGGTTTCGGCGCTTAGGTTTCCTTTTGGGTAGATAGGACATTTTAGTTAATTGTTAGTATTGAGGGAGGCATTACCTGCAAATTGATGTCGGGATTGATAACGATGCTGGTGGCTACATGCAATGAGACTGGTGGTCTGGTGCATCTGCAGCTGGTTTAACGCCAATTAGCTGAGGCGTCAGCAGCAGGCGGCAGCCTTAGTAGGACACGTCGGATTGCCCCAGTAAGGGTTGTTACGTTATGCCATCACGTTTTAAGTTGCACCCTGCTGTTCATTAGTATTTCAACGCTTGCAGCATTTGAGGACTGTTACGCTTGGTCATTTGCGAAGTCAATGGCTGGTTGACGGACGGGTTGCGCAACAGCTTGGCGGTCGTGAGCGTTTGTGTTTTTCTCTGGAACAGCTTCTCATGCAGTACCGGTACAGGCAATGCACATGGTCCTTTCCCAATGAATCCAACGGATGCATGTGGGGCACATGAACAAGGACTTGTAGTTGGCGGCAGCGCATGCAAGAATGGGAAGAGGGTTGTGGTACATAATTGGCGGGCGGAATTACTGTGCCACATTGCTGACAACTGCCGGCGGGTATGGATCATCACTGTTACGGCAATGCGCACTAAGTCGCTCTGCGGCAGTAATAGTGGTACGCTGGATGGATGGGTGCGTGCACAGCGCTTACGGGGTCACGGGGGAATGCAGATCGTGAGTGGCAGGTTGAGGTGGCATTTCCATGAGGCTGTGTAGGGCACCCGGACAACGCATGACGCATTGACGCGCCATCCACGCCGCCTTTCTCTGTACCGGTACATCGGCACCCTGGCTAGACATGAGTCGCTTACGTTGTTCCTTTCATCCATGTACGGCAGAGCGTGGAAGTGATATGGGAGCTGCACTCTGTACCTGTTCGGTGTATGTGCTACTTTGGTGTCAGCGGAATTTAAGAATGGTGATGTGGCTGGATCGGGGGGCACCTTCATGTGTGTGCACTTGCCACGTGTAGCGGTTGTTGCCTGGACTTGTACGGGTCCCTTGTCATCCACATTAAGTTCATGGCTGCCATGCAACGTGCTCATTGCTGTGAGGTTCTGTACGGCCCGCGGGAGTAACCCAACGGTTCGCTGCTGCTGGTGCTGTGTTGGGACCTGTGTCGCAAATTGCAGTGCACGGTCGGTGTGTTCTCGGCAGCAGGTATTTCAGAGGGTCCGAGGCACACCTAGTAGCTACCCGCCTCACCATAAAGGTCGCTTACCTGTAAACGCATCTACCGCAGTATTAATGTTGATACCGACTTGGTATCAAATATACTATATATACTAATACTGAGATCTTAGTGCCTTGGTATTACCAAGGCACTACGATCTTACCACAGGAGATGGTTACTGTTATGTCCCAACCGTACTGCCTACGGTAGCTTTTACGGGGGACGGAGCCAGAAGGTCGGAGCTTCCGGGCAGTGTGCACAATGCGTCAGAAGCAGTACCGTACCGGATTTGGTTGTGGTGTAGCTGGTTGTTGGTGCTTTGTGCACAGGATGGTATCTGACGGTATGTAGGCGAAGATCTGTGGCATGACGTCATGTTGGACCGGTAGCGGCACCTGCCATGCGGCGAACGGCATGACTTCGACCGCTGCCACGTGGTGGCTGTCCCTTGAGTGGCGTTCTGCACGGCCGCCGCTCAAAGGTGGTGAGGTGGCCCACGGATCAGGCCATGTTCTTGCAACGCGCTTGCGGAGGATGCATTGCAAGCCCCTGTGCCGTACGTGCATTGCATGCTACGTGTACTGTACGCAGGTAAGCTTCGCAGGTCATCACCTGTAAGAACCGGAGGGCTCCCGCTGCGTCATTCAGATCGGGTTTGATGCTGCAAGGGCAAGAGGCACGGCCCAGACCGACCTGCTGGAACGCGAATCCGATACGGTCCTAGGACATCAGGACACACGACCACATCTACTGTTGCATGCCCACGCTGCGCATCACGTCTCTCCAATCCCACTTAATTATGATGAGCATACGCTTGATGTAAGCAAGGATCCCGCGCGGAACGAACATCCTCCAGCGAAAGGGCTGCCAGAATAGCCCCAGTGCGGCAGCGGACATATGGAATGAGCAGCACCAACAACGAGCATCGGGCCAACCTATGTTCGCCCAAGTCGCTCGGGACGCCTGCGGTATCCGCGCGTCCCCTCCTCGCGACGGCCGCGGCTTCAAGCAGCAGGCCCCCGTCTTTCGGAGCCTTCCTGGCTGGTAAGAGGTACCGTTTAGTAGTAGAACTGCAACCCGTCGCCGCCGATCGCTGTTCGCTGCGGTGCAAAAGCGTGCTTCGAGGGACCCGCAGCGTCAGTCAGCCCTCATATGTTCACACCAACACTTCGCGGTGCCGCTAGAACCTAACCATCCGTTCCCCCTCCTTCTTGCGTTGCTGCCATCGCAGTTAGCCGCTTCGAATGGGACCTCTACCTCGCGATCGTCGTGCCGTTTTCAATGGCAGTATCAATCGCGATGTCGATTGACCCACGGGTCACTGTCGCGGATGGCGTTTCTGCCGATGCCGCTGACGCAAGCAGCAACTGGGGCATGCATCGGTGCGAGCTGCCTGACTCGGAGGCACGAGCGGGCTTTCCATGCGGAGCCGGTATGCTGAAGCGGGTGCGTGCGTGCGTTGGCGCAAGCAGGTGCAAGCAGGTGCAACAGGAACCGGTTGGTCTCCGCGCCTGCACCAGCCCTGGGCTGCGTTGCCCTGGTTGACCTGACGCCAGCTGTTTGCTCCTCTCGTTTGTTTGCGCAATGTACTTACCGTCCTCACATACATGCACCACCACCAACCTCTTACGCCACCACCACGCCCCTCCCCCAGGTGCTGCACGTGTTTTACCACATGGCTTGGTACACGCTGGTGCGCCCCGCGCGGCTGGGCGACTGGGCCACGGTGCTGTCCAACGGGCAGCTGCTGGCCTGGTGCGCGGCCATGGGGGTGCTGTCGACCAGCAGCAGGAGCGGCGCGATGTGGGCCGGGTGGAGGAGGTGGGTCACCCGGCATTGCCGGCGGCACGATGTACCGGTACGGCACAGTCCCCGTACTTGAGCCAGAGGCGTGCATGAAGCCCTGGGTTGCATGTGGGGATGTGGCCCTCATGCGTACACATGGGGAAGGCTACCCCACAGCACAGTGCCGACCAACTGCGGTGCGGTAGCTGCTGTACGGCACTGGACCATGCTTGCACCTGCTTGCACAAGTCCATCCCTTACCGCGCTCCCAGCCCAGCCGCCTACCCAAATCACCCTGCCGTGCTTGCGCAGGTGTCGCAGCTGGGTGCTGCTGTGGGCGGTGTACCTGGCCCGCAGCAGCCACCTGGCACTGGCGTTCCTGCTGCTGCCCGCGCCCACCTGGGCAACCCACTCCTGGACGCGCTACCTCACCACCGCCTGCACCAACCCTGTGCTTAACACACTCATGCTGGGGCTGTGCGATCAGGTGGTCAAGGTGGGCTCATGAGGTGTGATGCGGGCCTTGTCAATGCCGTGAAGGAACTGCTGCTGCATGCGGGCCTTGTCGAAACCATTTGGTGTCTTTGCACGTGGTTGGGGTATGGCACTTGCTTGTGCAGAATTAAGGTGAGCAGCACGGCCGGTGCTATGTACGGCTTACCGAGCCATGCGTTGCGTGGCGCGTGGCACGTGGCACGTTGGCCCACAGGGCGCCGTATCGTACCTCACGGATGTGTCTGGGTGGCTTGCCTTCGTGTGTGCGCGTTGCCAGCATTCACATTGTGACGTCCACGTTCCACGTACACCAACCAGCATCACCCTGCAAAACGACATGGAAAGTGGTTGACGCCTTTTGGACCCTGTGCGCCCCTGCCTCCCCCTCCCGGCCCGCAGCTGCCCCTGCCATTCATCGTTGCGAATACGCTTATCCAGAGCATCACGACCTTCATCCTGGCCTACCGGGTGGCGCCAACCATCCTGTCCCTGCAGCACGCCCAACGCAACCAGCAGCAGGAAATGCAGGACGTGTGCCTTGACCCCGCAGAAAGCAGCAGCGGCATCCGGCTCCCCGTCCCGCTGCAGTGCGGGGTGCGGCCCGAGCACGCAACACTGCTGTCGTGCCGGCCGCTGCCGCTGCAGCTCATGATCGGGCTGGTCATGCTGGTGTGGCCGGTGTGGGTGTCTTGGCACGTGGAGAAGGGGCTGAGGAGGCAGCACGCGGCGCAGTGCGACCGCTGGCGGCAGCAGCAGGGGCTGGTGCGACAGGGGGTTGACGGCAGTGCATCGGGAAGCAGCGTCGGCAGTGGCGCACGGCTGGGGCTGCAAAGCGCTCAATGCAGCAGTCTGCTGCAAGATGTCGACAGCGGCAAGCCGGCCGTGCCCACAATAGCAACTGTGCGCATGCCACATGGGCTGAGGGCCCGCACTGGCGCGACGGGAGTAGCAGCGGTAACGGCAAAGGCCGCGGGCGGCGGCAGCGCGCCTGGGGTGGCGACTTCAGCAGCTGCTGCAGACAAGGGGAGCATGTGTAGTAAGGAGTCAGGTGGCAGCGTCGAGGGGTCCGGGTTGGATGGGACCAAGGCCAGCACCGGCAAGGCCGCCCTGCGCACCACCCTTCCTGCTGCATCAACACACGCGGCCGGCAAGACCCTGACTGTGCAGCCGCTGGGCACCACCACCACTACTGTGCAGCCGCTGGGCACCACCACCACGTGCACGGCATCACCCCGGCCCACCGCCCGGCTGCCCCTGGAGAGGTACCGCTACCAAGCGCTCACGGTGACCAAGTTTGCGTCCGTCAAGGTGGGCGTCCTGCTGGGTACCACGCTGCAGTAGGCTGCAAACCGCACGCAAGCGATGGGGAACGCAGGTTCCTTCCTGGCAGACCGCTGCGCAGGCGTCCGTACAGCACACGCATGCCGACCGCTCTTCGTCTTATGGGTCGCGCCCTCCACGGCATACGTCCACGCGCCTCACCGTCCTTAGTCTTGGTGCCCGATACCAAATGCTGCGGCCAGGCCCAGGTTCACGTGTAGGCGCCACAGCTTCCGTGATTCCCTGACGCCTTACACGGTTTCCTCGCGTTTTACGCATACCTCTGCCCAGGTCCACGACCACCCTGGCACCTTTGCGGAGTATAGCGGTAGTATGGTGGCGGCAGCGCCTGCCATAGCCAGGGCGGCACTGCTGGGCTCACAGGACTCGCCGGCAGCTGCAGGGCTTCAAGCACAGCCCTTCCCGTCCCCTTCCTCCTCCTCCTCCATCTCCTCCTCTCCATCCTCCACCTCTGCCCCCACCTCTTCCAGCGGTGTGCTGCCCCCACTGACGGTGGTGCGCTCCGCCGTCATTCGCGGCTGTGTGCAGCTGGTGGCATGGGCACGAGGCCTGCGCCCTGGCGCTGCAGGGGCGGAGCACGGCCTGCAAGACGGCGGCGGCGGGGAGGCAGGCAGCCGCGACCACGAGCTGCAACAGCAGCAGCTTCTTACCCTGATGTCATCCCTGCCGCTGCTGCTGCCTGGTGGCTTTGGCATGGCAGGGGTGGACAGCGCGGGCGTGGGCATGGGTGTGTCGGTGCAGGTGGGCAGCGAGGTGGCGGCTGCGGGGCTGCCCATTGGCATTCCTCCCGAGCCTACTGCCTCCAGCCGGTGCGGTGTTGTGCCGGAGGGTGTCGGCAATGGCGTGAGTCACACCGCGGCTCGGCTGCTGCAGCTCTCCCCCAACGCCCTGGCTGCGCCGGCCGCCCAGGCCCTGGCAGGAGCCGCTGCTGCCCCTGCCACGACCACCCTCCGGCTGCTGCTGCACAGCCCCATTCCACAGCCTGCCCGGGTGTTGGTGCTAGCGGAGTGCGCAGGAGGGAAGGAGCAGCAGCAGGCATGCTGCGAGCAGCAGGACGAGCGGCAGCACGTCCCCTCTAGGCTCCTAGCTGAGGTGCCTGTGGAGCTGGTGGGTGGCACGCAGGAGGTGGAGGTGGCGTTGGGGGCGGAGGACCTGACGGCGGCGGTGGAGGCAGCTGGCGACGGGGCCGTGGGGGTGCTGCAGCTGGTGCTGGTGGGGCCGGAGCA
>VFQN01004821.1_pt1 | contig 17294 bp, 17 predicted proteins | sample 3512371 | NCBI WGS metagenome assembly VFQN01 (sample SAMN10412370, study PRJNA504923) | tailings metagenome | isolation source: Replicate 2 from Balatoc abandoned mine | place: Philippines: Itogon, Benguet | collected 2017-08-28 | reverse complement strand
GGGGGGGGGGGGGGGGGGGGGGGGGGGGGGCAGGGGGGGGGGGGGGGGGGGGGGGCGGGGGGGGGCGCGCGGGGGGGGGGGGGGGGGGGCGGCGGTGGCGGGGGTGGAGGCCAGGGCAGTGGCGGCGCGTTGGCGCAGGCCCTGGTCTGGCGTGGCGGTTCCGGAGCCGGGGGCTGCGGCGGTGTCGCTGGCAGCAGGGGCGGGCGCGGGGCCGGGCCAGGGGCCGGCGGCGCGGGGCGAATGGGACGCGCTGGGGCCCTGCGACGGAAATGTGACGCCCAGCATGGGTCAACCTCCGACGTCACAGCAGGTGTGGTACACAGCAGCCTAGCCTCTAACTGCGTTGTGTAAAGTGCTGCCCGATGACTCCATCGCTACATGCGTCAGGTACATACAGCTTGCAAAACTCATGCTGGCGGGAAACCCTTGCCTTGCGGCCACTCAGGCATCAACATTAGGTGGCTGCATCGTATTACCGTCGCCAGCACTGCGAGCTGACCTGCGAGCCGCCCGAGACGCGGCCCACGTCGGGCGCTCCCGAGCTGCTGGCCGCCAGCTGCCCCCGCGTGCCGAAGCTGAAGGCGTTGACCGCCGCCGGCAGCGCCACGTTGGCCGCGTGTACGGGCGGCGGCGGCGGCGCGTACGTGCCGTACTGGCCGTGCGCCATGTCATGCAGCTGCAGCTCAGCCGGCTTGGCGGCGCCGCCCTCGCCGGGGGGCAGCGCTCCCGACCCGCTCCTGGGGCAACACCACCCAACAGGCGTGTGTCAGCAGCCAGCACCGACAAGGACAGAGCGGAGCGTCCTTCCAGGTGGAGCACACAGCGGTTTTGCACATCTCCTTGCCAACATTATCGACCAGTCTTGGCATCCGGCCAACGACACTGTCAAACAGCACCCACAGGCAGAGTACCCCAGGTGCCAGACCAGTAGCAAACATGCAGCACGCGAAGCAAAGCGCACCCAGGCCGTATCTCGCACTTCCAGGCTGTTCTTCGCTCAGTAATAAGATATAACCGCCGGAAGCGTTCCGTGTTTTTTGACTACGCATTACCTCTTTGCCTTCCTGGCCACGCGCTTCCGGGAGATGACGTTCCACGCCACTGCGGCGGGCACGTACAGGAGCAAGAGCGCCGCCGACACGTACAGGGGGGCCAGGGAGGCAAGCACGATGCGCTGCATGGCCTTGGTGGTGTGGCGCACGCTGCGGGGAGGGAGGGACGGAGGGAGGGAGGGAGGGAGGCGACACGGCACGCTCAGACTGCGTGGTGCTGTGTCCGTCGTGTCAGGTGCAGGCATCGCTATATCCAATGTGCCAAGGACCTAGAGCCAGGCCAAAAAGGCAGGGTTCGCAGAACCCGTTGGCGCGAGTTTGAACGTGAGAGCAGAAGTCAAGGCACCCGATCGGCGGTGTCGCACATGCATGCTATCTGCCACACACAGTGGCTCTCTCCCTCGTACGGCTCGAGGCTTGCTGTCGTCGGGGCGCTGCCCCGCACCTGGGCAGGCTGCAGTCCAGCGACACGAAGGAGGCAGGGAAGGCGGTGACCTGGTCCACGAAGCGCAGGTAGTTCTGCACTCCGGAGGAGTAGCTCAGGTCGATCTCACGGAACAGCGCCAGGACCTGCCGGGACAGGGTTGGGATGGGGCGGGCGGCAGTCAGCGGAGTGGGAACAGCGTGCCAGTCAGCTGCGTAGATGAGTCGAATTGGGCTTTGCTTGCTGCGGACGTTCCGGCAGCACCCTTGGCAACCTGACACTGCCAAACCGAAGCGGCTTCGCCGCGTGCCCCACCTGGATGTACGACACGAAGACCTTGATCATGCTGGTCTGGGCGGAGCGGAACGAGTCGGCCTGCGCGGCAAGGGAACGCGAGCGGAGGCCCGGCAACAGCTGCATGTAAGCCACTGCCATTGTGACGGTCACGGCTACAGTGTGAACCGATGCAACACTTGTTACAGTGTCCTGAAGTACCTGCGCCGTAGACCATGCACCAACGAAACGGTTGTCACAGTGTCTTGGGGTCCTCAGCTACGCGGCCAGCGCACGCATCCATGCAGCTTACCGCCTACATGCCCCAAAATGCCGAATGCCGTGCACTGCAGCATGCATGTCGTACCCGTGTACCCGTACCCAGCCACCGGAGCCACGCCCAGGCCCCCTGCCTGCCCCACCTCCTCATACACGGCGCTGCCCTCCACCGTGTAGTTGCTCCGCAGCCTGGCCATGCTGGCACGCCGCGACGCCCCCACGCTGCTGGCGGCCCCCGGCAGCCGAATGACGCCGTCGTCGGAGCGCTCGTCGATGCGCTGCAGCACAGGGTGCTGCGGCAGCGGCTGCGGGGCCAGGGTGGCGGCGGTGGGCGCGCCCGGGTAGCCGGCGGGCGCGGGGGCAGCAGGTCCGCTGGGCTGCACGGGCTGCAGCGGCATGTCAGACACGTACGTCTCCGCCGTGCTCTGTACGGAGCGGTTGGAGTACGTACGGCGGGAGTCCATGCGGTTGGAGCGGGCGTGGAGGTAGGGCGGGATGCTGGACAGGGACTGGGGCTGAGTGGGGGGCTGGGGTTGGGGCTGGCCCGGCGGGTCGGTGGCCTCAGCTACGGGGCCGGGGCCAGAGGTGTGTTTGGCGGCGCCGGGGTGCCGCTTGCTGCTGCTGGCGTTGGAGTCTGACCTGTCCCACTGGCCCAGCAGGGGCTCCGGGGAGGCGGTGTCCTCGGTGGTGGGCAGCGGGCCGGTGGCGATGGAGGCGGAGGCGACGCGCGGGTAGCGGCCGGGGGCGCCGGTGGCAGGGGATGTCTCCTCGGGCCCTGGAACGGTCTGGGGGAACGCGACGCCGTCAGTGGGGGCCGCCGGGGGCGCGGTGGGCTCGTGGAAGGAGCCGGCTCCTGGGACGTACTGGGCGGGACCGAGGGGGTAGGTGGGCGGGTGGCGCGCGGAGGGGGCGCGGGAGGGGTAGCCTTCGGGGCCGGCGGTGCTGGGGGTGGCGCAGACGGTGGCAAGCTGCTGGCGGGGCGGCTGGTGGAGGGGGTAGTTGGGCGGCGGGGCCTCGGAGAGGGCTAGCGAGGGCGCCTTGGAGAAGCGGCCGTCGTAGGGGGCCATGGACTGGAAGGTGTTCATGCGGTTCATGTTCCACGTGGCGTTACCCACGTGGCCCAGCGTGTCGCCGCGGCGGCGGTGCTTCCCTACGGGGGAGGGAGGAAGGAAAAGAGCGCGGTGTATGTGCAGCCGGGGTGGCTTGACGCCTTAACACGGGCCAGGATGGCGTTTCTTCGTGCGTTGCCAGGTGCCAGGTGCCGTGAGACAGGCAGCAGCCGTCGAGCGGCTGGCACCACCTGGAACGGGCCGCCGTGCCATGTGTGCACCAAGGCCGACGGGCTGCAGCTGATCCCACCGACCTGCTCCTTTTTAGCTCACAGTATGGACCAGAAAGCGATCATACAGGTGCTGCGCGCACTCACTGCGGCGGATGGTCTCCGTCATGGTCTTCTGCTCCAGGTAGATGACCACCAGCAGCACCAGGATGGTCAGCAGCGTGGCCAGCACGTAGTACAGGTCGTTCAGCGCCTTGGGCGGGCACCTGCGGTACGGCAATGTACGGCATGCACGTGTACGACACGTCAATGCATTGGAGGCAGTTTGCGGAAAAGTGCTGTATGGCACGGCAGGAGCATGTGAGTCTGAACAGCGGCGGGGGGACAACGCAGTCGCAGTACCACCACTACAACGTACAAGGTTGACGACAGGAAGCAAGCGAGGGTAGACCCCGCCACCGGAACTGCAATATGACTCACTTCACGCATTCTCCAATATCTTGGAAGCCGTAGCCCACTGCAAGAGGGTTTGGCGCACGCGAGGGTCAGCGTCCTTGGCGTCATGTGGGTCCAAGCACGGGCAGGGCAGGGTACTAACCTGGTCCCGTGGGGCAGCGGTGCGGAAGGGCCTGCCGTGCAATGGCTTCGTAAAGCACCAACCGCGAGTGCCCAGGTATGTACGCAAGTCAACAGGCGCAACTGAGGATACGTGAGACTCCGCGTACGGCACAGCCGAACGTGAGGGGCCACGCAGCACAGCCATATGAGAGCCTACCGTCGCACATGCCGCAGAGGGGGCCGGTGTAGCCCTCGGCGCACTGCTGCCCCATGTACTGCTGCAGCAGCGGCCGTACGTCCCGTACGAACGTGGTCACGTTCACGGCGTCCGTACTGAGGCCGCTTTGAAGCACGGTCTACGGGGCGGGACGTAGGCACGCGGTGATCATGGGGGCAGGTAGTGTGTGTTGCACCCGAGGGAGCAGGGCATGTCCAATGAAAGGCACGGGACAGCCAAACCAGCGTGCAAGGCCAAGATGCAGTAACTTGGTAAAACAGAGGACTGTAGTATCATCTGCGGTCCAGTCCAAGACTTGATTTGCACTCGGCATGAGCGGTTGCATGCTGTATACAAGGCGACCTCCCACACAGCAACTCACTGCTGTACTCACCTCGACACGCAGTCCCGCGAAGTACGATGAGGCCAGCGACTGTGGTTGGGGAGTGCACCGGCGGCGACACTTTAGAGAATGGTGTAGATTGGCAGGGGGCGCTGAGCATGAGACATGCCCTGTTTAGGGGTGATGCCAGCTTTGGCATATGCAAAATTAGTACGGCTGCTTGTCCTGTTGATGTTGGCGTGACCCCGCCGTACACCAAAGCTGCCGTACCGGCATGCGCCCCAGTCCGCCACTGCCCCGGGCCCCCCAACACCAAGCACCTGGAAGCTGGCGAGTGTGGTGCTGCGGTTGGCGGGGGAGCAGGCGTCGGGGTTGAGGCACTCCAGCATCTGGGGCACGGGTTTTAGGGTAATGGACGGGGTGGACAATCATGGTACCTGAGGAAGCACAGGCGAGGCCCTGCGTCTCTCTCAGCCAGGGGTAGCGAGCTCCCCCGCCGTACATGCCAACCCTGCCGTCCACCACACCCCACGCAACGCGCGGCGCATACTCAAACATGTGCCATGCCGCCCGCGCAGCCTGTACCACCAACATCCCCAAAGCCCATTGTGACAAAGGAGTTACCCTCCGGGCCAGAGCGACGAACACTATACGCCTCAAACGCACCCATCCCGAAGGAACCAGCACGCAAGCCCCGCACACACCCGCACGTGTCGCGTCCCACCTGGTCCGAGAACATGCTCGAGTGCCAGAAGCCGTCCGACGGCACCATGACCCCCCGCAGCAGCGTGCTGGCGGCGGCGCGTGCCGTGGCGTCGACCCGCTGCTCCTGGCCCATGGCCAGCTCCTCCAAGTCCCCCAGCTCCACCTCGGGGCCCAGCAGGGCTCGGAGGCGGGCCAGGAAGTCCATGGCGTCTGCAGGTAGGGGGTCGGCGGCCGCAGATGCGTCCGGGGTGGTGGGCGAGGCGGCGGGGAGCTGCTCCTGGAGGCGGCGGGAAGGGGAGGCGCCGGAGCGGACGGCATCCAGGCGGGAGTGGAGGGTGGAGAGGAGTGTGGCGGCGGTGGAGGCGGTGTCGGGCGGGAGGCTGGGAGCGACGAGGTCGCTTCCGACGATGCGTGCGGAGCAGATGGCGTTGGTGGGGCAGGACACGCAGCGCGTGCGGCCGTCCTGGGAGGGGCCGGTCTGCGGGGGGTGCGAGTAAGGCATACGGTTTGCGGTGGATACAGGGTACCGTACGCGTGATGATGCCAGGATGATGCATGTAGGGGCTCAGCACTGGAACCTGACGGAGGTGCATTGAAGCGGGTCATATCATGGCTTAGCGTACGACTGTAGGGCATGCCAGCTTGTGAAAAGACCGCTGGCTCCTGGTATGGAGCTACTCACCCCGTTGTCCTTGGGTGAAATCAACATCTCCACTGTCCACCTGCGTTACCAGCAACAAGTGCAGCGCGCAAATCTGCTGTGAATTTATAGCGACAGCGTCGTACAGGACGTCATTTCAATAGATGGCAGGGCAGCCACCTGCGTGCCTGTCATGCAGCACACCCCTCTATGACCTGCCGCACCCAAAGCCTTCGTCACCAACGCACCGCTATTTTACCGTGCTCGCCACCCACGCTGCATGCCATCCAACATGGCTGACACCAGTACACGGACACCCCCTTTCATTATACGGGCGCCTTCATTCGATCGCGCTAAATCAGTTGCCCGCCCCCCACCTGTACAGCGACGGCGGACAGGCGCTGCATCCCGCCGCCTGCACGTCGTTCCGCTCCTCGTTGAGCAGGCAGGAGCGCATGTACACCTTGGCGGCGGCCTGGGGAGCGGGCAGTAGGGGAGCGGGCGCACCGGAAAAGCAATGAGAGGATTAAGCGGAAGCCTTAGATCATTCCGGGACCTAAAACTCTAGGATCAGAGCCATTGGCAGGCGTGGAGAAGCGGCGCAGGGGCAGGGGCGGGAGGGCCAAGCGTGCTGGCCGACAGGAAAGCGTTGACTGCGGCCGAAGGAGCTTGGTGGTACATGTGGCCGCTAACAGTCTTGCTCATGACATACAGCAGTGCCGCATGACGGATCAAAGAGAAGTTCGCTGGCCATTGCTGGAGCCCCTCTGGTTCCTTTGGGGTTCCCCTTGCGACACTCGACACCGCCGCCAATGCTCTGCGCAGCCGCACCTCTTTCTGGTCCAGCGGCCGCGTCACGAGGTCGTCCACGTAGGTGGCGTTGAAGTCGATGTTCTGAGGGGTGGAGGGACAGGGCAGGGAGCGCACGTAATTGCACATGGCACGTGTTGAACGCAAGAAGAAGGAACGCGACGCAGCACGATCAGCACAATGCACTCAGGTGCATGGCAAAGCTTTGCCCGTTTCTCGCCCGCACTGGGACCTAAACACAGACGCCAGTCCCAAACAACTATCGTTTGCTCGGGCGTGCAGTTGACAGTGACGTACCAAATTTACGATGCTCTGCTACTGCTCCCACCCCAACACTGTACAGCTCTGCTGCTGCCCCCAACCCCCCACCTGCCGCGCCTTGGCCCTCAGACGGAGGTTGAAGGCGGCCATGCCGGCCGCCACGCGCGAGCTGCTCTCGCCGCGCGCGTCGCCGTCACCAAACTGCGCCTTCACGAACAGCTGCAGGCACGGGCAGGCCAGGACAGGGGTAGCGCATGTAAGCGGCAAGCGCCTAGTTGCATTGGGCCCATCAAGCGGCCTTGACGGCATGCATCGCCTAGGGTGGAGGTCTTTGGGAGCAGGACAACATGAAGACTGCGCTTTCGGACACAACAAAGCAGCCGACCAAGTCCCGCCCAACAACGGCATGTCTTTGGTGTTAACCTGGCTCAACACACAGCAGATGCACCACCCCTACAGCCCCGCATCAGCCTGCCCGTCACCCGCACGCACCTCCTTGGGCATCTGCGCCACGTACTCCTGCTCGTAGTAGTCCTGCACCGTCACGTTGAGGCTGACGCCGATGTTGGACGAGTACACCAGCGGCCGGTGCTGCTTGACCCTCAGCGAGTGCGGCGTGGAGGTGATGACGGCGCCGTGCCCCGCCGCGCTGTTGTTGCGGTTGTCCGCCCAGTCGGGGCAGCTGGCCAGCAGCGGGTCCGAGACCGTGGTGTTCGAGTACGACAGCGATCCGTTGGTGCGGTACTCTGTGCTGTTCGCGCACCGCGCGATCTTGAGGATGTTCTCGTGCGTCCAGTACAGCACTCCGCCCGCCTGGTTGGCGGCGTTGTTGGAGGCCTCGACGCGGTCGAACACGGCGAAGTAGCAGGTGCGCTTGGTGGGGTCGGGGCAGGTGGAGGCGGCGTAGCGCACTGTGACGAAGGCTCCGGCGCCATAGTCCGCGGTGTTGTTGTCCAGCGACACGTCCAGCAGGTGCAGCATGGAGGAGATGGGCGAGCCGGCCAGGCACAGCCCGCCGCCGGCGCCGATGCCGCAGCCGTGGCTGCCCATCTCGTCGCGCAGGCCCTGTCGTACAGTCGTACAGCAACAGAAAGCCAATGAATGTAACAGGCTTCGACCGACTGCCTGGCTACGGGTGTCCTCTGGACTGGCGGAGAAGGCGCGTACCGTAACAAGCGAGGGCAGCTGTTGTGGTGTGAGAAACAGTGTGAGGGACACCCACCTGTGCGTATGGGGTGGTGTAGTTGCTCGCCACGTCCAGGCTGTCGAAGCCGGGGATGTCGGCGCGGTTGCCCACAACCGCCACCCCGCGCAGGATGACGGCGCTGGCTGCAAACACCGATATCGCGCCGCCGCTGGCCTGCAGGTATGGGGCGATGCGACAGGGGTGTTGAGAACAAGCACCAGGAACAGGGCTATGGCGTCTTGTACACAGCGGCACCAAAAGTTCGGTAGCTTGACCGCACCATGACAAGCATGGTAGCCCGACTGCACCACAAGAGCTGGCGGCCCGTGGAAGTGAGGTCACCCTAGTAGGCCGCGCTAGCCACCCAAGCCGCCCCGCTCACCGCCGTGTTGGAGCGGAGGAGCACAGAGGAGTTCCACCCCGCCGTCTCGCTCAGCAGCTGCTGCGACACGTCCTGGGGCTTGCGGGTCTCGGGGGACTCCACCGCTGCCGCCGCCACCCTGGCCGCTGTCTCCACCGTAACGCCAGCAGCCAGGACAACGCCCTCGCCAGCCGCGATGGCCCCGCCAGCCGCCGCGCTGTTGCCCTCAAACACCACGTTGTGCATCACGCCGTCGTACTCCCGGGCCACGCTGCAGTTGGCGTTGCTCCCCAGGACCACGCGTCCCATGCCGCGAGCAAACAGCGCGCCGCCAGAGACCGCGGCGTTGTCCTCAAACAGCGCGCAGTCGACCAGGATCCTGGACGACTCCGCGAACACCGCTCCGCCGCTGCCTTCAGGGTTAGCACCTCCCACCAGTCCCTGGCCGCTCGCTGCTCGCGCCACGGCCGCGACGTCACTGCCGGCCGCAGCTGGCTCGGACGCCGCGCCGCGCGGGCGCTCATACATGCCAGCCTGGTTGCGGACGAAGGTGCTGCCGTTGCCGATGAAGCTGCCGCGGGTCAGCGCCTCGATGTTGGTCCCGCTCGCCATGTAGGCTATGGCACCGCCCGTGTCCGTCGCGTAGTTGTCTTCGAACGTCACCATGTTGACGCTCAGCTCGTACGCGTCCAGCAGCAGCACGGCGCCGCCGTGGCCCTTGGCCACGCAGCGCCTGAACACGCTGGGCTGCAGCGCGCGACTGGCCACGTTGACCGTGCCAAAGGTGACGGCCTGGGGCGCGTTCTCGCTGAACACGCAGCCGCCTCCCCTGGAGGTCTCGCGCCGGCCGGTGGGCAGCGTGGCGTTGACACCCGAGTCAAGGATGTCCCACACGGCGTTGTCCTCAAACACGCTGCCAGACACCTGCGCATGCAGCACAGGCCCAGAGGTAAAGGGTGCCATAGTCCTATCTAAGGCTCATCTACAGCTGCAACGTGAAGCAGGCGGGCAGGCAGGCATGCTGGGGTTGTGCAAGCTACCTGCACATGACTGCATCCCTACTAGACGTACGGTTGTCGCACTCAGGACGCAACCACACAAGGTTGCAGTGCACACCGTGGCGGTCTACGGAACTTAACCTCATGCACCGACACACTTGCAAGTATGCACCACGGCTGCGGATCGGAGGCAGCACCGCACCTGCACTGTGGCGCCCGCCGCGTACAACGCTCCGCCGCGTGACGGCGCGCGGTTGCCAATCAGCCGGCATTGCGTCATGGACAGGGTGACGAGCGCAGGCCGGGCAGCGAAGCCGCCCAGGCGGGAGGGCACCAGCACCCCGACCGCGCCGCCGCCCGGCAGCACCGGCTGGAAGTTGAGGTCAAAGCCCTCCGGCAGCTCCCCGAGCGTGGCGGTGTTGCCCGTGAAGTTGCAGGACCGGTACACGGCCGTGTCGCCGCCCACCTGCCACACGGCCCCCGACAGGGTGCCGGTGTTGCCCTCAAACCTGCACTCGTTCGCGGTGACCCCGCCCAGGCCCCCACAGTTGACGTTCGACGGCTGGATCATGGTCACAGCTGCCGCGCCCACAAGGCCGCTGGGCAGCGTGTTGTTGACAAAGGTGCACCGTGTCAGGGTAACGGAGGATCCCGGCACGCTGAAGTAGATGACGCTGCCGGTGTTGGCGGTCGCGTTGAGGACCGTGATGGTTGTGGTGCTGTTCGGGCCGTCGAACCGAAGGAGCGACGTGTAGTTGTACCTGGCAATTGTGGCGTTGGTGGCCCCGAGACGGAACAGGTTCGCGTTCTGCGTGAGGACCAGGTTGGTCATGCTGATGGACAGAGGTATCGCATCGCCGTCCTCAGCCGTGGGGATGTTGAACGACCCAGGTGCCGGCAGCGGCGGCGGCGTCCATGCATTCAGCTGGTCAGCCCAGCGCTTGGTGGTGTCGGTGAAGGCCACCAGCCCCAGATGCGTGCTGACGGTGTTGCGCTCAAAAGTGCAGCTGCTCAAACTTGTTGTAACTCTCGGGGTGATACCATCTGCAAATGTGGCACCAGCCACATCGATGCGCACGAGCGGGTCGTCTGAAGTGGAGATGTTGTTGCCCAGGAACTGCACCCGTGTGAGCTCAGCTCGGTCTGTTGGCTGCTCCAGGACCAGGGCCGACCCACGGGTCAGGCCTGTAAAGGTGCAGTCGGTGATGCGGGTGGTGGCTGCCCCCCTGCGCGCCCACAGCGGCCTCCTGCCGCCCACAAAGGTGCTGCCGGTGACCGTGAGCACCATAGTGCCGTTCTTGTGGCTGGAAGAGTCGGCTTGGTGCGCCACAAGGACCGAGCTCTGGTTCCCGCTGGCGGTAAAGGTGGAGTTCTGCACATCGATGGAAACCACCTGGGCAGCTGCTGGCCTCGTGACCGTGGCGTTCCTGCATATGCATAAAGCGCCAGCAAACCTCACAAACCGCTCGGCCGTGGCACATACGGTAGACAACTGAACGACAAACACGGCATCGACGCAAGGCGACGGAGCCCGGGCATGAGGCCGCCCAGCGGGGACCAGTACACGACCTGGACGCAAACGAGCAACATTATCACCCATGTGGAACCCGTAGGAGCTGCACGCATTGAACCTCGCAGAGTAACAAGGTGCAACAGCCAAGAACCACAGGGCACGTTCTTTCAGCTCTACCTCCTGGGCCGTGCCCCTGCCGTGGGCCCGCTGCAGCCTGACCCACTGCACCGCTTACCCAAAGGCCACGGCGCTGAACGTTGCTTTCTCCTGAGGCCAACCGGGGGAAAGCTCTGAGAAGTACCCCACGGTCACGTTGCCGTCCTCGATCAGGTCGTTTGCAGCCTGCACAGCAGCGAGCCCAATCGTGTGTTATCACGCTATAGCGATGGATAAGCCCGCGCTGCCAATGGTGTCAAGCAGACAGCCCAGGGCTTGCCTAGTGACAGTGCGCAAACACGCAGTGCCATGGCGCGCACGTCAGTTCCTGCTCCCGGTATCCCGCACCCACCGTGACGCCGACCAGCTGGAAGGTGCAGTTGGCGTACCGGCACCACTGGAAGGCGGCCGAGGCCAGCACCCCCGTGTTGCCGTCAAAGCCCACACCCTCCAGCCGGGTGCTGCAGGCCATGCCCCGCCCCAGCGCGGCAGTGCTGGTGCACCGCACGGCGATGGCCGCCCGCACGCTCCTGTCCCCCGTGGCGTTGTACGGCAGGAGCCCGTTGCCCCTGAAGGTGCTGTTGCGCACCTCCAGCCGCACACCCGGGCCGGGGTCCACCACGCTGATGCACGAGGCGGACACCGGGACGGATCCCAGAAGGCCACCGGTCAGGGAGGTGGTCTGGTGGGGTGGCGGGCACAGCGGGTCCAGGGTAACTTCTTGGCGGCACTGTTCGGGGTAACTGGACAGCCAGGACACGCAAATGCCAGCTGTGGAGACAGGATGCGACTAGTGCAACAATTTGCCCCGGGTTCCGATCTCCCGAACCTCATGCATGTGCCCCGCCCCGCGCCCCCTGACGCTCTGCATCAAACAGCAGAGTAACACGTGCAATACGACTGCCCATACCGTACGTACGTTGTTAGGGGCGTAGTTCTGGGAGAACGTGCAGCCAGACACGCTGAGCATGATTGGAGTTTGTATGGGGACAGGGGGAGGCGGGGGAGGTGGGGATGGCGGGGGCGAGGATGGTGTGCGGGGGGCATTAAACGGTGGACGCGGAGGGGATGGGGGCGGCCGTGGGGGCGGTGGAGACGGTGGCGCTGGTTGGTAAACGTTCACCGCCGGTGCACAGTTTGTGAACGTAATGTCCTCTATCGCGAGGTACTCATCCAGGAGCTCTATGGCGCTGTGGGTGGGGTCCGCGCAGCGCAGGACCGTGCCGTTGCTGCCTGGTGTCGTCCGGGGGAAGCCGCGAAGGGTGACCGCCAAGGTGATATTGATGGGTTCCGCAAGTGTGAAAGTGCCCTCTTGAAGCTGATAGGTGCTGTTAAATACTGCAGTTGCGTCTGCGAGGCGCTCCCTAAGCTGCTCGACAGTGAGAGCTTCGCCGGCCGGCTGTGCCCCCGCCAGCACAAACGTGCAGAGCACGATGGCCGCGAGGTAGCACCACATTTGGTCTACATAGAGATGCATTCTCCGCCCAGGAGGACGCTTGTGATAGGCCCTCGCGGTTGGCTGGGCCGCTTCACTCGTTAGGTCCGTTCCAGCAGCCACATAGGTAGAAGTAATATTATAGTGACCTATGCGTCGTGGAGGAACTGCGGGCGGAACACGAGGCAGCGGAAAGGTAAGTGCGCGAGCCCGCTATCGCAGGCGCAGGCCACGTCCTTTCCAGGAGGGCCGACCGGCACTGATATGCAGCAAGTTGTGGCAAACGTAAACAACCGACACGACGTCTAATGGTGATATGCAGCAAGCCCGCCAGGACTTGTACGATGAACTCGTTCGGGGCACATCGCGGCTGGAAGGCCCACGCCAGTGCTCATGAAGTTAGGCAAGCAATTATGGAAGAAATTTGCATGCTTTACTGTACTTGTTTCGTAGCACGACAGTTTGAAGTTCACAGTCAGACGCTTCAGTGTCGGTTGTGAAAGGAAGTCTTTACACCGCCGCGCAACGTACCTCACCAAGCAAACAGTACAGCAACAAGTGGCAAAAACCTTTGAGTGATACACAGTTAGTGGTGTCTCAGTGGGCCTACGCGAGTGATGAGTGTGGGCCTACGCGCCTTAGCCCCAACGAGTGTTGCTGAGGCAAGATCCTGTTAGCACACGTCCTGTGAGCTATGTCTGTAAGGCTTAGTGCGGTGGCACCCGATACCCCTCCTTGGCTCCCAGCATTGGGGGCAAAACCTAAGACAAACCCGTGCTGCGTACGCCATGGTGACCAGGGGTACTCCGTTTAGCGCCCTAATTTGTAGTACAACATGGAAGCTCTCTGAGCTTGGCGGGGAACCGAAGCTCACTGTGAAGGGGTTTGTTGCATGCTGCTGTTGATGCGTGGGTGGCGGAAATGTCAGAGAAAGAAAGCATGGGCTTTGAACCTGCAGCCTCTGAGTGTAACATACCATTGGGTCGCTTTGAGTGCAGCATACCATTGGGACCCTCTGAGTGTAGCATACCGTTGGGACCCTCATAGCGTAGTGTACCGCAGGGACCCTTTGAGCGTAACATACCATTGGGACCCTCTGAGCGTAGTGTACCGTAGGGACCCTCTGAGTTGCATACCGTGGGGACCCTCTGAGCATAGCATACCCTTGGGACCCTCTGAAGGAAGCCTTGGAAGCCGCATGTATCCGCCCACAAGTGCTTGCCAAGCACCGAATTCCTAGCCCCTGTAATCTTCTCACGAAGGAAAAAAAAAACAGCATAGGGACCCTCTGAGCATCGGAATCCTCTGAGCGTAACATACCATTGGGTATGTTACGCTCAGAGGATTCCGATGGTCAGAGGGTCCCTATGCTGTTTTTTTTTTCCTTCGTGAGAAGATTACAAAAAAAAAAAAATTGGGACTCTCTGAGCACAGCATACCGTAGGGATCCTCTGAGTGTAGCATACCATTGGGACCCTCTGAGCATCGCATACCGTGGGGACCAGTAGGGACCCTCTGAGTGTAGCATACCATTGGGACCCTCTGAGCACAGCATACCGTAGGGATCCTCTGAGTGTAGCATACCATTGGGACCCTCTGAGTGTAGCATACCGTTGGGACCCTCTGAGCTAGCATACCATAGGGATCCTCTGAGTGTAACATACCATAGGGCCCCTCTGAGCGTGGACCCTCTGAGCGTAGGATACCATAGCGACCCGCTGAGCGGGGACCCTCTGAGCGTAGCATACCATAGGGACCCTGTGAGCATGGACCCTCTGAGCGTAGCATAGAATTGGGGCCCTCTTAGTGAAGCATACCATCGGGACCCTAGGCTGTGCCCTCCGTCCTGTGCACCCCACGCTTGTGTGAAACGATTGTTGTGGATCTTTGGCGCTGTTCCTTACCCTGTGCAAATGCCTCGTTCGTCAGGCATGTGGTCCCTGGAGCGCACAGATGCATGAAACCACGTCCTTACACTGCATAGGAGCACAAGCACCAGCACTGGCCCATCACCCAAAGGTGGGGTCTTCTTCACACGCACAAACAGAAGCAGAAGACAGGCTGCACACCACGCACAAGGCAACGCCAGCCAGGCACACTTATCCAAACCGCACAGCCTGCAGAAGAGCGCCAAGCCTGCAACACGCTAGCAGCGAGGGTGCACGAGCAGGCATGGCGAACTTACGCCCGACCCCCCTGCCTGGAGCAGGCCCACAGCTAGCACTCACCCCAATCCCCCTGGAGCAGACCCATAGCTAACACGTCCACCCTCCGCCTCCCCCAAAACGGAGAACCACAGCCTGGCAGCAATGTACGGAGGGGTGAAACGGGACCATGTCGCACACAACCCGCCATCCACCCATACCGCCTCTGCTGTCCACACTGCTGTCCAAGCGGCCCCTGCCGCCTCTCCCGCCATTCATGCTACACTGGCTGCCCTTGCCACCGCCCTAGCTCCCTGCGCCACCGTCCATGCCGCCCTGGCATCCAGCTCCACCATCCATGCTGCCCTGGCCGCCTGCCCTGATGACTTCTAGCTCGGTGATGAAAGTGGTGTGGTTGCGGTGGCACGACGTGGCTTTGACCTGTACTGGGTGGGTGAGTTTGAGGCGTCGGGTTCGCTGTTCAGTTAAGCTGACGTCGTCAAGTGGGTTGGCGTTGGGCTCTGGGTATAGGACAGCTGCCACGGCGGGGTCGACAATTGTTGCTGTGTAGGTGATGTTGTTGGCTGTTAACGTGACTGGGATGGACCAGAGTCCGCTGCCGGTGCCTGTATGTCCTGCCTCGCACTCGTACGTGCAGGTGTTGCTGGTTGCCTCGGCTGACCTAGTGGTATGGCCGAGGCATGTGTAGCGCTGCGCAGCGCAAGCGTTCACGAAAGTCGTGATCTTATGTGGGATGACTTGTAGCTCGTAGATGCTGGTGCTGTCGCTGGGGCGAGGCGGGTAGGGCTGCTGAAAGCGACGTGTCCAAGCGTCCGCGATGGCGCGCTGTTCGCAACGGCGTTGATACGCACAGTCAGCATTGCGCAGTCGTCTGAGCTCAGCCTGCTCGGAGGTTTCAGCCTTCTTAGCCTCCCTCTTGCGAATTCTATCCTTGAGGCGCTCCCGAGCCGCTTCTTCAGGTGAACGGTTGGCGCGCCTAGCACGTTGACGAGCAGCATGTGCAGCCAAGGCTTCAGCAGGGCTCTGTTTGCCCATGTTAAGGGCAGTCCTATACCGCTGCGGTGCCCATCCCGTTTCACACAAGCGACGCAATTACTGCGCTGGGTAGAGGTCTTCTACGAACAATGTAAATATTAACGGGTGATTGGATGGTTGGTATCGGCGTTTTGTTATGGCACTTGCAGATGGGCAGCAGGCCCATTGAACAGCATGCATCTCATCGGTGTCTCATTGGTCCCCGCTCGCCCCCGTAGTCAGGCGCGTCGAAGCGCTCCATGACGCACTGCTAATGAAAAACATGTACAGGCAGCAGCGCCTGGAACGCCCCATGCGCCGTACCAGCCAGAGACCGAGTTGCAAGTTGCAAGTTGAAAGCATGCCATGCCCATGTTCCTCATGGCATTCATGTCTTCACCCTGAACCTTGAAAATTCATTCCATACTGCATCGGTTTGAAATGACCCGTGAGCCGCCAAGCATCCCAACACACAGACCAGATACATCGCAGGCACAGCCGATTACGAACCTGCGGCAAAATTTGCACATACCGTCCAACACCACTACCACGGCCAATAACACATGCGTTAGGCTGGGCGGCCTACGATGTGGCTTCGTCCTTCAGGGTCGACAGCCACTCCCAAATGTAAAAGGCCGGACTCAGGCAGGGCGGGTGACCGGAGCCATTTCCATACTGCCACCAGAACCCATGTCGCAGAAGGCAAGCGGCAGCACGCAGCACGCAGAATGCATGCGGCAACAGTATGCAGCTGAGACTCCAGAACAAGCTGCTGCAGCCCGAAGGGCTAAGGATGCTGCCAGGGCACGTGCACGGCGTGCAGCTGAGACACCAGAACAAGCTGCAGCTCGAAGGGCTAAGGAGGCTGCCAGGGCACGTGCACGGCGCACAGCTGAGACACCCGAACAAGCGGCGGCTCGAAAGGCTAAGGAGGCTGCCAGGGCACGTGAGCAGCGAGCCAAGGCTAAGACCCAGAAGGTAACATCCCACAACCTGGAGATACTGTGCTTCAAGAAATGCAAAAGAAACAGTACCTGCTTTCAGCCACCCCTCCTCACCATGGGTATTCATTGTATGCAGGAGACTATGGTCCGTCCGAACCCCACCAAAGGGAACCAAACGGAAGGGACAATGCCTGAGACAACCGTGGCGCCGACTCGTCCCACATCCACCATACTTGTGTAACAACCTTCTGTTTGTCTATTTCCGAGCATCCAGCTGTCCCCCAGCTCCAAGCTCCTGGCTGTCTCAACCCTCTAATCAAACAAGAAGCGGCCTCCATGGCTTTTGACACCCAGCCCTTGATGTCAGCCTGATATATATACTATAGAATAATAACTTGCAGTGGGATAACTGTCAGGGTATACCACGGGCTGGGCTGGGCTTCCCTGGGCTGGGCTGGGCTGCTTCACTGATTTGGGCTGGGCTGGGCTGGGCTTCTCGGGGACTCGAACCTGTGACCTGCCGCTTTACAGCCCCGAAAGCCTTGGACGCGCTGCCCTACGTTGCCAGCACGGAATGACGCACGGAATGACGCACGGAACGACGCACGGAACGACGGTTTCAGCGGACAAGTCGGCCCTTCTGGCCTGGGGGGGTCCGAAGCGCCCCGTTTTTGGTTTGTG
>VFQN01004820.1_pt1 | contig 17294 bp, 21 predicted proteins | sample 3512371 | NCBI WGS metagenome assembly VFQN01 (sample SAMN10412370, study PRJNA504923) | tailings metagenome | isolation source: Replicate 2 from Balatoc abandoned mine | place: Philippines: Itogon, Benguet | collected 2017-08-28 | reverse complement strand
CCAGGGCCCGGCGCCAGTCGTACAGTACGGTGCAGGGCATGCCAGGGCCCGGCGCCAGTCGCAGGGTACGGTGCAGGGCATGCCAGGGCCCGGCGCCAGTCGTACGGTACGGTGCAGGGCATGCCAGGGCCCGGCGCCAGTCGTACGGTACGGTGGAGGGCATGCCAGGGCCCGGCACCAGTCGTACGGTACGGTGCAGGGCATGCCAGGGCCCGGCGCCAGTCGTACGGTACGGTGGAGGGCATGCCAGGGCCCGGCGCCAGTCGTACGGTCCGGTGCAGGGCATGCCAAGGTCAGGGCACAAATTTCTGTGGCCGTTTGTGGTTGTCAATGTGGTACGTAGCAGCACCACGGCCTCTGGCCGGGACACCATGGCCCCTGGCCTCGGCACCCACCTGCTGCCTTGGCAGGGCGGCGGGGTGCTCAACAGCACTGAAGCCGTAACCGCAAGGCCATGTAGTCCAGCCTCCAGGCGACAAAAGCTCCTTGTTAGTGATGTATACTGTAGCTTGCAGGTTAATCTATATTGATGAAGTCACGCGACATGGTAGGCATCAATGCAGCCCGGTTGTGCCCTGTTGCTGCCCTGTTGAGCCGCACGGGACGCTGCCCTTGGGCGGCGTGGAACGCCAGGGTGGACTCCAAGCTCCGCGCGCAGCAGTGTGCTCAGCACCGTCCACGAGTGTGCTAGCACCCGCGTGGCCGCCGTAGCCACCACCAGGGCTCTAGGCTTAGCGAGGGCTGCGGGCTCCACCGACTCCCGCTAGGTAGCGATACATGGCTGGAGTACATGGAGGCACCTCAGGCCCCTCCGTCTCGGCCCCTGAAGGGAAAACGTTGCGTCACATGGGTAATGGGCTCCAGATCTTCCTCGTGGTGCGGACATGGCCCGACCGTCAAGGCACCATGGCCTGGACGGCCGGCCACTGCGGCCACCCAGCCGCGCCGTGTGCGCTCCGCCGTGTGCGCTCCCTGTAGGGGCAACGTTGCGTCACCTGGGGCCACGGGCTCCCCAATATAACTCGTCTAAAACAAAGCTGTGCCGTTGGCCGAACGGAACTTGGACTTGGAGGAGTGGTTGACATGTCCGGCTTCGGCTCCACGTTCGCCTCCTGGTGCGGCCGTGACTCGGCTGCAAGCACCACGAGGAAGATCTGCCTGGACGGCAGCAGGCCGCAGCGGCAGCCCAGCAGCGCTCTGTGCGCGCTTCACGTCACGTGCGCTCGCCGAATGCTCCACTCCCGCCCGGGCCCTGCAGGGTGCAGCAACCGCAGACACCAGGCCCTCAGCGGATGCCTACAGGTGCCGTGCAGCCAGGTCCGTTGACGTCAGCGCACTGCCTGTGCCTGTGTACACGGGGGCCTCCCCTCCCACCGGGGGTCATCCGCTCCTCTCCCCAACGGGCAGCGGCGTCAGGCACCCACGCCTGGACAGCCGCCGCAGCCACCGCGTACACACCCTCACCCAGGAGGCAGATACACCCTCTGTCCTCAAGCATGCCTCCGCTGCGCTACCCCCGAAAGCACCTTCGCCTACGCGCCCTCCGCCATGGAAGCCCCCGCCCCGCCCCGAGCCCTGTCCTTCCAGGCCACACTTGTAAACCCCCATCCTCCTACCTCGACTGCCCAGGCGACCGCAGGCTCCACCGCCTAGAGGGAAGCCTCCGCCTCCGCCTCCACCTTCAGCCCCGTTGCCATGACTGCCGACACCTCGCTCAACTCCTCCACCACCTGGCCGTATTCATCTCCGCCAGCGGCCGAACCAGCCAGGCCCCGCACCAGGCGCAGCAGCTCCAAGGCTGCCTCCCGGCTAGCCCTGGGCGCGCAATGCCAGGCGCCCTCAACCGGCGCGTCGTCGTACTCACCTTCCCGTACCGCCTTCAGCGCCTCCGTGCCGTACCGGCCCTTGACGTACTGCCGTACGGACCAGCAGGCGGGCAGCTCCACGCCGTAGTACCACCACAGGTTGTCCTCCAGGGTCTGCAGAAAGCCGTGGTGGCCTGGGTCGTCCTCCGCGTGCTCCTGCCAAGCGCGCAGCAGGACACGAAAGTACTCCTGCAGCGCGTGCAGCTTAGGGGCACCACCGCCCCCCTCCTGCCGTCGCAGCTGCCGCTGCTGCTGCCTCCGCACGGCCTGCACCACCTCCTGGTACGTGCCCTCGCCCCGGATCCACGGCAGGGCGAGCGCGCCGTACAGTACGGCATATGCTGCGTCGCGCTCCTCGGCCGCCAGGGCGAAGTGCGGCGGCTCGGGGAGGGGCAGGTCCTGCAGCTCAAAGGCGGGGTCGAGGATGGGCAGCAGGGGGTCAGGGGAGGCCCCAGCCCGCGGCTGGAGGTGCGGCGCGAAGTGGGCGGAGTCGCCAATGGGCAGCAGAGGGTGGCAGGAGGCCCCGCGAGGGGGTTGCTGCAACCCCTGGAGGTTGAAGCAGGGGTTGCAAGTGGGCAGGAGCGGCTTGGCAGGTGGTGGGACGAGGGGCTCGCGGGGCGCGGCGGCAGGGGTGCTGAGGCTCCGATCCGGCTTGGCCTTGTCAGCCGCCAAGGGCTGAGAGGCACGTGGCGCGGAGGCCAGGTCTACGGACTGCAGCGAGGCAGTGGCGGATGGTGGCGAGGATGGCAGGATGGGGGGTGGTGTGGGGCTGGGGGTGCGAGGCAGGCCAGGGGGGGCCGGCTGCTCAGAGCTCTGGGCCCTGCCCGTGCGCCTTGTGCGCTGCCCCAGGGTGCCAGCGTGCGGGATGGCCTGTTCCAGGGGTTTGAGAGTGGCATTGGCGGCTGCATCCACAACGCGTGGTGGCGGCGATGGCGGCGGTGGCTGGCGTGGTGGCGGCGGCGGCGGTGCGTAGAAGAACGCGGCTGGTCCGGTTGCGGCGGGGACGGGGCCCATCACCTCCTGCGACTGCTGCCCCTGTTCCCCGCGCTGTAGTCGCTGCCTGGCACAGCCTGCGCCACCAGCCGAGGGTGCCTGCACCCCGCGCTCCGGAACCGCGGCGGCTGCGCTGCAGGGCAGCGGCGCACGTGGCACAGGCGGCGGCGGCGAAGACGCGTATAGCGCCGACTCAGGCTGGCGGCCCGTGCGTGCTGCGGCCTGCACCTGCTGCCCCGCACCCACACCCTCGCCCCGGATCGCACGCTGCCTGGGGCGGCGGATGACGTTCAAGTCCCTGTGCTCCGGGCCAGCCGTTGAGATGCGCGACGATGGGAGGGCAGCATGTGGCTGCGGCAGCGGCTGGAGCGGAGGCGCACGCGACGGGGGCGGGGGCGGGGGTGGAGGGGGACGTGCGGCCGTTGGTGTTGCATCAATAAATGCAGCCCAGCCGCGCAGCGAAGTCCCGTAGCAGCTAGGCTTGAACTGCTGCAGCTCCCAGGCATCGAAATTCGGGCCGCTGCCGTACAGGAACGTCATTTCGCTGTCGGGGGGCGCCTCGGTGTCGCGCCGCAGCAGCCAGCATGCCAGGGTTGCAATGCCCTCCATGCGGGGGAGCTTCCAGGCGGACAGCATGGACTCCGGCTGCGGTGGCGCGTGCCGAAACGTCATCAATCCACGCATGCTGCTCCCGACGAGGTGGGAGCGGGGCAGCAGGAGCTGCAGGGTATCGCGCAAGGCCTTGCGGTAGGCGACATGCATCTTGCGCTGCTTTTCCCGGCGCGAGTCACTCCCTCCCAAAATCGACTGGATAGAAGCCACGTAGCGTATAGCCAGCGCCTTCGCCCGTGCTTTGAGCTTAGCGTCATCCATATCGTCCTGCAGTTGGTGCAGAGCAGGGCAACTCACATAAGACGTTGGCGCAAGTCGCAAAACTTAATGATAACAGTGTCACATCTCCCTGGGTGTTTAGGATCGGCAAGGTAGAAGCATGAACGAGGCCGTGGCCTGTCATCAACTAAACGGCGCAGACGCCTGGCCAACGCATTCCAAGCCCCGCCCTACACAACGCATAACAGTCCTTGTATAAAGCAGTGGCCGGCCTGCTTCCGCACCTTGACGGAAGAGACCATCGACACCGACGCAGGCGTTTAAGAGCAAGCCCCAAGCCCAGGTCGCCAAGGCCAGGCCCGTGCGATAAATGTCACCAGCACGAACCGCTATAAGTATAGGTGTCTAGCACATGCAGCGATGGCTCTGTTTGGAGGGGCCTGTACGCCACCTGTACATGGTCCCTCAGCGCTCAGGGGAGCCCTCCGGGTACCCACCCAGCAGGGCGCACGGCGGCGCATGCAACGCAAGTGCCTACATGTGCAGACACGTGTTGCCTAACACCAATGGCGAGACTTCTCCTCGTCAGGGTCGCTGTTGCGCCCCAGGATCCGTGAACGGTGTTGGCATGCACATACCGTAAGCGCACGGAACCGTAAGGGTAGAGGTGGGATTTCGGGTGGAGCAACCCGCATCCACCGTACGTAACAGGGGGGCATGGGGCCAGCAGGTTTCGCTCTGCCCCTGCAATGGGGCATGTGTGCTGCTGCTGCTGCCTGCCTGTGCCAGGGGTGCCATGTGGGTCTATCAGGGCAGCACGCTCTGTCGCTTGTGGTACGAGGTGTGCGCACGGCTCTGGTACCTTACAAGCTGTTACAAGGTACCTTGCAAGCAGCCTGCCGGTTTGCATGCACTTCATTACATCGCTGCTGCCGGCCGAGTTCTTGAGCTTATTGCAAACAGGCGCAGAACAGGCGCAGGCGCCACAGGTGCTTTGCTGTCAGGGAGGCTGTTGGGCCGCTGAGGGCATCTGTGGGCAGCAGGGGGGACTCCTCTGGTGCGGTGCGTTCCTGCTACTCCTGCTGTGTGCAAACCAGCGTGCAATCAATGCGCAGCTACATGCGGTAGGAGCCAATGACATAATGTGTTCTTGTCAGACTTTTCTTGCAGTTTAGGTTCCGCTGATGCAGCGCCAACACGCATGGCCTGAGCTCAGTCTCGCCCTAGCCTAGTCTGAAAGACCACACTCTGTTCAGCCGCTGGCCAACGCCACGCATAGTCACAATGCGAGCAACGACACGTCTGCTTTTTTAACTCCGGTAACACACTGTATCAACGTTCAGCTGCAGGCACAAACACACACACGTGCGCTGCAGTAATTGTGGTGGCTTGGTGTCCACTTGGGCAGAGCCAAACCCTAGAGCCGCTTGCACACAACCTCCAGTGCCCATGACTACTGTATGAAGTCATGGCATCTCGTTGTGCTGCGAATACAGGTCCCACCATTCATGCGGCTACAGCCTTCCTACTCTCAGCTCGCTCATACTCGCAGTAATGCGCGTGCAGTACCGTGCTCAACACGGGACACCCGTAGCTGCACCACCAGATGTGCTCGCTAAGGCAGGGTCGCGGCATGACATGGCAGCCCTTGCTCCCCAAAGGCCGACCCACGGGTCAGGTCTTAACCCAAAAGGCAGTCCCGCAGACAGTCGTCCAGCAGGTCCCCCTCATGCTCCCCCGCCTCGGGCAACGTCACAGCAGGCGGGGCGTAGGCAGGAGCAGCCGCAACAGCCGCAACGTGAGCAGCAGGAGGAGCAGCCGCAGCCGCAGCGGTCGCGCTTTGGGCAGGCTTGCTCCCCACAACTTGGGTGGTGCCGCTGTGGATGGGCAGGATGCCCCAGAGCCGCAGCTGCACGGCCATTGAGCGCCGCACCACCACGGCGACCATGCACCCGTCGCCGCCCGCCGTGCTGCTGCACACGTACACCAGGTGGGGCTGGGGGCCGTACAGCTCGTGCAGGCCGTAGTGCTGGCCGCCGTACTGTACGAGCAGCCTGCGGCGACCGTACTGGTCCTCGTCGTAGACCACCAAGTCGCACCGCTCGATGGGGTCCCTGTCATACGGTACGGCACGGCTGCGGTCACTCTTCTTGGGACCAATTAGGCTCTGGCGCTGCTCGCCGTGGGTTACGGCATGGGTGTTCTGGGCACGCTGAACAACAGTGGTTGGCTGAGCCTGCAGCTTCGGGAGTGATGACGCAGCTCCGGGCACTGAGCCACGAGCACTGTGGGTTAGCTGGTGGGTTTGCTGCCTTTGGACGCAGCGGCCACGGCCTGGGGTGACGTTAAGAGAAACACCCCCAGCAGTGGTGGGAAGGGAGCTGGCCAGCTTCAGCTCGCAAGCCAGGCTGCAGCTGCCACTGCCGCTGGCGCTGGTGCTCCCGCCGTAGCTGCTGCCGGGACGGGTGCTGTCGCTCCAGGCGCCGCTGAGGTTGCTACCGTAGAAGCCGACGGAACTGCCATCACCGCTGCTGCTGCTGCTGCCGCTGCTGCTCCTCTTGCTGCCGGTCTGGGAAGCCTCACCTCTCTCATCACCCTCACCAAACAGGAGCTCCGAAGGCGAGGAGGGTGAAGTGAGGTAGGAGGAAGACGGGGGAGAGGCGGGAGGGGAGGCAGAGGAGGGCGGGGAGGCAGAGGAGGGAGACAGAGAAGCGGTGGGGGAAGTGGACGGGGCGGAAGGTGCGCGGCAGCTGCTCACCAGCTGCTCAATAAAATAGTACAGTTGGGAGCTGAGGAAATAACCAGGGGGCACGGTGGGGTACGGCATGGAGAGAGGGGCCTGGACTATGCGACCCTTCACAGCCGTGGTGGGAGGAGGGGCAGAATGGGGAGGAGGGATGGGAGCCGCCTTGCTGGTGAACGTGGTGGGTGCGGCAGGTGGGGCGGTGGCAGCCGTGCCAAAGGCCGGGTTGACACGCGAGGCGGTGGTGATTGTGGTGGAGTCGGGTGTGTCCGGCGGTGGTTGGGAGCGGGGCTGGGAGGGGGAGGAAGGGGAGGAGGCGCCGGCCTGCTTGGAGGTGAGATGGGAGAGCGCGGGTAATGCGGCGAGGGGCGGGAAGCTCTCGTCGCAGCCCAGGGTCGGTGGGCCAGGAGGGGCGTTGGGGGCGGCATTGAAGACCTTGGGGGTGGGGGCAGGACGGCTGGTGGCTGCCGCGTAAGAAGTGTTGGGATTGGGCGCAGCTTTGGGGTTGGGTAGAGCCTGAGGAGGCTTCGGGACGCAAAAGGCAGCACCCCCGACGGGGTTGGGGCGAGGAGGAGGTGGTGGCGATAGTGGAGGAGGGAAAACGGTGTGAGGGCTCGGGCGCTGTGGGTTGGTTGGCTGTTGGTCGGTCGTCTGATGGTCCTGCTGGGTTGCCTTTTGCTGCCTCACAATGGGCCGGCTGTGGTTGTAGGGCACGTGTGCGCCAGCCGCAACACCAGGGGTGCTTGGAAAGCCGAAAGAGCCACGCACGTTGGGTTGGGGGCCTGGCTGGATGTTTGGCTTGTCCCTTGGCAGCTCTACATGGGGAGCAATAGGGGATCCAGCTTGGAATGGAACGGAGGGAGTGTGAAGAACGGGAGATACATGGGAGCACCGCATGCACATCAGGCTCCGGAGCATAGCTATGGCAGCATGCTATCGTCTAACACTCCTCCGCTGGTAGGGGTCAGGGGATCTCCCCTGGTAGCGGTGGAGCCTGGTACCCTGTCCCCACCAGTCCCCACTCACCGGCGGCACAAGTTGGGTTCTTGAGGCCGTGCTTGTACGCACTTGGGACAGGTACCGCATTCGAACTGCTGGACATGATTGCTTGAATAGCAATTGCAGCCGCGTTCAAATGCTTGGGCTGGGAGTGCTGGGCCTTGGCTGCCTGCTGCGAAGCTGTCTGGCCCGCCACAGCGGCCGCAATGCGCTGCTCCCTCTTTTTGGAGTTGTGGTTGGTAACAAACTCGCGCTTGACGACACGGCCCTTGCACTCTCCCCGCAGACTCATGGGGCAATCACCCCGGACCTGTGGCGCAGGGGTGGCAGGGAGAGGCACAACGCAAGACGTTTCCAGCAGGGGTTCAGGTAGCATTACCTCCGAAAGCCTCATTGTATACTCGCAAGCGCTGGTCTGCAGGTTGATCTTGAGCGGCGGTAACACAAGAGGCAGCCCATGGGTGCCTGGGCCCTGGGATACAAGACAGGTGCTATCCCAAAGCCTCGTGCGTCACCACACGAGTCGCCTCTCCCAGACCTACCGTGTCACTGTGCCGACCTTTTGCCTTCTCGCACTTCATTTTCTGCTTCTCGTAACAACACTTGCAGAAACGGCGTCCGGCGCTGGAGCACTTCGTGTCGCTGCACGTGATAGTACTGCGTCAGGGAACAGGCACAAGGGGCGCAGGTCCAGTTGAGCTACTAGCCGCAGGGGAGCTCCCCTGACACGCAGGCAACCAGAATGTTCTAGGCGCCTGGCGGCCAGCCAGTGATGCCTGAGCAAATTCCTGTGATTCGACAAATTGTGAGTAAGATTGCCGATGTACAGTATCACTGCCTCGCCCCAAGGTCCAGTCGGGAGAAGCCCGCCAATTCGTGCCTGCCCACAGCTAACGGCCTTCTCGCCGCGCGCCTACCACTTACTAGTAGTCAGCGACTTCTAGCACCTCATCACCGCAAATGGGACACTGTCGGTCGGTGGCTTGTTGCTGCTCAGTCGCAATACCAACCGTTGACATCCTCGGAATTGTTGGCTGCTTGGTAGCCTGAGCAATCAGCGACGCGAGCAGCACAGGCTTTGTACTGGCAGGAGATCGACAGCGAGCGTAAGGGGACATGCGCGGCAGAAGCAGGGAAACGCGGCAGCGTGAAAACAATGCTTCTCCCAAACCCCACTTACCTTTCGGGCCATGTTGGTTGTTCCAGACTTAAAAACGGGCTATGCCTTGTCGTTGTAGGCGAGCATGAGAGTTGGGTATTTGTGTTCTTGCCCTGTCCTGTCTGGGCCCTTAGGTTCAATTCTTGAGACCGCCACGTCACTAGTTGTGTCTGACAGGACAGATACTACGTGCTACTATCATGATGGCGTATCCCCGATTGACTAGTTGCTTCTCCAGTTCCATAATACTGCACTGGTTTTTGACTGGTGAAGGAACTGTGCCTTTCGCGTGGACCCCCCTTCGGCAAGCTACCGCACGGCCGCCCGTGAAATCAGGGGAGGTCCCTTGGCCCGCACTGCTGGGCGGAACCGGGAAATCACTCGAGAAATGCCACCCTTATATCGTACACAAGCGGTGCAACTGCTCCCCAACAAGGCTTCCCTGCATCCGTGCCAAGCATGAGGTAGATGGCTGTGTCCCTCAGGAAGGCTCAACTGTATCGATAACTGCAGGCACGGATGCAGGGGCAAACCCAGGGGACCTCCCCTGGGCAAACCAGTCGCGCTCACCGCAAAGCAGCAAACGTTGCGGGCAACGAACACTGAAGGAGATGATAGCATTGAGGCAAAGTTGCACGTTGCCGTTACGTGCATAAGGCCCGTATGCCCTCGACACCAGGCATGCATCCGCCTCCCATCCTGCCCTGTGATCTGGCGGCCTGAGCAAGCAAGTGTGTAGTAGGATGCAGTGATGGCAGGTACAACGCATGTTTCAAAGCGAGCCTGAGCAAGCAAGTGTGCTGCTAATGGACTTAGCGGGGACCCAGCCGGCTGGCACGTGGCACATGCGGCAGCGTGCGCAAGGAAATACAACACAATACTGTACAATACAAATAAGGCTCACCTCCACTCGCTGCTGCTGGGGAGGGCAAGGCTTGTGGGTGTGGCGCAGAACAAGGGCGGGAGGGGGAAGGGCGGCCGGGGGGGGGGGGGGGGGGGGGACGGGAGAAGGAAGCAGCTGCCTTACCGTAAACCGCCGTCCGCCGTCAGCAGCCTACCATGACAGCAACGGCAACGGCAACTACCATGCTCCACGTGGCACTCCCGCGTCCCCAGGCACAGGCAGTTTCAGCACACAGGCCCCACTCCATTGGGACGTCATGGCATCTGACACAAACCTCCGCCCTGTTTATGAGGTACTCCCGATAGTGAGGGTGCGTGGACGCAAGGGCGGCGCCTCGTGCTACTGCCGCCACAGGCCGTGGCGGTTGGTTAGAGATATTATTGAAGGACGTGGGAAGGCGCGAGCTGGACCCTCTGATCCTGACGACGAGGCAAGCGGTACGGTCTACGGTTCGTTACGGTACACGAGGTGCAGACTGCAACGGATGGCGCCTCTGTCCATTGTTCCCCAACCCCTGATGACAGACTTGCTGCAGCCCTTCCCTAACACACAAACAGGCTCACAACCCTAACCCACATAACTATCCCCAGTACCCCTCGGCTTCTTACTCCCAGCTGCTAGGGAAGAGAGTTATTAACTGGGCTGCATCCGAGGCGGGCAGGAGGGCAGCAGGGGGACAGGGGCGCACGGGGGACCCTACACACGTGTCGCTCAGGCTGCTGCTCCTCTGCCAGGCCTACGAACAGCAAAGCACCAGTCCGGAAGTCTCTCTCTCGCGTTTACAGTGGGCGAGAAACCAGTTGTTGTGAAGCGTTGTGCCCTGTAGTGGCGTCCACTCCAAAGCGGACCATGCACCTTGAGTCGGTTCCCGCTCAGTCTTTTACGTCTCCTTTCACACCAGGGTACAGCGCGTCATGCGTCTTTCTCACCAAAAAGATCGTGCCTTCAACCTGATGTCTTTGACCTCTTAGCTCCAGCGATTACAGCCCGCATGTGTCCTACCTCGGCTGCCAGGTTCCAACACGTGTGCCGCTGGCCTCAAGCACACGTGCAAAGTGACACACTTATTAACCCGCCAAAAGTTACACACTGTACATTGTAACGTACAGTCGGGTCCAACCACGCCATGCAGGCGTTGCATGCGTATGACACTAGAGTACAGCTTATTATGTGCAACGGGTACCGGTATGCCGGTATACACGTCGAATCCTGAGCGGCGTGCAGGAGCCCACAGCCCAGGCACAACCCACACCCTCGAGAACCTTTCCGCCGTCTTAAACCGCCAAAACGGCCCGCGAGAGACCATGAGCTTCCGCCATTACAAATCGATAAGTATGGCATGCCAGAATGCCATTTGTGAAGTGCGCCCAAGCCGCTAGAAGACAGGCAGGTTGGGCCCGCATGCTGAGAGACCCAGCCGCACGCACGCCACACTCGCTCACGCGCACAGCTGCGTGATCCAGTCACCTGACCCCCGACAGAGCACGCCTGCTTATCACATATCTTTAAACCTCCTTCTTCCAGGCTTCGGCGGAGGGCCAGTGCTGCGGGATGCACGCCAGCCAGGCTGACCGCCGTTGGGCCTCGGAGCACCACACCGCCACGCGCAGCTTGGAGCACCGAGCGCACCGGCGGGCCGGCCTGTCCACGCCCCCGTGGAACACCCCGCCGTACTGTACGAGCACCATGCCGTTGCTGCTGTCCAGCAGCAGCAGGTCGTACTGCAGAATGGCCTCCTCACCGCTGTCGTACGCGCCGCGGCGTGCAGGTGGAGGGGAAGGAGGAGGCGAGGCAGCCAAGGCACCCGTAGCCGTGGCCGTTCCTGCCTCTGCTGCTGATGCAGCTGCGGCGGCGGCGGCGACGGCGGTGGCGGCGGCCAAGTGCGGGTAGGAATCAGCGCACTGGAGAGGGGCAGGGCCGGGGCGCGCGACGGCTGCCGCGTAGGACGTGCTTGGCTTGGGGCGGGTGGGAGGCCACACCCTGCCCGCCGAGCGTGCCCCCGGCTGGTGGCCGCCGGCAGGGGGCGGGAACAGGTCCTCGTACTGGACTGGGCTGGGCGGCAAAGCAGCGGGTTTCGGACCCTGAGAGGCGGAGGTGTAGAGCCCATCGCCGGCGACGTCGAAGCAATGGGCCCTGGCCCTGGGGCCGCCGTCGACACCACGGGGCTCGCCGCCAAGGCTGTCGAAGTAGAAGGTTTCGGGGCCGCGGACGACGGAGTTCATTGTCATTTGGATGCCTCCCGCGGCGTACAGGACGGCAGGCGCGAAGCCGTACTCGGGCACGAAGCCGTCGGCGTAGCACAGTGGTGGTGGCCCTACGTACGGTGCACGCAATGAGAGGGGCACGTGGGGAGAAAGCGGTGAGTTGCATGGCAGGTGTAAACGGTGGCGGAAGGTGGGGTACATTTTACCACGACCTGATACGACTGAATCTGACCGCATTCACTTGTCGCTCCAGATTTGTTCATGCGTGTACGATTCTACGCATGCAACAGCAGTGGGTACATGTACGTGGAAGCAGCGGATCTGGACGGTCCTTGACCATGCCCACCCTCCCGACTCCCACACCTGACCTGGCTTAGTTGGCGCAGGCGGAAAATAGTCCTGCAGAAAGGTGCCGCCGCCGTCGATGCTGCCGCCCGTGTCGCAACCGGTGTCGTAGCTGCAGCCGCTGCTGCGGCTGTGCACGTCACTGCCGCCAGTGCAGCAGCTGCAGCCGCCGTCGCTGCAGCTGCTGCGCCTGCTGCCACTGCCGCCGCCGCCGCCACCTGCTGCTGCTGCCCCGCCGGAGGGCATGCCATGGGGGCCGCGGCTGCTAGGAGCAGGCTGCTGCCCCTTGCTGGGCGGCGTACGGGCGGCTGATGAGGGGCCACGTTTCGGGGGCGGCTGGTGGGTCTGGGCGGCGGCAATGCGCTGCTCCTTCTTCCTCTCGTTCTTCGGCGTCACCTCGTGGACCATGTGGGCGCCGTGGCAGGTGTCACCGGGCCGCTTGGGGCAGCAGTCCTTGAACTGAGCGGGCGCAAGGAAAGGGGAAGCGGAAGGGCACAAGATGATTTGGACAGAGGAGGCCGGGGCGCGGGATGTGGCGGCAGGTGCGGTGTCTGCTTTGGTGGACAGGGGACGCATGGCCATGCCCACGCTCGCGGCTGCATACGTGCCGTGAAGATGCTAGTACCGACGCTGATGCGAACTGGGAGTGCCCGCGGACACAAGTTGGTGCCCATATGGTTTACCTAGGCGAGCATTGTGCTACATCATGAGCAGGTAGACAGGAAAACAGGTACGGTACACAGGTGGGATGCATGTACGTACGTAGCAGTCACCACATCACGTAGCCTATCGGGTGGCAGGCAAGCTACCGATCGGTACGTCCAGGCAAGTCAACCCACAGGTCGCAGGCGAGGGCGGGTTTAGGAAAGCTCCCCTTGCGAGCGACAGTATCCGTTCGGTGTTTGTGCCAACTTTATTTTACGCAACCCAGCCTGGGCCCCCACCCGCGCCCCTCCCATGCTCACGTTACTGCGGCCTCCATTCTTGCGGTAGTGTGCAAGCTGCTGCCGATGACAGCTGTGGTCGACCAAGCGCCCTGCGTTTAAGCAGTTCTGGGTGCACTTGAGGACCCTGCAGGCAGAAGGACAGAGCCCAGCCAGCGACACGTCAGCAAGACGGACATGTTCCGTTGGAAGCACTGAAGAGTCATGAGCTCTCACGAGTAGTAAATAAATGCATGTGCGTAGTGGTCGGCCCGACTGCAGTCGCCCAGGGCGCCAGTCGCCCTTTCTGGTCGTAAATAGGCAGGCCGGCCACGTGGCCAGGAAACGACCAACGTCCCAAGCAACAAATGCTTCGCGCATGGGCCTTACAAGCTGATACCGTCACTAAAATCATATCATGTTCAATGCATAGAAGGTGACGTTCATGCGAACGCGGCCCTCATTGGTTGCGTAGTCCAAGTTCGCAAGTCGCACGCATCCCCTACCGGTACCCATCCCTGCCCAGGGTCCCCTGCCCGCAATCGCTTTACGTTGCGCAGCCCGACTCACAGGTGAGTCGCCTTTTTATCGACTGGTTGCAGACAGTAATAGCAAGGGGGATTGTTGTCGACGAGCTGTCCTGGGGACGCCATTGCCGACCGAGGTTGAGGCTTCTGCTGCGCCTGGGAATCCTGCAATGTATGAAATGCACATTGCTTTACATACGGATTATTTATGGGCGCAGCGAGACCCTGTGCGCGTTCCAAGTGCAAAGCCCTGCGCATGCGGACATTACATCCACAAGAACAAACGCGCCAGCGCGTACCTTACGGCACATGACTGATGAGCGGATGTTACAGAATATTTTGCAGGTTGACGTATCTATTGACTGGCAAAGCATAGCCTAAATAACAACAAAGGCCGGGTTGTACGGCACGCGCTACCTGCCCCTACCTACCAGGGCTACTACAGATCCGTCTGACCTGTGTGAGGCCGCGGGGTTGCAGTCAAGAGTGCTACCAATAACATATAATGCAGTTTAAGCTTTTATCTTGAGAGCCTGCTGCCTTGCTACCGATGCAGTTACTCGGCTGTAATGCGCCGACCGAATTCCTGCCATACCGCGGGTAACCAACCGTACTCAGTAAAATGACCTGCATACGTAAGCTGGCATCCCAGAATGCAAATAAACCTACTCATGATACGCAATTTTTACAGGACGTTTGGGGCGTTGCAGGTTCGTTAATCACAGGGCCTCAGGGGACTCGGGCGTCAGTTGTCTCAGCAGGACCCGACTGCTGAGCCCCTTGGCCATGACCAGATCCTATCTTATCCGCCATTAGTCGTGGCGCATATGCGCAACCATAGGTTCATATTGCATCAAGGAAATTAAAGGTGTCAAACCCCACCCTGAATCGCAGCCTTGGTAAGTGAAGGCCTCCGTGTCCCAGGTTGGTGCATGGCAGTGTGTTGAGTGTGGGTCCAGCCCGGGTCCAACGCGGTCCATTCGAAGCTACAAGTGCACGCACAACCATTCACCAACGCTGAGCAGAGCAGTCTACAAACTCCAAGCGAGCCAGCACCAACGCAGGAGAGCCGCTGTCGATGGCAAACACAACCCCATACATACGACGTAACACTCACGGCCAGGTGGGGCTTCCAAGCCACGTGCCCCCTAGCGCCTTCCGGCCCGCTCACCCCCGAAACCGGCCAGCTCCCAACTCCCAAACACTTCACTCCACGCCCAAGGCTCGCTCGCTGTGTGCCACACACGCAGCAACCAAGTCCGCGCACCTTTGGAAAAGCCACAACGCCGAGCGGCGCTGCACCGCCACGTGCCACGTGCCGCGTCCGACATGGCTACAGGTGCACCATGCACCGACCGCCTCCCTCCCTCCCTCCGCCGGCGCCGTCATTTTCGCCCCTCCTGGCAAAGCGGCGCGTGGCGTGCCTCCGTCCAAGCCAAGGTTATGGACTCCCCCGCCTCCGCCCAGCCTCCGCCCAGCCGCCCAGAACGCGCCGCCGCCGCCGCCGATGCACCCACGCACCCCCTGTCCGCTGCCTCGCCCCGCCCTCCCTTCCCTTCCCTCTCTTCACTCCACTCCTGCTGCAGCTTGGCACGTCGCGCCTCGGCGTGCCGAATCATGCCGCGGCGTGCTGCCGCGCCATTCGGTCCAGCCCGGCCCGGGCAGGCACGGCACCCGTCACCCCTGCTGCACCTCCCACCACCACCACCACCACAAGCCCGGACCACCGCCGACTGAGGCCGCTGCTGGCGCCATACACGTGCCGCGCTACGCACGCCACCGACTTGCCGGCCCCCCGACCCCCGTCCGTCTGCCTTCCTACCACCTACACCCCACCCCGGCCCTTTGCCGCTCCACGGTTGGCCCCCCCACCCGCCCAGCGCCCGCCGCCGCGAATACGGCACCCAAGCACCTGCCTGCAGCTCCCTGCCATCGCAGCTTGGCAAAGCGCAGGCTGGCGATGCTCCCCGCGCCCATCCCCTTGCCGACGTATAAGCCTCCCCATGCGACGAGCACCTGACGCCCGGCAACCGCCACTGCGGTCGCAGCAGCTTGGCAAAGACGCGATGCTGCCTCGACACCCTTTACTGGCCTTCCCCCACCCCCACCCACGCCCAGCCGCCCAGCACCCAACGCCGCGCCGTTGACGCTGACGATACGGCAAAGCACCTGCCCCCTCCCTCCCATCCCTCCGTCACCATCCTTCACTGCCGTCGGAGCTTGGCAAAGCGCGTCGCGGCGTGCTTCCTGGCCACCCTGTCGAACACCGCGCCCGCGTACACCCACGATATGAGCGGCCCCAGCAGCCCCAGCAGCATGTCCAGCAGCACGCCGGGGAAGGAGCGCGGGATGAGGCCCTTGTTGATCGTGGCGTGCAGCTGGGGGGCAAACGGGGCCGGGGGATAGCGGCAGAGTGAATGGAAAGGGAGGCCCATGTTCACGGTAGCGTGAATCTGGAGAAGGCAGGAGGGAGGGGAAACATACTGGCCATGTTGGGGAGGGGAGGGTATTGCCAGGAGGAAGTCCTCACAAGTAACACGACGGCGTGGAATGCGGGGTTGCAGCAGTCAGGAGCGTAGCGGTACTACCTCTAGCACCCCAGGCCCACTGGCCGCCGCCGCCGCCGCCACCGCCACCGCCGCCACCCAGGGTCCCACCCCTGGCCCCACCAGCAGCCCCAGGTCTGCGTTTCGCATCAGGCCGTGCCTTCACCTGAGCACCCATGTGCTTGCAGTACACAACGTGTTGCCAGCCCAGTACCCCTCCCGCTCCCCCTTTGTCCCCCACCTGCAGCCCCAGGTCCGGGTGCCCCAGCAGGCGGTCCCTGTGCCTACCAGTAAGTACTCGAGTGCTTGAAGAGCATATCATCTCACCAACATATTGCCTCTCCCCTGCCCCCCTCGCCCCACGTTGTTTCCCCACCTGCAGCCCCAGGCCTGGGTTTCCCAACAGGTAGTCCCGTTCCTTGGACAACGGCAGCACACCGTCTAACCCCATCCTTGCTCTGCCCCCCACCTGCAGCCCCAGGTCGGGGTTACCCAGCAGGTAGTCCCCCCGCAGGATGCCCTTCATCAGCACGCCCGCGACCTGCGAGGGATGGGGGTGCACGTGGAGCGCGAGGAAACCGTGTCAGGCGTCAGGGAGTCACGGGAACACTGTTGCCGCAGCGCGGAGTGGGGGGAAGCTGCGGCGCCCGTGTTTCAGCACAACGGCGACAGTGGGCGTCGGAGAGGGGTCGTGTGGGGGTGGCCTACACCTACGCATGTAACCTGCACGGGTTGGGACTTGGGAGGGGTGTCCACGAGAGGAGGATGACCCGTGAGTGTGACGACAAAGGGCGCTGTAGAATGACGTCGAGTGGGAGGGGTGGGGGTGGGGGGAGGGAAAGTAACCGTGGAGCGGCAAAGTAAATAACCGGAAACGGCCAGCCTGCGGAGAGCGAAGGGGGACTGAGGAGGGCAGCGTTAAGGTGTAGGTGCACGGTGCGTCGAGGGTTGGGCGGTGCATGGGGCCGTGTGGGTGGAGCAGGCCGGCAACCGCTATGATGCCAATAGAGGCGACGAACACGTGTGGCTTGCCCGCAGGGTGGCAGCAGCGTGTCAGGGCGCATGAAGGCACTGACGTACGGGAAAAGGGTGCCGCTGAGACCGCATGCGAAAGGCGTATAGGTATGGCGCGTGCGCCACAGCTACACGCTGTCGTGGTCACTCACGCAATCGCGCCTCTTCCGACACACATGGTCGACGTGTAGCCCCCCCCTCCCCGCCGCCCCCCCGCCGCCCCCCCCCCCCCCCCGCCCCT
>VFQN01004819.1_pt1 | contig 17294 bp, 25 predicted proteins | sample 3512371 | NCBI WGS metagenome assembly VFQN01 (sample SAMN10412370, study PRJNA504923) | tailings metagenome | isolation source: Replicate 2 from Balatoc abandoned mine | place: Philippines: Itogon, Benguet | collected 2017-08-28 | reverse complement strand
AACCGTTGCCGAAACGGCCGTCAAAATTATAATAATTCTGAAGACCGGGACACTGGTGTACAGCATCAACGAGTGATAGCTCTACTCTGCCTGCTTTTAAATTACTGCCTTGTGGGCCACACGCTCTGATCGGCCCACAGGCTGCCACGTGCAGGGAGTGTTCGCGGTGCTTGTCGGAACTCTTGTGTTAATGAAGAAAGGCACATCAACGTGTTACATGTATTGGGTGCAATGCAAGATGTAGCGTTAACCCGTATGCATGCTATTGCAGTTGTGTTGTCAAGGTAGGCCGACCACCGCACCGAACACAGCAGGGCTACACTACGGTCAGGTGGGGGCGGGCCTGAATGCACTGGCGCACCGAGGCATCAGGCCCGGGGCACCCGCACCCGCCGGCAGCCAGAGGGACCCTACAGCCCGCAGCAGCTGCCATCTGCTACCGCCACGGCTTGCGTGTCAAATGCTTCACACGCGCCGACTTGGAGTGCTGCTTGCGCAGTCACAGGGCAATCCGTAACGGTCCCGGCACCAACAACCAGAAAGAGTCAAACAGAAGTGCCCCTGAACAAACGACCAAAACCGCCACCACGGCGGACAAACCACCAGTAACTGTCGTCAAACCTTGCACCCACCGCCTGCCCCAGGACGTCCGCAAGGCGTTCGAGCAGACGGCGCACTGCAGGGGATGATGCAGCAGTGCACCTGGGGGCAAAGTAACAAACTAAACCCACCCTCACCCATGATGCTGCCCACCGACCTGCACATCTCTCAACACTCAACAATCGTGAACGCGGAGCAAAACAGCTGGGCGACGGGTACAGACCTTGCCCAGGGCACAACACAGCTGGGGCCCACACTGTACAGTAGAGACACGCGTACCACACTCCCTAGTTCTCTCAGCTACCGGCCAATGCCCCTTGCGTCGGCTACGCTGAGACGCTGTGCCTGACCTTCACCGCACACACGTGCTCTCGGCCACAGACCAGAGCCCGTCTCCAATGTCCGCTGCCCCCTCGGCTTGGGCATTAGGGACACTTTGTAACAGGTAAAGAATCCAAAGTCAGGGGCCAAACGCCTTGTCTGCCAGTAGCGCGCGCTCAGCATACCGTTTGCTGCACCCATGCAGCAGTGAAACAGCGTTCAGGGCAGCCGGTTCAGCAGCAATGCCCGCCATTTGCGGGGGCCAGAATCTCTCACCGATAAATCTCTCGCACACGTCTCTCGTTCTCATGTGCATTCGTCCACCACAGTAAAACGGCGCACTGCTATTACCAGCGGTTCTTGACATGTCATCCGCTTGCGCCGTATCACGTCTTCCAGCCCTCAAACCATGTACGGACCGTCCGACCCTCCCAAGCTCCGCCGGGCTGCACCGCCATTGACATTACCTCGGCATCAAATCCCCCATGCACATTAGCCCCCCCGCCCAGCCCCAAGGAGGAGTCTTTCAGGGCTCAGCGCCTGTCATCCGGCGGCCGGGCGACCGGAAGGAGATCGTCCCTCAGTCGCGGCTACCACAATCGCCGCCACCACCAACGCATACTGTTACACGGCGCACACACCAGCTGCGCCCACGTGCATGCCGGCACGGCTAGCTGGGCAACAACAGCGCGGGCAGCGGTGGAAGTGCGCTGCAGCAGCGTCGACGTCTGGGTGCGAACCCCAGCGTGGTACCGCTCAGAGCCAGTGCTGCCGCCGCCGCCCTGCTCCCGCCGTCTGCTCCCACTGCACCGCCGCCGCCGCTGATCCTCCGCTGCTCCCGTGCTGCTGCCGCCGCCGGCCCCAGCCGCTCAGTAGATGCGCTCTAGCACGTAGTCCACCATGAGCCGCAGCGAGCGCTTGGAGGCGCACTCGGGCAGGCACTCCAATGAGGCCAGCGCCATGTCCGCCTGCTGCCGTGCCAGCAGCCGCGCCTCCTCGATGCCGCCCGTCTCGCGCACCAGCTCCAGCGCGCGCGCCAGGCTGCCCTCCTCCACGAACTCGCCGCTGATGATGTCCAGCAGCTCGGGGGACTTGCGCAGCGCGAAGATGACGGGCGCGGTGAGGTTGCCGCTGGCCAGGTCCTGGCCCTGGGGGGCGGGGGCGCGGGGGCGGGGAAGCGAGGGCAAGACTTAGTCGACAGAGAAGCAACGGAACATCGTTTCAGGTGCCTGAGGCAAGCCGCGCATAGAAGCCCTGAACAAGCTAGTTCAGGTGTCTACAGCATGGCACAGAGGGTACCACTGCCAGGGGGACAAGTCGCCTACCGCCTCTTGGCGGCTGGCAGTTGCACTCCTTCCGCAGCGGTTGACCCCCTGGGCACATGCACCCGCGCACCTGCGGCTTCCCGAGCTGCTCCGTGGACTGCGTGAAGTCCAGGATGTCGTCCACCACCTGGAACGCCAGGCCCAGGTGCTTGCCGTAGGCGTACATGGCCTCCTTCACCTCCACCGGCGAGTCGCTGAACACGGCCGCCGACCGGCAGCTGGCAGCTATGAGCGAGGCCGTCTTGTAGAACGACTTGTCGAGGTACTGCTCTAGCGTGATGTCCGTGTCGAACAGGCTGGCGGCCTGGCTAATTTCGCCGTTGGCGAAGTCAGCGATAACCTGGCTGATGAGCTTAATCACCTGCGCAGCAATTGCATACATGAATTAACGACTAAAGATAATATCTGAATAGCTCAGTAGGCGTCGCGCGGTTGCAGGAGCACAACTGCTGCCGAGCGCAAAGGGTCAGGCAAAGGGTTGGGGTGCAAAGCGCGGGACGTGCTGCTGGCCCACACACGCACCTCCAGGTTGTCCAGGTTGGCGAGGAACCATGAGGATTGTGCAAAGAGGAAGTCGCCGGCCAGCACGGCCACGCGTGTCCCATACATGCTGTTAATCGTCTTCTTCCCTGCGCACACGCGGACGACACGGGTGTGTCAGCCTTTACAGCCCAGCCCAAATGGACCTGAGTATCATGTGTATAGCATCGCGACTCCCCACCTCGCCGGATGTCGCACTCGTCCAGCACGTCGTCGTGCACAAGGCTGGCCGTGTGAATCATCTCGGTAATTTCCGCGAGCCGCCGGTGCTTCTCCGTCAGCTCCCTGCAGAACAGAGCGCGTGTAAGATGCAGACCTCCAACAGCAAAGCGTCGCGCCCAAGGGCCCAGCGTACTCACGTTAGTCCCTCGCGCTGCGCCGTGCAGTGCGCGACCAGGAAGACCACCACCGGGCGGAGCTTCTTGCCGCCCGCTCCAAAAATTTGCTCAGCAGCTGCCATGAGCATGGGATGCCGGTTCCCAACGACGTTCTTGAGGTTTGTGTTCATCTTTTCCATGTCATCCTTGACGGGTTTAAGGACCTCGTCCAGCAGTTGCGCTGTGGGCACAGGCTCGCCCGGCAGCTTCACGGCTGCCTGGACTTCTGCTCTAGTGGGAGTATACACACATGTGCGCACGCTGGGCTGCCGCTGGCTGCGGACGGGGGCGTGGCGCGGACGCGACGAGCTGTGGCCCCGAGTGGCCCACGGCACGCGAGAGCTCATAGCGCGGGAAGAGCAGCCTACGGAGTCTGGAGTGCTCATCCTCTCAGGGATGACATTTGTGTGAAGCCCCATCATTTGGGGAAGGTCGAAAGCAACGGCTGTGAGTCGCTTTTGGGGTTCAGCAAGCGTGTGCAGGAAAGTTTATTAGAGATAATACAGTAGAGTTAGGTGTATCAAAGAAGTAATGTGCCCTTACTCGTTTAAGCAGCGTCTGACGCTCATGCTTTGGCTATGACTCTGTGGCTCATGCGCGATGTGCCGTGCAACCGTCCCCTTGGACCGATCGATGTGTGGCGCGCGGTGCACGTGTGGGACGTGTAGCTTCGTCTTGGTCAAACGTATAAGCAGGTCTCGCAGGTGACTCTACCTCCCTCTGTAAGGCGCATGCTGAGGACTTTGGCACTGCTGGGAACGGGGCCCTGTCTCCCCGTCTGTGCGCCAGCAATAAGATTTAAGGCTGTTTGCTATTATACAGCGCCTGGCAAGGCGCCTATACGCAGGTCAGTATTGAAAGGCGGGCGGGTGGAGGGGGGGGGGGACCAGGCTGGGCCCTGAGGGGCAGAAGGCAGCACTGGGTTTACCCCTTTCACCCCTGGACCCAGCTACCAATATGACTATCAACCAGCGGCGTAGCCAATACACTGCGCCATGTAAGGCAGCTGGTAGTCCTAAGGACTTCTGACGGTGCTGCGATGGTGGCCGGGTGGGGGCTCAAACAGCTAGGCAGCTTGGGCCACCAGGGGCCCTGCACCGCCACGCGCGCCCTCAAACAGCTAGGCGGGCTCGATGGGGCGACTGCATACCCTGTGGTTGGTTGTGCACGCCCTGACCCTGGCAGGCCGGCCGTGCGAGCTGCCGGCAGCAGTCAGCTGGCCGCGGCTGGACACGGCGCCTCCCCCATGAGGACTCCAGCGGAGGCCGCGGCGGCCTACGGCTACCGCGTGTCGTCCTGCTTTGACGGCGGGAATATCGAGGTGGGGTGGGTGACCTAAGCACGGCGGAAGCCATGCTTTGCTGCCTGCATCAAAACACAATGGCACGGGAACACCACGGCACCAATTGGCCCATGACTGGCTTGCAGAGCTCACACCGCATGGCACGAGACAACAAGGTATGACGGCCGCCCTGTTGCGCGTTTGATCCCCCTCTCCGCTGCCCTCCTTCCCTCAGCTGCTGGGCGCCCCCGACCGCCACACGCTGGAGCTGGCCATCCGCCCCGACCCCTACTGCGAAGCAGACCAGCGTGCACACTACCAGTGAGGCGGGTGAGGGGAACAAAGTACTAGTAACGCGAGTTGGTGGTAGTGGTAGGAGTAGTAAGAGCAGTACGGTCGGGAGGAAGGCGACCCACTGAGGGGGAGGGGGCGGGCGGGAAAGGGGAGGCAAGATGCAGCGGAGCACTCCCCAGTATTGCAGGATTGTGCACTCCTACGGGTTATGGCAAGTATTGCGGCCATGGCGTTAACGCATACTGGATTGCAGGCGCTGCGTGCGCCAACGGAGCTCAACCTGGACAGCAGCCACTCCCTGACGGGCCCTGCCACCTGTTCCCGGGGCGTTGCGCGCCGCCCCCCAGGTGGTTCTCGTTCCGTTTGACCGGTGTCGCTTGCGTGCCGCTACGGCTGCGGCTGGTCAACGTCAACGGCGCGTCGTACGGCAGCGCATGGGAGGGCTACAGCGCGTGTGCCTCGTACGATGACGAGGACTGGTTCAGGTAGGCAAGAGCGTAATGAGGGCAGGCCGGGTTGAAGGGCTGTACATGGGTTGCTGCGCAGGGCACATGCAGGGCCACGGTCCACGGGAATCCCCCCTGCGATGACTCCATGCCTGCGGGGCGCACATCACCGGGCGCGCGGGTTGACATGCTGGACGCCTCAGGGGACGCAGAGGGCTCGGGCAAGCCGACCAGCGTTCCCTGGCTTCACGCTTTCTGCCCCCTGCCTCCCCCTCCTGGACAGAATCCCCACGCACTACGACGCGCAGGAGGGCGTGCTGACGCTGAGCCACACCCCCGCCTGCGACGCCGTGCACTACGCCTACTTCGCGCCCTACCCGCTGCAGCGCCTGCAGCAGCTGGCGGCCCGCCTGCAGGCGTGGCACGGGCCCGCGGCGCTGGGGCCGGGGTCGGGGAGCGCGCTGGTGCGGCTGGTGGCGCTGGGCAGCACGCTGGACGGCAGGGACCTGGACATGCTGCAGGTGGGGCAAGGCGGGCAGGGGGGGCGAGGTTTGGGGAGGGTGAGACGGGATCTTAAGGTGGGGGTGCTGCAAGTGGGGAATAGGGTCCGGGGGTCTGAGTTTGGTTCCGGTTGGTTGAGTTGCGTAGCGGCTGGGCACTGTAAACATCGCGCATACCGCCGCCGCTGCTTCCTGCGATGCAGGTCAGTGCCCGGCCGGCGCAGCCAGAGACCGGCGGTCCCTCCAGCTGCTCGCGGGACGCCGCCGCCTCGTCCTCCGCCCCCCGGGTGCCTCCCCGCGGCCCCGGCCCCCGCATCTGGGTCACCGCGCGGCAGCACCCCGGCGAGACCATGGCGTCCTGGTTCGCGGAGGGGCTGCTGGAGCGCCTGACCGACCCGCACGACCCCGTGGCCAGGAGCCTGCTGGTTAACAAGGTGGGCGCGTGCGGGGAGAGCCTGTGCGGGCGTAGAGGGTGGGAGGCGGGCAACCCGTACAGGCATGCGGAGCACATATCCAAACAGCACGTTGACCCGGCTTGAGGCTACCTTGATTATCCCTGCATACTGGGTGCAGTCCATGAGTGTGCATTCTATGCCGTGGGGCCAGTGGATGGGTCTCGAAAGCTGCTTCAGCTGATCGTGTAGGCGTGTTTTGCATGCAGTAGTGCACGTGCTTCGTGCCCCTGCAACGTCACACGGACTCTGCACGGATAGCCACTCCGGTTACCTTTCCTCTCTCCCACACACCCTGCAGGGCGCCACCTTCCACGTGGTGCCCAACATGTGCCCCGACGGCTCCTTCCGCGGCCACCTGCGCACCAACGCCGTCGGCACCAACCTCAACCGCGCCTGGGCCGCGCCCTCCGCCGCCGCCAGCCCCGAGGTGCTGCACACGCTGGCGGCCATGGACGCAACGGGTGGGGCCGGGGGAGCGGGGACCGGGGAAAGAAGTTCCTAAGCAGGTGGAAGGGGGAGGGGCCAGCGGTAAAGCGGGAGGGGCTTCGGTACGCAGCGCGGCTGCAATGGGAGCATGCGAGGTGAAGCGCCTGTGATTCACGAGGGTACTCACGCCGTCCGTGGCCCGTGTGCCGGTATGTGGCAACCGCACAGCGCCCACGGTGGTACTTGTCAACTGTCCAGTTGTGATGCGAGAGGAAAATTGACACGCCTTGTGCATCACCACGCATGCCCCCCTTCGTTGGCTAGCTGCTCACATGGGTGGCTACCCCGACGGTACGCAAACGCGGTGCACCCCGGCCCCGCCATCGTGGCACCCCCAGGCGTTGACTTCTTCCTGGACGTGCACGGCGACGAGGAGCTGCCGCACGTTTTCGTGGCGGGCTGCGACGGCATCCCGCGCTGGCAGGGCCCCGACGGGCCCCACCTGGCGGCGCTGCAGGCCGCCTTCTGCGCCGCCTACGCTCGCCACGCGCCCGAGTTCCAGACGGCCAAGGGCTACCCGCCCGCCGCCGTGGCGTCCGCCAACCTCACGGTGGCCAGCAAGCAGGTGGGAGCGGGTCGCAGCACTGAGGTAACAGTGGGATGTGCATGGGTCATGCGCTCGGTTGCGCCTTCTCCCCGCCCCCACTTAGGTTACTTTGCCGCTCTGTGGTTACTGCCCGGTCCCCAGGTTGGCGAGCGCTTCGGCTGCCTGTCGCTGACGCTAGAGATGCCGTTCAAGGACAGCGCCGACCTGCCCGACCCACGGGTCGGATGGAGCCCCGGCCGCGCCAAGCGCCTGGGCGCCGCGCTGCTGGGCGCCCTGCACGACCTGGCGGACCAGCTGGCGCCGACACAGCCGAAGCAGCAGCAGCAGCAGCAGGCCTAGGGGGAAACAGCGGCGTGGAGCATGACCGTCAGCGACAGCGCTGGCAGTGACGGCCCCGAAGGCTGTGGACCCACCTGTAACGCTCGGTGCGTACGCTTGAGGCGTATGTAGGAGCAGAAGGAGGAGAAGATTGCTGTGGGGCAGTGTCGGCTACGGATGTTCCCCGACAACCATGGGAGGGGCTGGGCTGGCACGTGCATGCCGGGCACGGCTGCAGGACGCCCACTGACTGTGACAGCGATGAACACAGAGCACCAGGCTCGGGCACCTTGGACGGTGCTCTGCACTTTGGGATTCATGGCGTGGGCTCCACTGATAGGCATGGCCAGCCGAGAACCTGCATAGAATTGAGGCGCACGCTTTGGCGCTGCTATGCGCGCATATTTGCGTGCGACCGCAGGAGGCGAGCTCCAGCGAGCGATTTGTGTCTTGCTTCAGGGCGGGGCATGCATACATTGTGCGTGCCTCCCTAGCGAGCGCGCTGCCGCCGTTTTTATCTGCTGCATTCATGCAAGGTTTGTGGTGTGGGAGGTCGTGTACGCTGTACGGGTGCCTGCTTCGCAAGTCCTAGTCCGCTTGGGAACCATTTGACCCTTGCGTACCGTATGTGTGAGAGCGGTTACCTGGGGACGTTGTTGCCGATGTGAACATGACATGGGACATCCTCGTTTGTGCACAAAGTGGTGTGCCGCTGGGTATCAGTTTCGTCATGCCACCCTGGCCGCCTGGCTGTATGCGTGGTTCTTGCCCGGTGAATGTAATTTCCGGTGAAGTGTTGGTCCCTGCCCAGCACCGTCCATAACAAGACCCAGCAAGCCAGCGCCTCTCCTCACTGATGTGGGCTCCTGGCTACTCAGGACACGGGTTCCCCACCCTTCTCCCACTGCTGTGTATTGCCCACAGACCCCTCTGTCGAACTCGGAGCTGACATCTAAGTTGTTTGCTGTGCCAGGGGGGGCTGCCTCTTGTGCCTCAGGTACTTCTACCAGGGGCCCCAATTCCCCACGAAAGTGGACGTTGGTTCCGGGGCCATGGGCCAATGACTGCCACACCTCATTGCAACAGCAGGTCTCCGCGTCCAAATCAACTTTAGCCTATCCTACTTCTTCAGAACCCCGTCGACTGTGGTACTTGCGTGTCGCGAGTACCTTGCCACCGATTCCGTGTTGCGACAACGGGTTGCCCGTGTTTGAGCCTTGCTTCTAGGGAATACTACAACCACACTCTCAAGCTAGATTATACTGCACATCCAGGCGCGTGCCCGGGCGGCTAGGGGAGACCCGGGCACGGCCCTTTCCTACGGTGTCATAGGTATTAGACAGTAGTGAAATATGAACCAGCCGGATCGCTACGTGCAGTTCGTGCTTCCAGAGGGGGAGCAGAAGGTATCCTACAAGCCGGACACGAAGCTCAAGGATGCGGGGACGTTCTCCTTCCGTAGCGAGGATCACACGATCGGCAACCTTCTGCGCCAGCAGCTGCACGCTGATAAAAGCACCGTGTTTGCCGGCTACCGGATACCACACCCTCTGGAGCCAGTGATGGTGGTCAAGGTGCAGACCAATGGGACGAAAAAGCCGGAGGACGCGATGCAGCACGCTCTGGAGGACCTAGCCGCTGAGTTCGACCACATGCTGAATGCCTTCGACAGCGCTGTGATGCAGTACGAGAACCAGCCGATGTAGTTAAGCCGGTGGCCCTTGGCGCGAACACGGTTTGGAGGATGGCGCTATACTCTGGGCCTCCTTAACTTTACATAGTAATAAACGCACCATTACAAGCATGTTTGCATGCTGATAAGGATTGCGGGAAGCGTTTAGCGAAGAAGTCTGGGGTGGTTGCGGGCGGGGCCCTGCACGCTTTGTGGACACGAAACGGACATGGATGTAAGCAAACGGAGCAACTGAAAGAGATCATGCTGACGTCGTTGTCACAGTATACTTTGCCTCTTGAGAGTCTGCCGCTGCCAGTGGTGCTGGATAAGAGCGACGCCCAGCTTCGCTGCCATTGGGCGGATGGTGCTGTCAGGGGCTGCGATCAGGTCGGTCGGGGTGCGCAGGACGGCGTTGCTCCTCATTGGTGTGAGGGGCTCTTAGCCGGCATGCAAGAGGTGGGGACCGAGGCGGGCAGCGGTGTTGACAGCACGCCCTCAGCGCCAGGGCAGCTTTTTCCCGCCACAGCATACTGTAGCGCAGGCGCTGGAGCTCGTTGCCCAGGTGTGGGAGACGTGCGAATGCTTTGCCCTTTCCGGTCGGGCTCTCCTCAGGCCTTGCCGTGGCCTCGTCCCCTGCTCCTGCTATGCCCCCGCACCCTGCACCCCCTTACCCTCCTCATGCCCCCCAGGATCTGGAGCTGCTGGCCAGCTGCCGCACCGTGGAGCTGCACGTGCAGGGCCCGGGGGACAGCAGCCCCTCGTACGCGCAGTCGCTGAGGGGCGAGCCGGCGCCGGCGCCACCCCTTGGTATGCAGGCAAGGGGTGGGGACGGCCCCGCCTCAGCGCCGCCCGGGGGGCCAGGGCCGGCAGCGGCTGGGACAGCGGCGTTCACCATCGTGGTGCCCTGCCAGGTGCGTGGGGGTGGGCCATGGGGGAGTGGGGCGGGGTGGGGTTGGGGCGGACGGCCTGGCGGTGCCGAAAAGCATGAAGGGGCAGGGCGCTCAGGCACGCGGGCGGCGACGGACTGCAGCAGCAGCAGCAGCAGGCTGCTGTTGGGCGTGAGGTCCATACTTAGTCGATGATGGGAACGACTCTGCATTGGGGCGCGTTTTAGGCGTTCGTCTAGCTGTCACCGGCACTCCAGGAAGCACTGCCACCAAGTGACTGGTTCGCGTACTTTCACAAGGCATTCGGCCTGGACAATCAGGCACAGGTTCATCAGGGTCCACCAGGGTTTGACGAGCGTCCCTGCCGCCTGCCCCTGTCCTCCATTCTGGCCCGCAGTCTCTGGGCCCGTGGCGGCAGCTGCTGGTGCGCTTCGTGGGGCTGCGCGGTGCCCCCAGCTGCACGCTGCACGCCGCCAGACTGAGGGGGCCGGGGGGCGGCGGCACCCTGTCCGCACCCGAACCAGCAACCGCACCGGCACCTGCAGCTGCACCGGCCGACAGCGCGCCTAGCGTGCGGGTATCATCGGAGGGGCTGGACCGCATGACAGTCCTTGGAGGGGCGCCGGGCGGAGAGCAGGCTGTGGGCGGCACGCCGCAGCCGGCACCGCCGGAAGCGTTCCCAGCGCAGCCGTTTGTCACGGTGCTCCCGCCTGGACCTTCGGCCGCCCATGCCCTCGTGCACCCTTCCGCCGGCGCCTCCCAGCGGCAGCAGCTGCGTGAGGTGCTGCGGCTGGCGGCCGCACAGCAGGGTGGGTGGGGAGCAGACGGGCGGGTGGGGATGTTGCCAGCGCAGGAGGATGCCGACGTGCGATTTGCAAGGAGAGTGGGAGGCTTGGGAGTTTTTGTGTTGCGCCTGGCTGCATAGTTACGTGGGTACGCGCGGGTTCCCTGGGCGTCATGGTTGCGCCAAGGCTGCCCTGCCCTGCATGCGGGACGCTATTTGGTGGCTATACGCCGTTCGCGCGCCCCTTCCCCTTGACTGCTGCGCCTGCGACTGCACGTGTGTACTGCATTGTCGGCGCTGCCGCCCTGCATGCATCAACACTGCCTCACAACAGCGCGCCCTGTGCACTCCTGGCCGTTGCTGCGGCGCCTATGACAGGGGTGGCAACAGGGGACACGGCGGCACCCCATGCGGGCGCCAACCTGCACATGGCCGCCGCGCTTGCCCGGTCCCTCCTACTGCAGCAGCAGCAGCAGGAAGTGCATGGCACCGCCGGAAGCGCTGCTGCAGCAGGAGCGGCACGAGAGGCATCTGAGCACGCGATATTGCCCGCACCGCCGCCTGCGTCTTCCCCTGCGTCGGCTGCGGGCCAGCCTGGCTCTGAAGCGGCTGCACCGGGGCCTGGGCCTCTGCCTGCAGGGCTAGTGCAGGCTAGGGGGCCGGCGGCCTCCAAGGACCCTGCAGCCCCTGCGGGCGGGCTGGGCTTCCCGCTGTCAGCCCTTGGCGCGCTGGGGGGGCTGGGCCCCCTGGGCTCTTTTGGCTCGCTGGGCACGGCGCTGTCTCAGATAGCGGACATGAGCGCCCGCCTGCAGCGCCTGGAGCAGCACCTGGTGGCGGGGGTTGGGGCGGACGTGCCGGGGCAACGAGGCGGCGGGGCAGGGGGGCAGGCGGGGGGCCCAAGACTGCCGCAGGCTGCCGGTGTACAACGGCTACCGACAGGCGGCGGTTTTGACAGCGCACCCACGGCCTCGGCCTTTGCTGCCACGACGGCGGAAGGCGGGCTGGGCATGCATGGGTCGGCCATGTCTGCCGGTGTGTCAGAGGCCCTGGCGGCGGCGCTCGAGCGGGCGTTGTCGCCCCTGACGGCGGCGGTGGGTCGCGTGGAGGCGGCGGTGGCGGCGCAGGGGGAGGCGCTGCGTGGCATGGCGGGGCAGCTGGCGGGGCTGGGGGCGCGGCTGGGACGCCTCGAGGGGGCGGTGCAGGGGCGGGAGGGCCAGGGGCAGGGCGCGGTGGCGGAGGGGAGACCCTAGAGCTCAGAGGGGCAGGCGACAACTGACACGCAGACTTGCAGGATGGCTGAGGGAGGCTGCGGGCCGCGGTATTAAGCGGTACGTAGTGTCGCAGGGCAGGACAAGAGCAGAGAGGGTCGAGTGGGCGAGGGTCGGCGGCATTGACATGGCAGGGCGGTGCGGGCCAGATGCACGCCTGTAACGTAGCTGTAAAACTGCTGTATTCAGGGCCTTATTGAGAATGTCCTAGAGGTATGACGGTCTGCTGTCGTGCTGGGCGCTGGTAAGGACAGAAGGGATGCATGTCACTGACTGTCGTAGCAGCGTGACGGGGCCCAGTACTGAAGCACACGTGTGACCCTTCGCCGTGACCGAAGCCTGGCCTATTGCCTCACGATATTTCAGTGTACATATATTCTGCTCCAGATCAAAGGATTGTGGCATTAGGTCGGCTAGGTAACTGGCAACGAAGCAGCACGCGGCCGAAAACGCTTTGGCATTCAGAGAACTTTAGCTGTGCGATTTCAACACTACAGCTCAGTAATTATTTTCATTGCTTGTTCTACCTTTGGTCTCGCGGGTCACGCCCATGCAGTACATTGTCACGCAGCGACGGAGCCTGGCGCCGCCCATGCAACACCTTTTGGGCACACTTGCCATGCGGAAACAGTTGGTTTAGCGCTGCAACATAGCGTTCTAGTTGTGTGATAATTTGATCAACTCTTGGCATTGTGCTGGTGACTGCGTGCCTGTCGCCAAATCGACGGAGCACCTACACCGGACACCCGGCTAAGACCGCAGCCAAGATGAACACCGCTCTCAGGTCAAATGTTCAAAGCCTCAATGGCGTTGACGTTCGCAGCCGCCATCACGCTGCCTTCCCGGCGCCGGTGTCGCGTTCGGCATGCCGCCCGGTCGCGACCCTTGCGGCCCCTTCCCCCGCCTCCAACCATGCTGCCCAGCCCGCTGCGGCAAAGGCACCCGCTGCGGTGAGTGTTGCTGATTGCTGGGGGCCTTGCGACAGGGGCGCTGTCGCCTGGCCTGTCGGCCCCCTGCCGTGTCGCTGCCCCTAAGGAGGCACGGTTGCCCGTCGGCCAGGGCCACTGACGCGCAGCACGAGCGTTCCGTCAGGGTACATACCGTTAGTCACTTCAGGACCACACTACAGTTGCTGCTTAGAGGCTTTCACAAGCGGTTGCAAGCTGTACCAGCAGCATGCTTGTCAAAGCAGTAGCTCTTTGGTCCACTACTTTCGCCGTCCCCAAGCCGCCGCCTCTGCTGCACTCCCACCTCCCTCCCCCTGGCACCCAGGTCGACAAGCTGGAGCTGTCTGAGCTGACGGCCGTGAGCCCCCTGGACGGGTGGGTGCGGGACAAGCGGGCGGGGGCGTGGGCGGGGGGGGGCGGGGGCGGCGCACAGGGCGGCCGCAGCAAAGGCATGGGTAGAAGCACGTGGCGAAGCACGCAACCTTTTAGATAGGGGGTGGCGCGCGTACCGATATGTGCAGAAGGGCCAGCCAGGGAATGTTGCAATATAACCACACTGCTGTGAACCTCTGGTGAAGGGAGCCTCCAAGCGCTGCTGAGAAGGTGTTGCTGCTTCACGGAAGGCTTGCCACCAGTTATGTGCCTTCCGACGATTACGCGTGTCCTAGTTCGCAAGACTCAACTTGTGCACGTGTTGGTGCACTAGTGAGTGCCTTGGATGACCGCACATACGGAGCGCAACGTTTTCTTCCGCTCCCCTTTGTGCGGTAATCACCACGTTCCTGACTCCTCGCCCCTGCATCCCCTGACGGAACATCACAACATGCGCATTACACCCGACCTTAGTGCCCAGTTATCCCACAGCCTGCATTCATTTTGCTGTGCGTCCCTCCCCCGCCCCGCCGTCCCCTCCCCTGCAGGCGCTACGGCCGGCTGTCCGCCCCCCTGCGCGCAATCTTCTCCGAGTACGGCCTCATCCGCTACCGCGTGCTGGTGGAGTGCCGCTGGCTGCAGCAGCTCAGCCGCATCCCGCAGGTGGGGGGAGTAGAAGGGGGTGGGTGGGATGGGCTGGGGGCCAAGGCTAGGGGTGTGAGAGAGTGTGTGTGTGTGATGGACCGCTGGGAGTGCCGTATGCTGCGTTGCCAGGAACAGGGGAACCACTGAGCGAGGCACGACCGAACGCACGTGCGCACGAGTGGTGGGGTGCTGTTGACGCTGTGCCGCTGTGCACATGGCTGTCATGGGCTGGTTGTCGCCCTCCAGGTGCAGGCAGTGCAGCTGCGTCGCCTGGCGGTGCACGCCGGTCATGACGAGCCGCCCGCTGTCGGTGACCGCAAACCGTAAACCTTGGACCCGTTTTTGCCCGCTTACTCCTCATTCTGATACCGTGTTTGCGGCCCTCCCCAGGTGACGGAGGTGCCCCCCTTCTCGGCCTCCGCCAACGCGGTGCTGGACGCGCTGTGCACCCCCGAGGGCTTCACGCTGGAGATGGCGCAGAGGGTGAGAGGCGAGGGGGGTAGGGTACTTGGGTGGTTGGGGTGTGGTGGTGTGGGGGTAACGCTCGGCAGCAAAGCAACGGTAAAGTACTTATATGGGAGGGGAGGTTGTCGGGCATTGGAAGGAAGCGGATCTAGCATTCTACGAGGTTCCGTGTGGGTCGGCTGGTACTGCGCTGTATCCATGGTGACGCTCAACCCCGGGGTGGGCGGCCACAAGCTCGTTGGGGCGGTTACGCAAGACAAGTGGATTGGACAACCCGCTGGCTCTGAACGCATCAACATCCGGGTAAACAACTTAACGACGGAAAGCTGCCAAGTGCACCGGCCTTCGAGGTAGCCTTGCGCTGCCGCCCTACAGATTGGCCACCAACCGTTTCCGCTACCCTCTTCCTTGTACCCCCGCCTCCCCAGGTCAAGACCATTGAGAAGACCACCAACCACGACGTCAAGGCGGTGGAGTACGTGCTCAAGGTGGGCGGTGGGGGAGGAGGCTGACGAGGGAGGCGCCGAAGGGGTTAAGGGGGGGGGGCGTGGGAACAGCCGTAAAACGTGCGATGTATGGGGCCTTGTAGCGAGGTGGACGAGGGGCGGTGGCGGTTATAGCGCGGATAGGCGCGGACGAGGCGGCCGGCACGGGGCCGTTGAACACAGCGGAACCATGCGCATGTTAGTACTGAGGAGGGCTGGGGGTTTATTGCCGGCCGCATTGTGTACCAAACAATCAACATCTGTCCAAAGCGGAGGAACTCCAAGCACACATGGCCATCTGCAGCAGCCGCTTCCCACACTCCTGACGACTCGTCCCTCCCTCCCTGCCTCCCCTCCCCGCCTGCCCCCCCCCCCCAGGAGCACTTCAAGGGCCACCCCGAGCTGGACGCAGTGCTGGAGTTCACGCACTTCGCATGCACCAGCGAGGTGCGGGAGGGGGGTAGCTGCAGCTGCAGGGGGCCTGGAAGGGGTGGGGCCTGGAGGGGTGGGGCTGCAGGGGCTCCGGGGCAGGCGGCGATGTGCATGTGCACGTCCACGGGGTGGGCGCGCATGCACATGGCTGCGCCCGGCTGTGGCAACCATCGCCAGCTGGCTGAGCGGAGCGCGGGGGGCAGAGGCGCCGGTCTGGGTGCACAGCAGTCTGCATCGCAGCTGTCAGCCGTACACGTCATCAATGGCATCACATTGAGGGAATGGCTTTAGTGCGAAGACAGCTGTGCCAATGCGACTGCCCTGTCAAGTTAGCTATCACGCGTTTGCAACTCTGGTGACGGAGCAATCGCCGGCGCCCAATGCTCCTCCCTCACGTCCCCTGACCTTGTTCCACTTCTGTCCCCGGCCCCATGCAGGATATCAACAACCTGTCCCACGCGCTGATGCTCAAGGAGGCGGTGCACGGGCAGGTGAGGGGGCGGGCTGTTGCAGGAAGCAGTGGGGGAACAAGTACTACTGAGAAGCAGTGGGGGGAGGGAGAAGGGCTGCGGGTGGTCCCACGTGCCGAGCCACACGGCGTGCACGTGCACCCTGCCGCTGGTTGTGCACACGTGCGCACTGCTGCGAGCTGGCCATGTGCACCGTACGGAGTGTTGCACAGGGTGTGTGGCCCCACCAGCACCGTCTGCACGCGAAGCCCACACACAGCGCCGTAGCGTCACCAGCGCATGCGGCAGGGGGCCATTGACTGCGGTCACTGCAGAAGAGGGTGGGGGTGACTGTGTTGGGGGGCACGCCAGTGCGCCAAGCCACACAATTGTGACAGTTGCGAACATTGGAGCTGCTGCAGCCGCCTACGTGCAGTAGGGCGCCGCGGTTGCGTCGCACGCGTTGCGAGCTCTTTACTGGGCCACCTCTCCTGCGTGAACGTGTGCTACACGCCTGCCCTCCTCCCCCTTCTCCCCAGGTGCTGCCCACCATGGACAAGGTGATTTCGGAGCTGGCCCGCCTGTCGGTGGAGTTCGCTGCGGTGCCCATGCTGAGCCGCACGCACGGCCAGACCGCCTCCCCCACCACCATGGGCAAGGAGATGGCGGTGTTCGCCTACCGCCTGCAGCGCCAGCGCGACCAGCTGGCCGCCGTGCCCTTCCTGGGCAAGATGGCGGGCGCCGTGGGCAACTACAACGCGCACATGTCGGCCTACCCAGAGGTGGACTGGCAGGCTGTGGCGCAGGAGTTCGTGCCCTCGCTGGGTGAGGCGGCCGCGGGGTGGCGGGGATCGGGGTGCGAGGGCACCAGGGGGCCGGGCGGGAAGGAGTGGAGAGGGCTGCCGTGGGAACGGGCGCTGAAAGCTTTAAGTGGTCACGCCTGGGTTCCTGGTTAGCGGGAGAGCGCGTTGCGCAGTGCGGGCCCGGGGCGGTTAGACCACCAACGTGCACTGCCGTGGCGTGGCGGCAGGCGGCAGGCAGGCCATGCGGTACGCAGCGCCCCTCCTTCGCTGTCCGCCGCCTGCATGCCGCATGCGGGCCTGCACGGCACGGCTTGCTTAGGGGCTGGCACCCCGGCAGAGGCACGTCGCGGCTGTACGGCTGGTGCCGAACCCGCGGGTGCCCTTCCTCTACACTTGCCCGGACGGTGTCCGCAAATGCCACCGCCACAGCCACCGCCAGCACAGCACACGGCACGGCGCTCAGACACCCCCCCCACCCCCTGCGCCCTCTGCCGCTCTCCGCTCTGCGGTTACCCCCTGCACCCTGCACCCCTCTTCCGCCCCAGGCCTGGAGTTCAACCCCTACGTGACGCAGATCGAGCCGCACGACTA
>VFQN01004818.1_pt1 | contig 17295 bp, 16 predicted proteins | sample 3512371 | NCBI WGS metagenome assembly VFQN01 (sample SAMN10412370, study PRJNA504923) | tailings metagenome | isolation source: Replicate 2 from Balatoc abandoned mine | place: Philippines: Itogon, Benguet | collected 2017-08-28 | reverse complement strand
CCACCGACCTCACCACCGGCGTCTCCCTCTGCCCCTGGCACCACGCCCGCGCCCACGACACCGCGTACGAGACCACCTACCACCCCAACGGCAACGTCGAGTTCCACCGACGCACGTAAGAGCTCGTGGTCAAACCAGTCGCGCGGCGCGGAGCCCTAGCCTCCTCGGGCGTGAGCCGCGCCGGACCAATTCCCGGGGCCACGACCTCGAACTTCGACAAACCGAAGGGCGGACGTCCGTAGGGTTTGCGGCATGACTCGCCCGACCTGGCTCCACTGGACCAGCCTGGCCCCTGTCCTCGCAGCCATCGTGCTGGCGGTCACGTGGGGCAGCCACCCGGGCACGGTGGCGGCCGTTGCGATCGGCGTCTTCCTGGTCGGTGCGGCACTCTCTGCGGTGCACCACGCCGAGGTGGTGGCCCACAAGGTCGGCGAGCCGTTCGGCTCGCTGCTGCTCGCGGCCGCGGTCACGGTCATCGAGGTGGCGCTCATCGTGACGCTGATGATCGGCGGCGGCGAGGGCACCTCGACGCTCGCGCGCGACACCGTCTTCGCCGCCGTGATGATCACGGTCAACGGCATCGCCGGACTCTCCCTGCTGGTGGGCGCCGTGCGCTACCGGATGGCGGAGTTCAACCCGGAGGGCACCGGGGCGGCGCTGATGACCGTGGTCGCGCTCGCGACCCTGACGCTGGTCGTCCCCCGCTTCACGACGAGCTCGCCCGGGCCGGAGTTCTCCCCCGCACAGCTGGCCTTCGCGGCCGTCGCGTCCTTGGCGCTGTACGGCATCTTCGTCTTCACCCAGACCATCAAGCACCGCGACTTCTTCCTCCCGGTCGACACGGCGCACGGGCCGGTCGACGCCGACGGCGACGGGCACGCCGACCCGCCGAGCAACCGGGCGGCCCTCTCCAGCCTGATCCTGCTGCTGCTCGGCCTCGTGACCGTGGTCGGCCTGGCCAAGGTGGAGTCCTACCCGATCGAGGACGCGGTCGAGGCCGTCGGCTTTCCGCAATCCTTCGTCGGTGTCGTGATCGCGCTGCTGGTGCTGATGCCGGAGTCGATCGCCGCCGCGCGAGCCGCTGCGCACAACCGGGTGCAGATCAGCCTCAACCTGGCCTACGGCTCCGCGATGGCCAGTATCGGACTCACCATCCCCGCGATCGCGGTCGCCTCGATCTGGCTCGACGGCCCCTTGGTGCTCGGCCTCGAGCCCATCCAGATGGTCCTGCTCCTGGTCTCGGTCATCGTCGCGGTCCTGACCGTCGTACCGGGCCGCTCGAAGTCGCTCCAGGGCTTCGTGCACCTGGTGCTGCTCGCCGCCTTCGTCTTCTTGGCGATCAACCCGTAGCGGCGACCAGCCGCGGCGGCGCCAGGCGGGCGGCCGGGACCACCTGCGAGCGCAGATGGATGTTCTGGAGCAGCCCGACGGCCAGCAGGCTGGCGAACATCGAGCTGCCGCCGTACGACACGAACGGCAGCGGTACGCCGGTGACCGGCATGATGCCGAGGTTCATGCCGATGTTCTGGAAGGCCTGGAAGGCGAACCAGCAGGCGATGCCCGCAGCGGCCAGTCGGCCGAAGACGTCGTCGGTGCGCGCGGCGATCGCGAGCGCTCGCCAGATCACCACGGCCAGCAGGACGATCAGCGCACCTGCGCCGAGAAGTCCGAGCTCCTCCCCCGCCACCGTGAACACGAAGTCGGTGTGCTGCTCGGGCACGAACCCGGCGCGCGTCTGGGAGCCGTCGAACAGCCCCTCGCCGAACAGGCCACCGCTGCCGATCGCGATGCGCGCCTGCTCGACGTTGTAGCCGGCTCCGCGCGGGTCGAGGTCGGGATTGGTGAAGGCGAGGAACCGATCGAGCTGGTACTGCGCGAGGAACCCGGACGCCACAGCGGCCACGGCGGCGGTAACGCCGCCGGCCACGAGCAGGCCCAACCAGCGGCGTGGCGCGCCCGAGACGGCGACGACGCCGAGGACGGTCGCCGACAGCACGAGCATCGTGCCGAGGTCGGGCTGCAGCAGGATCAGCACGGCCGGCACACCGGCGATCACCAGCATCCCGACCACGTCGCCGAGGCCACCGGCCGGACGCCCCTTCCGGACGTCGGCGCGCTCGGCCACCCACAGGGCCATCCCGATGACGACCGCCAGCTTGGCGAGCTCCGAGGGCTGCAGTGACATGCCGCCGAGCTGCAGCCAGGAGCGGGACCCGTTGACGGTGCTGCCCATCGTCAACACCAGGACGAGACCACCGACCGAGGCGAGGTAGGCCACAGGCGCGACGATCCGCACCCAGCGGTGGTCGGTGGCGATGACCAGCACCATGAGCACGAGCCCGATGACGACGTTGACGAGTTGCTTCTTCAGGTACGCCGTCGGGTCGGCTCCCGTGAGCTCCGCGCGCTGGGAGGTCGCCGACCACACCAGGAGCACGCCGAAGGTGAGCAGGACGAGGACGGCGCCGAGCAGCACCCAGTCGAGACCGGGCACCCGGGTCGAGCGCTGGACGGGCAGGGTCGTCATCTCAGTCGTCTCTCCCGTTGCGGACCGACGCAGGAGGCAGGATGCTGCCGTCGGTCATGAACGTCGGCAGGCCGCTCGGCGGCCGAGTGCCCGGGATGGCGGCGCGGTCGGGTCGGACGGTCTCGCCGTCGATGCCGTAGAGCGTCTCCCAGATCTTCCGGATCGCCGGGCCGGAGGTGCCCGAACCGGTGCCGCCCTGGCTGACCATCATCACGACGACGTAGTCGTCGGAGTAGGACGCGACCCACGAGGTCGACTGCTTGCCCTGGACCTCGGCCGACCCGGTCTTGGAGCGGACCTCGACCTGGTCGAGTGGGAAGCCTCCCATCCGCCAGGCCATCGTGCCCATGGCCGTGACGCCGCGCAGCCCCTCGTCGATGTAGGCGAGCACGGACTTCGGCAGGCCGACGGTGCCGGTCTTCTTCGGCTTGATCCGCTTCACGACGGTGCCGTCGGGGCTGACGACCGCCTTGGCGACGCGCGGCGCGTAGAGGGTGCCGCCGTTGGCGATCGCGGCGTACGCGCGCGCCAACTGGAGGGGGGTGACGACGGTGTCGCCCTGGCCGATCGCGAAGTTGACGGCGTCGCCGGCGCGGTAGGCGTAGCCCTCGGCGCAGAACTCCTTGGCGAAGAGGTAGACGAAGTCGCTGGTGCCGGCGTCCTGCGGCTTGTCGGCAATGCCGCAGTAGTAGCCCTTCATGGACTCGTAGTAGTCGCGCTTCCAGGCGCGGTCCGCGATCCGGCCGGGCGCCTCGCCAGGCAGGTCGATCCCGGTCTCGGATCCGAAGCCGAAGGTCTGCGCCTCCGACACCAGCGGGTCCTTGGCGTTCACGTCGGCGACGTCCGAGCCGAAGCGCTGCCAGAAGTCGTAGCCGACCCGGTAGAAGAAGGTGTTGCAGGAGTACTTGAGCGCGTCGTCGAAGCCGATGTAACCGTAGGCGCCGGACTCGTAGTTCCTGAAGTCCCGGTTGCCGACCCGGAACGACGAGGAGCAGTTGAGCCGAGTGTCCGTCGAGTAGCCGTTGGTGAGCGCCCCGGCGGTCATGAAGGGCTTCCAGGTCGAGCCCGGCGCGAACTGCCCCTGGGTGGCCCGGCCGAGCAGGGGGTTGCCGGCGTCCTCGGCGTACAGCCGGGAGAGCTCCTTCTTGCTGATGCCGCCGACCCAGACCTCCGGGTCGTACGTCGGTTGGCTCGCCATCGCGACGATCCTGCCGGTGTCGGCCTCCATCACCACCGCAGCACCGGAGTCGGCGACGTAGTTGCGTCCGGTCACGGTGTCGCGGGTAGCGCGGGCGGCCGAGATGGTCTCGGCGAGCTGCCGCTCGACGACGCTCTGCACCTTCGCGTCGATGCTCGTCACGAGGGTCGATCCGGGCTTTCCGGCGATCTCGCCGTCGTTGCCCAGAACCCGGCCCATGGAGTCGACGGCGACGTTGCGGTAGCCCGGCATGCCGCGCAGCCAGCGGTCGTACTGCTGCTCAACGCCGGCACGCCCGACGGTCGTGGCGCCGTTGACCGAGCGGTCCTCGGCGTCCTCGGCCTTGTCGAGCTCCTCCTCCGTGATCGGGCTGAGGTAGCCGAGCACGTGTGCGAGGTTGATGCCGTACGGCGCGGGGTAGGCGCGCACGCTCTGCTGCTCGGCGACGATGCCGGGGTAGTCCTCGGGCTGCTCGAGGACGCGCAGCGCCACGGCCTTCTTGACGTCGCTCGCGATCGGGACGGGCTGGTACGGCGAGCCGTTCCAGCAGACGCCGGGCTCGGAGCCCGGATCGCCGCAGGTGACCAGCGATCGGCGTACCCGGGTGACCGCGACGTCCACCACGTCGGCGACCCGGCGGATCAGCACGTTCTGCTCGCGCTCGGTGAGCTTGGCCAGCACGTTGCGGTCGACCGAGACGACCCACGAGGCGCGGTTGGCGACGAGCGGGCGGCCCATGTCGTCGACGATCAGGCCGCGCTGCGGCTGGACGACGACCTCCCGCACCGACTGCGAGGCGGCCTTGGCGTAGTACTCCTCGCCACCGACGACCTGGAGGTAGTAGAGCCGGGCGAGCAGGGTCGCGAACAGCGAGAGCACCAGGACCTGGACGACCACCAGGCGCAGCCGAGATCTCTGCGAGGACATCTGGGCAGACTTCTGGCCTGACTTCTGGGCAGACTTCTGGGCAGGCATCAGGCGAACGCCCGGTCCGGCTCGAGCCGACGGAACATCGCCATCACCGGCGGCAGCACGAACGGCGTCAGCACGACGTCCCACAGCACGCTCACGGACACGGTCTGGAGCAACTCCGGGATGCCGAGAGCGGGGTCCTGGAGCACGAGGCCGGTGAGCGCGAAGAGCGAGGTGCCCACGAACGACGACGCGGCGATGGTGGCGACCACGGTGCCGGCGGTCGGACGGGCGTCGCGGCGTACCCGGCCCGCGACGTAGCCGACGACGACGAGCGCCAACGCCCAGCGGCCGGCGACGTGGTCGGCCGGCGGAGCGAGATCGAGGGCGAGACCGGCGGCGAAGCCGAGGACGGCCGCGAACTGCGAGCCGCGGGTCAGCGCGGCGCCGACGACCACCAGCAGGCAGAGGTTGGGAACGATGCCGGACCACGCGAGGTAGGGGAAGAACGTCACCTGGAGCACGAGGGCGAGCGCGACCGCCCCGGTCGCGGCGGCACCGCGCAGGCCGGTCACTTCAGGCTCCCGTCCGACTCGATGACCGAGCGGTCGCTGGCCGTGCCGGAGGGCACGACGACGCCGACCAGGTCGAGCGCGCCGAAGTCGACGAACGGGTCGACGACAGCGCGCTGGGCGGTCTCGCGCAAGCTGCTGTAGACGGTGGTGACCTTGCCGATCGGCACGCCGGAGACGTAGGGCCCGCCGGCCTGGCTGCCCCAGGTCACGACGGTGTCATGCTTGGCGGGGATCGCGGTGTCGTCGACGAGCTCGAGGTCGAGGCGGCCGTCGCCGCCCACCACGCCGCGGCCCGTGACGAAGCCGACCTCCATGCTGCTGCCGACCCGGCCGCCGACCACGGAGTCGGCGTCCACGATCAGCAGCACGGTCGCGGTCGTGCGGGTGACCCGCAGCACCCGGCCGACGAGGCCGTCGTTGTTGATGACGGTGAGGTCGGGGTACACCCCGGCGTCGGACCCGGCATCGATGGTGGCGGTCCGTGAGAAGGACTGCGCCGAGCCGAGCGCCACGACCCGGGCCGGCACCAGCGCATAGCCGAGATCCTCGGCGGCCGCGGTGAGACCGTCGTACTCCTCGAGGCGGTTGCGGTCGTAGTCCTGCGTGGCGACCTGGGAGCGCAGGTCGGAGTTCTCGGCCTGGAGGTCGAGCAGGTCCTGCTGCATCGCGTCGCGGGTGCGGAACCAGTCGGGAACGGCGGTGAACGGGCGCAGCGCACCCGCGGTCAGCACCTCGGCGGGCCCGAAGACCTCGCCGGCGGCCCGGCGGGCCGGGTCGAGCGGCGAGCTGGTGCGCGAGTCGAGGGTGATGATCGTGAGGCAGGCCAGGACGAGCGCCACCAGCACCGACGGCCGCGGGCGCCCGCGGTCGGGGTCCCGGCCCCAACCCGGTCGTGGAACGCGCGCCATCAGCCGCGCCTCCCCTCGGTGACCAGCACCTGCTGGAGCGCCTCGAACTCCTCGACGCACTTGCCCGCGCCGATCGCGACCGAGGTCAGCGGGCTCTCGGCGACGTGGACGGGCATGCCGGTGTCGTGGCGCAGTCGTTCGTCGAGGCCGCGGAGCAGGGCGCCGCCGCCGGTGAGCACGATGCCGCGGTCCATGATGTCGCCGGCCAGCTCGGGCGGCGTCTGGTCGAGGGTGCCGCGCACCGCGTCCACGATCGCGTGCAGCGGCTCCTCCATCGCGTGCCGGACGTCGGCGCTGGCGACCGTGACGGTGCGCGGGAGACCCGAGACCAGGTCGCGACCGCGGATCTCGGCCTCCGGCTCGTCGGTCGAGGGGAACGCCGAGCCGAGGGTGATCTTGACCTCCTCGGCCGTACGCTCGCCGAGGAGCAGCGAGTGCTCCTTCTTCATCCAGGCGACGATCGCCTGGTCGAGATCGTCGCCCGCCGTACGGATCGAGAGGCTGGTGACGATGCCGCCGAGGGAGATCACCGCGACCTCGGTGGTGCCGCCGCCGACGTCGACGACCATGTTGCCGGTCGGTCTGTGCACCGGCAGGCCGGCGCCGATCGCGGCGGCCATCGGCTCCTCGACGATGTAGACGCGGCGGGCGCCTGCCTGGTAACCGGCCTCCTTGACCGCGCGCTGCTCGACCGGGGTGATCCCGCTCGGGACGCAGATGACCATCCGCGGCTTGGCGAAGTACCGGCGGCGGTGCACCTGCTGGATGAAGAAGCGCAGCATCTGCTCGGTCGCGTCGAAGTCGGCGATCACGCCGTCCTTGAGCGGGCGGATCGCGGTGATGCTGTCGGGGGTGCGGCCGATCATCCGCTTGGCGTCGTGGCCGACCGCGAGGATCTCGCCGGTCGTCTCGTTGAGCGCGACCACGCTCGGCTCGTCGAGGAGCACCCCCTTGCCGCGCACGTAGACGAGGGTGTTGGCGGTGCCGAGGTCCACGGCCATGTCGCGGCCGATGAAGCTGTTCGCCATGGGAAAGCCCTGTCGCTGGTGCACCACCCGTCGTCACGGGTGGTGCAGGTGGGGAAGAAGTGACACCAGGCTACGAACCGCTCCTCGCGCTGACGGGGAGGACACGCGGCTGACCTGCGAATTCGCAGGTCAGCGAGCGCCATGGCGACAGGCTGCCCGGGGCGGCCTCAGGCGAGAACGTCAGGTCGAGGCGTCAGAGCCCGGGGAACCAGAGCGCGATCTCGCGCGCGGCGGACTCCGGGGAGTCCGAGCCGTGCACGAGGTTCTCGCGGTTGGAGAGCGACAGGTCCCCGCGGATCGTGCCCGGCGCCGCCTTGCGGCCGTCGGTCGCGCCGTTGAGGGCGCGCACGACCTCGATCGCCTCGTCGCCCTCGAGCACCAACACCACCAGCGGGCCGCTGGTGACGAACGCGCGCAGCGGCGGGTAGAAGTCGCGCTCCACGTGCTCGGCGTAGTGAGCGTCGGCATCCTCGCCCGTGATCTGGCGCTGCTCCATCGCGAGGATCGTCAGGCCCTTGGCCTCGTAGCGGGAGATCAGCTCGCCGACCAGGCCGCGGTGGACGGCGTCGGGCTTGAGGATCACGAGGGTGCGCTGGCTCATGGGCCGAACCCTATCCAGGCTCCTCAGCGCGCCGGAGCCCGACGTACGTCGTCCGAGATCGGCCCCGGGGAGTCGGCATCGGGGACGGGCGCGTCGATGACACGGCGCACCGGCACGTGCCCGCCCCAGACGCCGGCCGCGACGTCCTCGGGTTCGTCGACCGGGCCGCCGGCACGAGCCTTCATCGACGCCTCGTGCAGCGGCACGGCGAGCACCGCGGTGGCGGCCAGCTCCTTGCGGGTGCTCGGCCGGAGGGTGGCCGAGCGGCCGGGGATCATGTGGTCGACGATGAGGTCGAGCGCGCGCCGGCGCTCGTCGGGGTCTTCGACCAGACGCGCCGCGCCGATGACGATGGCGGAGCGATAGTTCATCGAGTGGTGGAAGGCGGACCGGCCGGCCACGAGCCCGTCGAGCTCGGTGACGCTCACGCACACGGTGCGGTCCGTGGCCGCGCGCAGCCACCCGGCGGCGACCGAGCCGTGCAGGTAGAGGCTGCCGCCCTCGTCGGGGCCGTCGAGGTCCACGGCGTACGCCGTCGGCAGCACGAGCGGGTGGCGCTGCCCGTCGCGCGACACGGTCACCGCGAGGTGCGCGACGAGGGCGTCGGCGAGCAGCGCGTGCAGGTCGGCGCGCTCCTCGACCATCCGGTTGCGGCCGCGGCCGACCCGGGTGCGGGGCGTGGGTGAGAGCGGAGTCCTGGTCACGGGTCTAGGCTGGCGCGGAAGTGGCCTGCACGCACGGGCCAATCCGCACCGAGTTCGTCAGGCCAGTCATGCCGACCCTTCCCGTCACCCTCGACCGCGCCGCCGGCTCGCTGCCGGCCCAGCTCTCCGGCCGGATCCGGGCCCTGGTCGTCGAGGGCACCCTCTCCCGCGGCGAGCGGCTCCCGAGCAGCCGCGCGCTCGCCGCCGACCTCGGCGTGAGTCGATCGGTCGCCGAGCAGGCCTACGAGCAACTGCTGGCCGAGGGCTGGCTGGAGGCACGTCGCGGCTCCGGCACCTTCGTGGCGGCGACCGGCGGCGGCACCGCCGGCGCCCCGCGGCCGCGCCGCTCCCCCGACCCGCCGGACCTCGTGCGCCTCGACGCCGGCACCCCGTGGATCGACCCGCGGCACGCCGCCGGCTGGCGACGGGCCTGGCGGGAGGTCTCGACCGCCCGGCCGCCCCGGGGGTACGACGACCCGCGCGGGCTGCCCGAGCTGCGCGTGCTCCTCGCCGAGCGCCTGGCCCGCACCCGCGGCCTCGCGGTCGATCCGGCCGAGGTCGTCGTCACCAACGGCACCACCGACGGACTGCGGCACCTGCTGACCGTGCTCCCGGCGGGGTCAGTCGCCCTCGAGGACCCCGGATACCGCGCCGCGGCCGAGACCGTCCGCGGCGTCGGGCGCGGGATCCGCGACCTGCCGGCCCTCGCCCCGGTGGTCGACCTCGCGGGCGTCGCGGCGGCGTACGTCACCCCAGCGCACCAGCACCCGCTGGGCCGGGTGCTGCCCGGCGCCGAACGGCTCGCCCTCCTCGACGCCGCGCGGTCGGCCGGGGCGGTGGTGGTCGAGGACGACTACGACTCCGAGTTCCGCTACGACGTCGCCCCGGTGCCCGCCCTGGCCAGCCTGGACCGCGCCCGGGTCGCCTACCTCGGCACCGCCGCGAAGTCGGTCGCCCCCTCGCTGCGGCTCGGCTGGCTGGTCCCGCCACCCGACGTGCTCGACCGTCTCAACGCGCGCCGCCTCCTCACCCACGAGGGTGCGCCCTGGCCGGTGCAGCGGGCGTTCCTGGCACTGCTGCGCGACGGCTACGTCGACAAGATGGTGCGCAGCGCGCGCCGGGTGTACGCCGAGCGGGCACCCCGGGTCGCCGCCGCGCTGTCGCCGTACGCCGAACTGGCGGGGCCGCTGGCCGGCATGTACTCCACCTGGCTGCTCCCCCAGGCCGACGCCGTCCGCGCCCGCGACGCCGCGCGGCGGGCCGGCTTCGAGGTCAACCTGCTCTCCGACTACTGCCGCTCCGCTCCGCTGACCGGCCTGGTCGTCGGCTTCGGCGGCGTCACCGACGACGAACTGGACCGGGCGCTGGCGGCGCTGACCTCAGCCCTCTGAGCGCGACGGTGGCTCGGGCTGCTGGGCGTCGTAGGCCGCGTACGCCGCCGCGCGCTCCTGCTCGATCTTGCGGCCGAGCAGGTAGGCCGCGCCCCAGAGCAGGGCGAAGATGCCGCCGAGCACGAACATGATCGGGATGACGAAGCCGAGACCGACGGCGACGATCTGGACGGACCAGCCGAGGCCGTAGGCCCACTCGGCGCGCAGCATGCCGGCCAGCAACAGGCAGACGACGGCGAGGCCGAGGCCGGTCGCGAGGGCGGGGCCGGTCCCGACCTTGGCGACCGTGATCAACACGGGCGTCGTCAGGCCGAGGGTGATCGCCTCGAGACTGAGCACCGCCGCGCACATGCCGCGGCGCGGCGACCGCTCCCGCTCGTCGCTCATCGCGAAGCCTTCCGGACCAGGAGGCTGCGCGCCTCGCCGACGGTGACGACCGAGCCCGTGACCAGGACGGCGCCGGAGCCCACAGACGCAGCCGCGCCCGCCTCGGCGAGTGCGGCGGCTTGGTCGAGCGCGTCGGCCAGCCGCGGCACGACGGTGACCCGGTGCTCGCCGTAGATCTCGACGGCGGCCTCGGCCACCTGCTCGGCCGCCATGGCGCGGTCGGTGGAGTTCTGGGTGCAGACGACGTGGGCGAGGTGCGGCTCGAGCGCCGCGAGCAGGCCCTCGGCGTCCTTGTCGGCCATGATGCCGATGACGCCGACAAGCGGGTCGAAGGTGAAGGAGTCCTCGAGCGCCACGCCGACCGCCTCCGCGCCGTGCGGGTTGTGAGCAGCGTCCAGGACGATCGTCGGGCTCCGGCGAACGATCTCGAGCCGGCCCGGCGAGGTCACCTCGGCGAAGGCCGCCCGCACGACCTCGTCGTCGAGCGGCTGGTCGCCGAGAAACGCCTCGACCGCCGCCAGCGCGACGGCCGCGTTCTGCGCCTGGTGAGCGCCGTAGAGCGGCAGGAACACCTCGTCGTAGCGCGACCGCAGCCCTTGGAGGGTGACGACCTGGCCGCCGACCGCGGGCACTCGCGAGACGACGCCGAAGTCCAGCCCCTCCCGGGCCACGGTCGCCTCGACCTCGCTCGCTCGCTCGAGCAGCACCGCCGCGACCTCGGGCTCCTGCTGCGCGATGATCGCCGTGGCACCCGGCTTGATGATCCCGGCCTTCTCGACCGCGATCTCGGCCGGCGTCCCGCCGAGGTAGCGCGCGTGGTCGACGGCGACCGGCAGCACCACGGCCACCGCCGCATCGGCGACGTTGGTCGCGTCCCAGGAGCCGCCCATGCCGACCTCGACGACGGCCACGTCGACCGGCGCGTCGGCGAACGCGGCGTACGCCATGCCGACGACCGTCTCGAAGAAGGACAGCGGGTGCTCCTCGCCCACGTCGACGAGGTGCGTGTACGGCGCGACGTCGTTGAAGGCGCGCACGAAGTCCTCGTCGCTCAGCGGCTCTCCGTCGACCGCGATGCGCTCCGACATCCGCTCGACGTGGGGGCTGGTGAAGCGACCGGTGCGCAGGTCGAGCGCGCGCAGCAGGGTGTCGATCATCCGCGACGTCGAGGTCTTGCCGTTGGTGCCGGTCAGGTGGATGACCGGATAGGCGCGCTGCGGGTCGCCGAGCAACTCGGTGAAGGCCGCGATGCGGTCGAGCGACGGCTCGAGCCGGGTCTCCGGCCACCGGGACAGCAAGGCGTCCTCGGCCTCCTCGAAGGTCTCGGCGAGCCGGGGTGCGGGTATGTCGGTCATGTCGCCGACGAGTCTAGGGTTCTGCCCCGTGAAGACCACCGTCGCCGTCGGCCTCGTCTGGTGACCCGACAACCATCTGGCGGCCCCACCTCGTCGTGACGGGTGGAGGACCGGCGGAAGGTGATCGATGAGCGAGACGGTCGTGGCAGCGGCGGAACGCCCGGTGGCGGCGGACTTCGAGGAGTTCGTGGCGGCCCGGTCGACCGCGCTGTGGCGCAGTGCCTACCTGCTCACCGGTGACCGGCACCGGGCCGAGGACCTGCTCCAGACGGCGCTGGTGAAGGCGTGGCGGCGCTGGGACCGGATCGCCCGCCGCGAGGCGGCCGAGGCCTACGTGCGTGCCGCACTCGTCAGCACCTACACCGACTGGTGGCGTCGCCGCTGGAACGGCGAGGTGCCCACCGGCGAGCTGCCGGAGGGCGCGGCGGCGTCGGAGGAGGCGCGGGTCGACGAACGCCGCGACGTGCTGGCCGCGCTGGCGCTGCTGCCCCGCGGACAGCGTGCCGTCGTGGTGCTGCGCTACTTCGACGACCTCACCGAGGCCCAGACCGCCGAGGCGCTCGGCGTCAGCGTCGGCACCGTGAAGAGCCAGGCCGCCCGCGCGCTCGCCGCCCTCCGCACGTCATCCCTCTTCGCCGATGGAGGCACCCATGACTGACCCCCACCAGCACGACCCGGTGGCCGACACCGGCCGGCTCCACGACCTGCTGGAGCGCACCGCCCCTGAGGCTCCGGACCTGTCCGCCGCCGAACGCACCGCGGCCGTCAGCGTCCGCGGCCGGAGCGCCCGGCGCCGCGACCGGGGCCTCGTGGCCGTCGGGGTCGCCGCCGTCGTCGCCGCCGGACTGGGCGTCCCGCTCGCCCTGGGCGGGGACGCCGGGGACACCCGGAACGCCGGCCTCGCCTCGGAGCCGGCGGCGCTCGTGGTGGAGCCCTGCCCGTCAGCGCCCGTCGACGCGGAGACGCTCGGCCCCGCGCCGGCGCTCGACGACGTCGTCGCGGTCCGCAGCTGCCCGGTCACAGGTCTCGGCGTGGATCCCGAGCCGCTACCGACCGCGCCGTTGACCGACGCAGGCGCGGAGGCGTTCGAGGCCGACGTGGCCGCGCTGCCGGCGTACGTGCTCCCCGACGAGTGCGCGCTGATGTCGATCATGCCGATGCCGTGGGCCCTCCAGGTGCAGACGTCGGACGGAGAGACCTTCGTGCTGGGCTCCACGACGCGTCTGTGCAGCTCCGTGAAGGTCGGTGGCGTCGCCCTGGGCAGCGACGCGGTGATCGCGGCGTTCGATCCTGCCGCCGAGCAGGTCAGCCGATCAGCTGGTTGACCATGTCGGCGACGGCCCGGTAGCCGAGCCGCTCATAGACCCGGTTGGACACCGGGTTGGCCTGGTCGGTGAAGAGGCAGCAGCGCACGCCCTGCTCGAGGAACTGCGCCGACACCTCGGCGACCGCCCTCCCGGCGTACCCCCGGCCGCGGTGCCCGCGCGGGGTGTAGACCGGGCCGATCCGGGTGACGCCGTTGGCCGGGAGATTGGCCGCGGTCAGGTGCACGGGCTCGCCGGCCTCGTCCTCCCACAGCCAGACCACGCCGTCGTCGATGCGCGTGTGCATCTCCTCGAGGGTGAAGGTCTCCGTCGGCGAGTGGTGCGGCTCGGTACGGCCGGCCTGCTCGGCTGCGGCCCGCCCGAAGTCGTGGAACCAGTCCAGGCACAGCTCCGCGTCCCCGGGCCGCGCCGCGCGCAACCGCCCGGGCGGCGCCGGCGGCACCACCAGCTCGCCCAGCTCGAAGAGCCGCACGTGCTCGTGGACGTGGACCGCTCCCCCGGTCAGCCGGGCGGTCTCCTCGGCCACGACGCGGGCCGCCGGCAGCGCGCCGTTGACCCCGACGAGGGGCTCTCCGCGCTCGTGCAGCAGCCTGGCCAGCGCCCGGGCGGCGTCGTCCGGCATCGGCAGGACGTAGGCCGGGTACGGCGCGAAGGGCGCGGTGCGCATGGCCACCCCCGCGACCTCGTCGCGCTCGTCGTACGCGATCGCCCACCACAGGTACGGGACGTCGCGAGCCGGGTGCACCGCGAGCCGCTCGGTGACCGTGCCGATCACCGTCGTCAGGACGGGGTCGGCGGCCAGATGGTGACGCGCCTCGGCCAGGAAGGCGGCCGGGTCCTCGGTGAGCCAGATGCTGGCGGTCGTGCTCGCTGACGTCGATGTCATGGAGGAAAGTCAGCCAGCGAACGACGCCCTCGCACAACCGGTTTCAGCCAGAACGGCGGCTCGCCCTAGGATTTCCACATGACCGACACCCAGGCTGACCAGGCACCGGAGACGACGACCGCACCCAGGCGCGTCGTAGCGGTACCCGACAAGCCTGCTCTCGAGGGCCTGGAGGCCACCTGGAGCGAGCGCTGGAAGGCGCAGGACACCTACGCCTTCGACCGCAGCCAGCCGCGGGACAACGTCTACTCGATCGACACGCCGCCTCCGACCGTGAGCGGCAGCCTGCATGTCGGACACGTCTTCTCCTACACCCACACCGACCTGGTCGCGCGCTTCCAGCGGATGCGCGGCAAGGCGGTCTTCTACCCGATGGGCTGGGACGACAACGGCCTGCCCACCGAGCGCCGGGTGCAGAACTACTACGGCGTGCGCTGCGACCCGTCGCTGCCGTACGACGCCGACTTCACCCCGCCGGAGAAGCCGGATCCGAAGAGGCAAGTACCGATCAGCCGGCCCAACTTCATCGAGCTCTGCGAGCAGTTGGTCCAGGAGGACGAGCAGGTCTTCGAGCAGCTCTGGCGCACCCTCGGCCTCTCGGTCGACTGGAAGCAGCACTACACGACGATCGGGCCGAGGGCGCAGACCGTCAGCCAGCGCGCGTTCCTGCGCAACTTCGCCCGCGGCGAGGCCTACCTCCAGGAGGCGCCGACCCTCTGGGACGTCACGTTCCAGACCGCCGTGGCCCAGGCCGAGCTCGAGGCGCGGGAGTACGCCGGCGCCTACCACCGCGTGAACTTCCACCGCCCCGACGGCGGCGTCGTCGCGATCGAGACCACCCGGCCCGAGCTGATCCCGTCGGTCGTCGCGCTCATCGCGCACCCCGACGACGAGCGCTACCAGCCACTCTTCGGCACCACCGTCACCAGCCCGGTCTTCGGCGTCGCGATCCCCGTGCTGGCCCACCCAGCCGCCGAGATGGACAAGGGCGCCGGCATCGCGATGTGCTGCACCTTCGGCGACCTCACCGACGTGCTGTGGTGGCGCGAACTCGACCTGCCGGTCCGCACGCTCATCGGGCGCGACGGCCGGATGTCGCGCGAGACCCCCGACTGGCTGGCGCACGAGCCCGCCGCCACGGCGTACGAGGAGCTGAAGGGCAAGACGGCGTTCTCCGCCCGTGAGGCGGTCGTGGCCGCGCTGCGCGCCTCGGGCGACCTCGACGGCGAGCCCCAGCCGACGCAGCGGATGACGAACTTCTACGAGAAGGGCGACAAGCCCCTCGAGATCGTCGCGACCCGACAGTGGTACCTCCGCAACGGCGGTCGTGACGCCGCACTGCGTGCCGAGATGCTCGACCGCGGCGCCGAGATCCAGTGGATTCCGGCCCACATGAAGCACCGCTACGACAACTGGGTCGGCGGGCTCAACGGCGACTGGCTGATCTCGCGGCAGCGCTTCTTCGGCATCCCGTTCCCGGTCTGGTATCCCCTCGACGACGATGGCGAGCCCGACTACGACCACCCGCTGCTGCCGCGCGAGGAGCAGCTGCCGATCGACCCCTCGACCGACGCGCCCGGCGGCTACACCGAGGACCAGCGCGGCAAGCCCGGCGGCTTCATCGGCGACCCCGATGTGATGGACACCTGGGCCACCTCGTCCCTGACGCCGCAGATCGCCGGCGGCTGGGAGTCCGACGACGACCTGTGGCAGCGGGTCTTCCCGATGGACCTGTGCACCCAGGCGCACGACATCATCCGCACCTGGCTCTTCTCCCGGGTGGTCCGCGCCCACTTCGAGAACCACGCGGCGCCGTGGTCGCACGCCCTGGTCTCCGGCTTCATCCTCGACCCGGACCGCAAGAAGATGTCGAAGTCCAAGGGCAACGTCATCGACCCGACCGAGATCCTCGACAAGTTCGGCGCGGACGCCGTGCGCTGGCGCGCCGCGATGGCTCGGCCCGGCCTCGACTCGCCGTTCGACGAGACCCAGATGAAGGTCGGGCGTCGGCTGGCGATGAAGGTCCTCAACGCCTCGAAGTTCGTCCTCGGCGGCGTGGGAGCCACCGGCGTCAATCCGTTCGAGGTCGCCGAGCCGGTCGACTGTGCCCTGCTCGGCCGGCTCGCCAACGTGGTCACGGCGGCGACCGACGCGTTCGAGGCCTACGACTACACCACCGCCCTGGAGACCGTCGAGAAGTTCTTCTGGGAGTTCTGCGACGACTACCTCGAGCTGGTCAAGGAGCGGGCGTACGCCGAGGACGGCGGCGCCGCGACGGCGTCCGCCCGCGCGACGCTCGCGATCGCGCTCGACGTCCAACTGCGGCTGCTCGCGCCGTTCCTCCCCTACGTGACCGAGGAGGTGTGGTCGTGGTGGCGCCCTGCTGGATCCGAGGGAGGCTCGATCCACCGGGCCTCGTGGCCGAGCGTGGCCGAGCTCGGCTCCGCCGCCGCCAGCGACGCGGCCACCCTGGAGGCGGTCGCGGCCGCGCTCGTCGGCATCCGCGGGGCGAAGTCGACCGCGAAGGTCTCGATGCGCGCCGAGCTGTCGCGGGTCGAGATCCGCGGCCCCGAGGCGATGGTCCGCGCGGCCGAGCTCGCCGCCGACGACCTGCGCAAGACCGGCAAGATCGTGGGCGACCTGGTCTTCACCCCCGACGCGGACGCCACGGAGATCGGCGTGGACGCCGAGCTCGCGCCCACCGAGGCTTGAGCGTCCCGGGTCACCCTGGAGGGGTCAGCGCCAGCCCCGGTCGCCGTGGCCCCAGCCGCCCTGGTCGTCGTCCCACGAGGCCCCGGGGTCGACCCAGGGGCGGCCGCCGGCGTTGCCGAGGCCGGGCGGGGTCGGCAGGTTCGGGCCGTGGCCACGCGTGGCGCCCTGGCCTCGCAGGTAGGTGAGCGTCTGGGCGATCGTCTGGGCGATCGAGGCCGCCGTCGAGGTACCAGGGCGGGCCGGCGCCGGTGCGATGGGCGCGGGAGTATTCGGTACGGCGGGCGCGGGGGCGACCGGGGCGACGGGCGCGGCCGGGGCCGCCGGTGCGGCAGGCGCTGCGGGAGCCGCCGGGGCCGCCGGCTGCTGAGCGGCGGTGCCGGCGGGCTTGCCGGGGCCCGGGGCCGGCGGATAGTCGGCCTGCTGGGTCGACGGGGCCTGGCCCGCCTCCTGCGAGGAGACCTGGGCCGCCTGCTGGGGGTGCTGGCGGACGGGACGGGCAGGGGTGCGGTCCTGCTGCTTGCCGGAGCCGACCGCAGCGGCGTCCTCGTTCTCGGGAGCCACCGTGCTCGGCTGCGCCGCTGCCTGCGGCCGGGGCGCCTCGGTCGGCACCGGCTTCGGCTCGACCAGGCGCGCGGCCACGGACTGGAAGGGCGCGAGGCGCGCAAGTCCGCCGAGCGCGTCGGTGCGGATCGCGTGCGCCATCACGCCGACACAGGCCAGCACGACGATGATCGACGCGATGAACGGCGCACGGTGCTCGGACCGCATCCACCCTCCCGAGAGCTA
>VFQN01004817.1_pt1 | contig 17295 bp, 14 predicted proteins | sample 3512371 | NCBI WGS metagenome assembly VFQN01 (sample SAMN10412370, study PRJNA504923) | tailings metagenome | isolation source: Replicate 2 from Balatoc abandoned mine | place: Philippines: Itogon, Benguet | collected 2017-08-28 | reverse complement strand
GTGTCGTCCCACTGCAGCCGTCGCCCCGTGCGATAGGCGATGTTGGACAGCAGGCCGAGCTTGGTGAGTCGGTGCCCGTAGCGGACGTTGCAGGTCGTCTCGAGGTTGCGGCTCTTGATGGCGTCGAGGAACTCGCGCAGGTGGCCCGGCGAGTCGGGAATGGACGGGGCCGGCCGCGCGAAGTCCTCCACGAGCTTGCCCTTGACCCACACCTCGTTGCGGCCGTAGTTGGTCACCAGCGTGGCGTCGCTGCCCTCGAAGACACAGCCGATCCCGCCCATGTGCGCAAAGCCGGCCGGCGGCGACGGGCGCAGGCTGAACGAGAGCAGGAGGTTCGGGTACTCCAGCATCGCCTCGACGGTGTCGGGCGTCTCGGTGACGTCGTTCACCACGTACCGCCCCCCGAGCGTCGAGACGGTCCGGGGCGCGCCGAGCTCGAGCGCCCACACCGCCACGTCCACGATGTGGCACCAGAAGTCGATGAACGTGCCGCCCGAGTAGTCCCAGAAGTTCCGGAACGTGCGATGCGACCGGAGCGGGTGGTACTCACGCTTCGGCGCCGGGCCGAGCCAGAAGTCGTAGTCGAGTTCCGCGGGCTGCGTCGCCGGCTCGTCGTTGGTGAGCGACCCGTCCCACACCTTCCAGCACTGCACGCGGTGAATGCGGCCGAGCGAACCCGACCGGACCAGTTCCACCACGTTCCGGTAGTTCCGTCCCGTGTTGTGGATGTGGTTGCCCATCTGCGTCACGCGACGGTGGCGCGTGGACGCATCGGCCATGGCCCGTCCCTCGGCCACGCTGTAGGCCAGCGGCTTCTCGACGAAGACGTCCTTGCCGGCCTCCATCGCCCGCACGGCCGTGATCGCGTGCCAGTGGTCGGGGGTCTGGATGGCCACCGCATCGACGTCGGAACGCGTGACCACGCGCCGGAAGTCGCCCTCCCCCTGCGGGGCATAACCGAGCGTCTGCTGCACCAGGGCGATGGCCGCATCGCGGTGTCGGCGATCGACGTCGCAGATGGCCGCGATCCGCACGTCGGGCTGCTTCATGAACTCCCGCAACCGACCGGTCCCCATGCCGCCCACGCCAATCAGGGCCAGGCGGACCTGGTCGCTCGGCGGGGCCGGCTGCGCGAACGCGGGGCGGTGGATGACGGTGGCGAGGCCGGCGGCGGCACTGCCGAGGAAGACGCGACGGGAAACGTGAGAGAGTGGACGGTGAACCACGATGCCGCGGATTGTAGTCCTAACCCGCAGTTCCCCCACAAGGAGGCATGCCGATGTCCGTTGCCAAGATCTCCGAAATCACCGCCACATCGTCGAAGAGTTTCGACGACGCCGTGGCCACAGGCATCAGCCGGGCCAACAAGACGTTGCGCGGCATCACGGGGGCCTGGGTGGCCGACCAGGAGGTCGCCGTCGAGGACGGCGTCATCACCGAGTACAAGGTGCGCCTCAAGCTCACCTTCGTGCTCGACGCCTGATCGCCATCACGCTTCGGAGGGCCGACGACGGCCCTCCGGTCACTGCTTCAGCTCGCCGTAGATGGTGGTGATGTTGGCCTGCTTGCGGCCCATCGCGTAGCTGGCGAATTTCTCGGGCAGCGACAGCTTCGAGGACGCCTCCTCCGGTGTCCTGCCCGCCTTGAACGCGTCCCGCACCGCCGCCAGGAAGGCGGCGTTGAACTCGCCGAACTCCACGAACTTGTCGATGCCCATCGGGTCGGCGTGCCCGGGGATGACCGTGTCCACGTCCTTCAGGCCGGCGGCCGCCTTCTTCAACGTCTCGGGGTAGGCGACGCCGGAGCCCCCGTTGTTGACGTCCATGATGGGCGTGCCGAGCCCGGCGAAGAGGTCGCCGGTGTGTGCCACGCGCAGGGCGGGAAACACCACGATCGTGTCGCCATTGGTATGGCCCGGTCCGAAGTACCGCAGGTCGATGCGCTCGGCCCCCGTCCCGAGGGTCAACCGGTCCGTGTAGGTGCGATCCGGGAGGAACTGCGCCTTCTCGCCGGCAAACGCCGGCATGCGCTGCATGTTGGCCTTCGTGTTGGCGTGCGCCACGATCTCGACCGACGCGGGGAAATGGTCGTTGCTGCCCACGTGGTCGCCGTGCGTGTGCGTGTTGATGATCATCGTCACGGGCTTGTCGGTCACGGTGCGCACCTGCTGCATGATCCGCTCGCCCCAGCCCGCGAGTTTGGTGTCCACCAGCACGACACCGGTGGCGGTCACGAAGACGGCCGTGTTGCCGCCCCCCTGCCGCACCACGTGCAGGTTGTCCTTCACCTTGATGATGTCGGCAAACGGCGTGGGGCCGGTCGTGGGCTGCCCGGCGTAGATGCCCGCCGCGCCGACGACCAGCAGAAACCCGATGAGGAGCATGCGTCGCACGTCGTACGTCCTTCCGCGAAACGAAATCAGCCGCGTCCCTGGGTGACGCGTTCGACGAACCACCACGTGCCCGCCAGCAGCACCACCCACGCGCCCGCCGTGGCCACCAGCGCGCCCACACGGGCGCTGCGCCTGCGGAGCGCGTCGAGCGCCATGGCGACGACCACGACGATCGCCGCCTGTCCCACTTCCACGCCCAGGTTGAACGCAAACAACGATAACCCAAGCGCGCCCGAGGGCAGGCCGGTGTCGCGCAGCACGCTGGCGAAGCCGAAGCCGTGCACCAGGCCGAACACGAGCGCCACCCAGACCCGTACGTCGCGTCCGCGCGAGCCGACGAACAACTGGTCGGCGCCCACGAACACGATGCTCAAGGCGATGAGCGGCTCCACGACGTGCCCCGGCGGATCGACGATGGACAGCGTGGCGAGGGCGAGGGTGACGCTGTGGCCGAGCGTGAAGGCCGTGACGATCGCGAGCAGCCGTCGCAGCGTGCCGCCAGGCAGGAGGAGTCCGATGATGAACAGGATGTGGTCGGGCCCAATCGCGATGTGGTGGACGCCCGAGGCGACGAACCGCTGCACGACGGCCATCCGGCCCTGTCGTGTGCCGGTGTAGTGATCGGTCCGATCGTGCCCGCGGCCGAAGACGTCCTGCCACACCACCGTCTCGCCCTCGTAGACGGTCACGAACGTCTGGTGGACGGGGTCGTAGGGAAACAGCCTGGCCGCCACGGCCAGATGGCCCGTTGGCCGGCCTACGATGGCGTGCCAGTTGACGGCGACGGAGTCCTGTCCCGCCACGGGTTCGACCCCGTCGAACGTCCAGGTGACGGGCCGCCCGTCGGTCTCGATTGCCACCCTCGTCGTCACGAGCGACAGGATCGCGTCGAGGTGCTCCTCGAGGACGACCCGCGACGACAGCGTCGCCGGGTCGGGAAGACCCAGTTCGTGCGCGACGTCGATGGCATGCAGGACGACCCGTCCCCTGAGGCCGTCGGCCTCGACGTGGATGTCGAGGTAGCTGAACGGCGCCGGATGGGCGCGCACCGGACGCGGGCCGAACAGCACCAACAGTCCCAGGACGATCAGGACGACCCGGGCCGGGCCGCGCGGTCGAGTCACGCGGCGGATCTTACAGGCTCAAGGCTCAGGGCTCAGGGCTCAGGGCTCGGGGGCGAGCGTCTGCTATAGTCGCGCCCGCGCCATTCCCGCCCGTCCCACACGAAGGAGTACCCGACAGATGCTTCGCACGTTCAGCCTGCCCGGCCTTGCCCTTGCCGTCCTGCTCGGCCACGCGGTGCCGGCTCACGCCCAGTCGAAGGCCATGGACGGTGTCCGCACCGAGTTCGCCGCGGTCAAGGCCAGTGTAGTCAGTGCCGCCACGAAGGCCCCCGAATCGATCTACGGCTATCAGCCGACACCCGAGGTGTTCACGTTGCGCAAGCAGCTCCTGCACATCGCCGACGCGAGCTACAGCATCTGCGCCAGCTTCAAGGGCACGCCCGGTCAGCGTCCCAAGGTGAACGCCGACGCACCGCTGCCGAAGGCGGAGGTGCTCTCGACGCTCGACGCGGCGTTCGCCTTCTGCGACGCGGCGCTGGCCGGCGCCACCGACGCCACGCTCGCCGAAGACGTGAAGTCGCCCAACGGCACCGTCCGCGTGAAGAGCTACCACGCGAGCCACCTGCTGGCCCACACCAGCCTGCACTACGGCAACATCGTCACCTACCTGCGCCTGAACAAGCTCGCGCCGGGAGACTGAAGAGGACTGAGGACCGAGGAGGGAGGGACGAGTCCCTCCTCAGTCCTCCCTAGGCGAGCAGCTCCGACACTACCTTCCCGTGGACGTCGGTGAGGCGGAACCGTCGGCCCTGATGCATGTAGGTCAGCCGCTCGTGGTCCACGCCGAGCAGCCGCAACATCGTCGCGTGCAGGTCGTGCACGTGGACGGCGCCGTCGACGATGTTGTAGCTGAAGTCGTCGGTGGCACCGTGTACGTAGCCGGGCTTCACGCCGCCGCCCGCCATCCAGATCGAGAAACACCGTGGATGGTGGTCGCGACCGTAGTTGGTGGCCGTCAGCTTGCCCTGTGAGTAGCTCGTGCGGCCGAACTCGCCGCCCCACACCACCAGCGTGTCGTCGAGCAGGCCACGGCGTTTCAGGTCGGTGACCAGCGCCGCGCTCGCCTGGTCGGTCTCGCGACACTGCCGCTCGATGCCCTTCGGCAGACTGTCGTGCTGATCCCAGCCCTGGTGATAGAGCTGGATGAACTTCACGCCGCGCTCCGCGAGTCGCCGGGCGAGCAGGCAGTTGGCCGCGAACGTCCCGGGCGTGCGCGCGTCGGGACCATAGAGGTCGAAGGTCTCCTGGCTCTCGCCCGAGACGTCCATCACGCCCGGCACACTGGCCTGCATGCGGTACGCCATCTCGTACTGCGCGATGCGCCCATCCACGGCGACGTCTCCCGACTGCTCGGCCACGTGCGCCTGCAGGTCGCGCAGCCGATCGAGCAGGAGCCGCCGGCTCACGCGCGACACGCCGGCGGGGTCGTTCAGGTAGAGCACCGCGTCGCGCCCGCTGCGGAACTGCACGCCCTGATGCTGCGAAGGCAGGAACCCGCTGCCCCACAGCCGCGCGTAGAGCGGCTGGTCCACCTTCCCCGGCGTGATGAGCACGACGAACGCCGGCAGGTCCTGCGTGTCGGTGCCGAGGCCGTAGTGGACCCACGCCCCCATGCTGGGGCGGCCGGCGATCTGCGATCCCGTCTGGAAGAACGTGATGGCCGGGTCGTGGTTGATCGCATCGGTGTACATCGACCGGACGATGCAGAGGTCGTCCACGACGCGCGCCGTGTGCGGGAGCAGGTCCGAGATCCAGGTGCCGCCGTCACCGTGCCGGCCGAAGCCGAACTGCGAACCGGCCAGCGGCAGGGACGACTGATTGCCCGACATGCCGGTGAGCCGTTGTCCCTGGCGCACCGAGTCGGGCAGCTGCTCGCCGTTGCGTGCGCGCAGCACGGGCTTGTGGTCGAAGGTCTCGATCTGCGATGGTCCCCCGGCCATGAACAGGAAGATCACGCGGCGGGCCTTCACCGGGTGATGCAGCGACGAGCCGAGGACCCCGGGCGACGTCGCCGGGAGCCCTGACCCCACGCCCTGCTGCAGGCAACCCGCGATGGTCCGGGCCGGATTGACGAGGTCGGCCAGCGCGATGCCGCCGAGGCCGAGCCCGAAGCGAGCGAGGGCCGCGCGGCGCGAGAGGCCGGCGGCCGGAAGCGGGCCCGTGCACTGGTGAAGGCTCACGCAGGTCTCCTCATCGCACCATCACGAAGGCGTCGAGGTTCATGATCAGGGTCGCGACGTTGGTGGTCGCGGCGACGTCGATGGCGGACAGCGCATCGTCGCGGGGGCGCTCCCCGACCGCCAGCAGCGCACGGGCAGCGGCCTCGTCCTCGACGAAGGCCTGCCGCTGTTCCTCGAGGGCGCGCGCGAGGATCGCGAGTTCCGCCGTGTCGGGCTCGCGTCCGACGAGTCCGAGGTACAGCGCACGATGCCGGGCGGCCTGGTCGGCCGGGTGCGTGCGCACGACCTGCTCGGCCAGCACGCGGGCCGCCTCGACGAACTGCGGGTCGTTCAACAGCACCAGCGCCTGCAGTGGCGTCGCCGTCACGTCCCGGCGGGCGACGCAGACCTCGCGAGACACGGCATCGAAGGCGGTCATCGACGGCGGTGGCAGCGTGCGCCGCCAGAACGTGTACAGACTGCGGCGATGGAGCTTGTCACCGGTGTCCTGCACGTAGCGCTGACCTGTGCCGGATTGCTCCCAGAGGCCGGAGGGCTGATAGGGCTTGACGCTCGGTCCTCCGACGGTGCGCACGAGCAACCCGCTCGCCGCCAGCGCCGCGTCGCGCACGAACTCCGCGGCCAACCGCTGTGCCGGGCCGCGCGCCAGCAGCGCGTTGTCGGGGTCGCGCTGCTGCAGATCGCGGCTCGCGGTCGACGACTGCCGGAACGTGTCCGACGTGAGAATCAGGCGGTGGAGCGCCTTGACGTCCCAGCCGCTCTCGACGAATCGGCCCGCCAGCCAGTCGAGCAGGTCGGGGTGTGTGGGCAGCCGTCCCTGGGTGCCGAGGTCCTCGACCGTCGGGACGAGTCCCCGACCGAAGTGCATGCGCCAGATTCGGTTCACCGCCACTCGTGCCGCCAGCGGGTTGCCCGGGGCGGTGAGCCAGCGAGCCAGCCCCAACCGGTTCCGCGGCTGGTCGGCGGGGAACGGCGGCAGGCTCGCAGGCGTGGCGCGATCGACCACCTCGCGAGGCGCGTCGTAGGCCCCTCGCGCGAGCAGGTGCGCCGGGCGCGGCGACGGCAGTTCCTCCATCACCATCAGCTCGGGCACGCGGGCCATCCGCCGGTTCTCCTCGATGCGCAGGCGCTGCACGTCGGCCGCAGCCACGCGCGACGGACCATGGCTGCGCGCGACGAAATGCGCCAGGGCCGCCTCGCCGTCACCTGCGCGCGGCAGGGCGCCAGCGACTTCGACCTCCGTCAGCGCCAGGTCGAACACCCGCAGATCGTCCACCAGCCCGTTCCGGAACCCGCTGTCGCGGAAGCGTGCGCCGATCGTCAGCGGTGTCTGCTTCGCCTGGATGTCTCCCGCCGCGGCGTCGTAGAGGATGTCCTTGTACAGGCGGTCACGGACGACCTCCGTCGGCACGGCCCGCGCGTCCACGTAGAGCCGGATGCCCGCAGCGCGGCTCGAGCCGTCGTAGGTCATCGTCACCGTGGACCACGCATCGAGCGGCAGCGGATCCCGCGCACGGATGGCGATCGCGTTACCTGGCCAGAAGTGGATCAGGGCGACGAACGGCCGCCCCTCGTCGAGCGTGAGCTCGAAGCCGCGGCTGCCAGCGTCGGTCCACGCGCGCGACTGGTGCAGGACGACGGCGCGCGCCTGGCGTTCGGTGGGCTTCAGGCGCACGACGATCGAGAACGGGTCGGTCCGCGAGAAGTGCCGCAGGTCCTCGAGAACGACCGCGTTGTCGCCACTCAGGTGGACAGCCCCGCCCCCCTGGGGATGTGCCACCCAGCGAGGGCCGTCGAGCAGCGCCACTCGTCCGTCTCCGGCCGTGTCGGGCGTGGTGTCGCCTGCCACGACGTCGAACGGCACATGCGCGATGGGACGCGGCAGCGCGAACGTCGCCGACGGCAGCCACGCCCGGAAGGCCTCTCGTGCGGCCTGCTGGTGCCTGGACGTGCGCGCCTCCGCGTCCTCGAGGCGCTGCCGCACCGCGTCGTATGCCGCCCTGTCGTGCGACGGCCACAGCAGCATCGAGGGCGACGGCGTCGCGTTGGTGAAGTGCGAGTAGAGCCCCGACTCGTCGATGCTGTTGAAGAACGCGAACAGGCTGAAGTAGTCGCGCTGCGTGATGGGATCGAACTTGTGGTCGTGGCACCGAGCGCACTCGAGCGTGAGGCCCAGCATGGCCGTGCCGAACGTGTTCACGCGGTCGGCGACGTACTCGGTGCGGAACTCCTCCTCGATGCTGCCGCCCTCGTTGGTCTGCCGGTGCAGGCGATTGAAGGCCGTGGCGAGGCGTTGTTCGTGCGTGGGGTTCGGCAGCAGGTCGCCCGCGAGCTGCCAGGTGAGGAACTGGTCGTACGGCAGGTTGCGGTTGAACGCGCCGATGACCCAGTCGCGCCAGGGCGACATGTCGCGCGTGACGTCGGCCTGGTAGCCATACGTGTCGGCATAGCGTGCCAGGTCGAGCCAGTCGGCCGCCATCCGCTCGCCATAGGCCGGAGAGGCGAGATACCGATCGATCAGCCCGCCATACGCCTCGGGCGACGGATCGGCCGCAAACGCCAGGATCTCGTCTGGCGTGGGCGGCAATCCGGTGAGTGCGAACGCGACACGACGCACCAGGGTCTCCGGCGCCGCGACAGGCGACGGGCGCAGGCCTTCACGCGAGAGTCGCGCGCGCACGAAGGCGTCGATGGGGTGCCGCTGCCCGCCCGTCGTGCCCACTGTTCCATCGCCGGGAACCAGCGGCTTCGCGATCGGCTCCCACGACCAGTGCCCACGATACGGCGCGCCGGCAACGACCCACCGTCGCAGCAGCGCCTTCTCCTCGGCCGACAGCGCCAGGTGCGCGTCGGCCGGCGGCATCACGTCGTCGTGATCGGCCGGCAGGTCGATGCGTCGAATCAGCTCGCTGCCGTCGGGATTACCCGGCGCCACCACCACGAGGCCGTCACCGACGTCCTTCGTCAGCCCTTCGGGGAGGTCGAGCCGCAGCTTCGCCTTGCGCTTGGCGGCGTCGGGGCCGTGGCAGGTGAAGCAGCGATCGGAGAGCAGGCGCCTCGCCTCGCCGGCCAGCTCGGCGTCGGCCAGCGAGGCCCGCGCGGGCGCCGGCGGCTGATGGCCACGCGCTGCCAGGTGCGAGGCCAGGACGCCCGCCGCCAGCAGCATCGCGGCTGGCAACCGCACGTGCCGGCCCCATCCCGGGATCATGCGGGCATTCTGTGAAGCGCTCCCCCGGGTGTCAACCCGACGCGTGCCGGGCCAACGGCCGGTTATCGCACCAGGTCGCTTGTGGGGCACAATCGCCACGCTACCACCCTACCCTCGTGGAGGAACGCACATGGGCCTGATCGTCTCGCTCGTCATCGGCGGCATCGTCGGCTGGCTGGCCAGCATCGTGATGAAGACCAACGCCCAGATGGGCCTCATCGCCAACGTGCTGGTGGGCGTGGTCGGCGCCGTCATCGGCAACTGGATGGCCGGACAGCTCGGCATGGTGAGCGCCGGGCTCGCGGGCTGGCTCTTCTCGATCCTCGGCGCGATGGTGCTCATCGCGGTGCTGCGCCTGCTGGGCGTCTTCAAGTAACGACGTGACAGACGTGCGGTTCGCGCCGGAGCCCGACTCGTCGGACGTCGTTCGTCGTGCGCTCGTGGGCTGGCAGCAGCGCGTGCAGGCCGTCATCGACATCGCGCGCGACAGCGACGACCTCGCCGCGCGGTTGCCCGTGCTCGACCAGATCGCGACGGAACTGGTCGCCGATGTGGCACGTGCGATTGCCGGTCTCGACGCGCTGGCCGGCTCCCCGACGGCCGACGTGCCGCCCGGCAGCGACACGCTCCGCGACACCCTCGGGCGCGCCCACGACCTCCTCCACGGCATCGGCCTGTGGCATCGCCCGCCGAGCGTGGCGGCGTTGCGGAAGGCGCGCGACCACTTCGCCGCGGCGGCCCGCCGCCTCGACGGCCAACGCACGCCACGGTAGGGCCGCTGTCTCCGCGCCGGTCATCGTCGCGCGGAGCGGTGGGGCCCGCTCTTTCCGCGCCGGTCATCGTCGCGCGGAGCGGTGGGGCCCGCTCTTTCCGTGCGGGCCATCGTCGCGCGGAGCGGTGGGGCTCGCACTTTCCGTGCGGGCCGCGTATCCCGCCACGGTAGGGCCCGCTCTCCGAGCGGGCCGCCATGGTTGCCGGGCGTCGACGTCTACGTGCAACACCCGCGCGCGGGGCACGGGCGGTCGCCGTACGAGCAGAACACGCAGCAATCGCCGTCGGCCGGCTGCACGAGCGTGCTGCAGCCCGGACAGTCGAAGAAGAACAGACAGGCGTGCGTGGGAATGGCGACGGACGTGGTCACGCCGCACGCAGGACAGACGATCGCACCGACACCCGCCACGCCGACGGGTCGCGCGACGGGTGGTGGCAGGTCGGGTACGCGTGTCGTCATGGCGATGTCGACCGAGTATGCGCCGACCTGTCGGGTGTGGCCAGCCGGGGGCCTCGAGGCGGCGACGCGGGGTGGCGGGCGCGTCAGGGGTTCGCCGCGACGATGAGCGCGTCGAGCCGCCGCCCCAGCACCGTGAAGTCCAGTTCCGGCGGCTCCTTGCTCAGCACGGCCACGGCATACTCGAGCCGCTTGCCCGCGGACGTGTGCCGCACGACGTGAACGCCCTCGTGGTAGAACGGCGGGAGGATTCCGCACTTGTTCGGTGACGGGGCGACGACCCCTCCCAGGGACTGGATGCCCTGCAGGATGCCGCTTCCCATGCACACGCGCGTGACGACGGTGCCGCCCACGACGCGCCGGGCGAGTACGTCGCCAATCTCACGCGACGTGGCCTCGTTCACGAGGCGCCCCTGGCCGAGCAGCGTGAAGTAGGTCGCCGTCGCGAGAGCGGTCGCGTTGTGACGTTCGACTTTCGGGAACGGGCTCGTGGTCCAGGTGATGGCCGGCGTGTTGTAGGCGGCATTGAGCCAGAGCCCGCCATGCGCCGGATCGAACAGGCCGGACTGCAACGCCACCGACCCGATGTACTCGAACCCCAGGTTGACGATGAGATTGCGTGCGACCGAGTTGTGGTGCACGTCGTGCGTCCGATGCAGCCGTGCGACCACTGGGTGCCCTGGGCGCTCCACGAGCCTGAAGAGCGCGCGCACGTCGGGCGCCGACCTCATGCCCTCGCCCTTCCACGTCGCCTGAACGTTGGACAGCAGCGCCGACGCCTTCGTGATGCCCGCCCGCGCTGCCACCGTGTCGAGGTCGAAACGCAGCTGATACAGCGCGTAGAGGGCGAGAATCTTCGTGAGGCTGCCGCCCTCCATGGCGGCGTTCGGCCCCCACGCCCAGTGGCCGGCGAAGACGGGCGCGTGATGACGAGCACCCGTCAGGTCCACCAGACCGACGCGCAGGTGCACCGGGGGCGCGGTCACTGCCGCGTAGGAGGCGCGCAGCATCGCGTCGAGCGCACCCTGCAGGCTCCGCCGACTGGCGTGCGACGGCAGGACGTAGCCGGGCTGCATCCGGGCCGGCGTCATCACGCCGGGCGCGGGATCGGGTGCGAGCGTGCCGGTGCCAGCAGCGATCGCCTTGCGCACGTGGAAGTGGGTGAGCCTGATCTCGGGTCCGCCGGCCTCGCCCATCACCCTGCCGGCGGGTGACGGTCCGGCCACGTCGAGGTCGATCAGTTCCTGTTCGAAGCGGGTACGGTCGCGCATCACGGTCTCCCCGGCTGCTGCATCCAGCGCCGCAGCTCGCGCAGCACGTCGGGCGACACCAGCGCGGCTGCGTTGTGCGTCAGCGTGGTGTTCCCGCTGCTGTCCACGCGCCACGCGCCACCGGCCCCGGAGTGCACACCGACGAGGCAGCATTGCCCGTTGCGCCTCACCCACACGGGCGACCCGCTCTGCCCCGGCTTGGTGTCGATCGTGTGCAGCAACAGGTGCCGACGACGGTCCCACGTGATCGGCCCGCTCCCGGTCCAGAGCGTCGCCTCGGGCCTGTCGGAGGGGTAGCCCGTGACGTACGCGTCCTGGCCGGCGATGCCGGCCGGCGACAGGCCGACCCGGGCTCCGGCACCACAACGTCCGGCCATGCCCCAGTGCCCCAGCGCACACGCACCCAGCCGGCCATCACGCCAGGCCGACACGTCGTCCTTCAACGTGACGAGGCCGTAGTCGTGCTGGGGCTGCAGGATCCAGGCGCCACCCCGGCGGACCGCCCAGTGCGGATTCACGCGCCATCCCCGCACGCCGATCGGCTCGAAGGGGTGATCGTGTCCGTTGCGTGCCGGCTGCACGCGCAGGCGATTGCCGACCGTCTGGCGAGGGTCCTCGATCGACACGAGGACGTGCGCGGCCGTGAGCACGTGGCGCGGACCGATCAACACCCCCGTGCCCATGCCGTACCCGCGCTCGGTCGGCACCATGCTCGGCACGGTCAGCCGGCAGATCCACCGGTACGGCACGGCCAGCGTGTCGTCGATGGGCACGCGGTCGCGCGTGTCGGGCCTGAAGACCTCGAGGTCGGCCAGTTCCGCTTCGAACCTGCGACGCTCCAGCATGAGCATGGCCTCGTGCAACGACGGCGAGCCGCCGATCAGGCCTGCTGCTCGACCACCGGCGTGGCGCTGGCGCCGATGTCCACGCCCGTCATGTTCCGGTAGGCCGTGCGGTAGGCCTCGACCGTGGATTCGATCTGGGTGACCCACCGTTCGAGTTCGCCACCCGTCTCGCGAGCCTTGTGGTCGATCACCTCCATGTCGAGCAGGATCTCGCGGCCGCTGCGGGCGCACTCGCGGTGGATGAGATAGCGGTTGGCGTCGCCGTGGGTCACGGCGCGCTTGAGCACCAACAGGTCGTAGGCCGCAGGGATGTACTCGTGCGGCTGACTGAACGCCTCCGGGATGCCGAGCGTGGTGCGCAGCTGACGAATCACCGCCATGCCCCCGATCGCCCAGACCAGGCCGCCGAGCGTGTTGGAGGCGTTGCGTCCGTAGTCGAACACCTCGAAGCGGTTCTTCAGCACTTCGATCGTGTCGCTCAGGGTGATGAGCGTGGCGGCCGACGGCGGCGTGCTGCCGGCCGCCGTCCCCTGGATCGCCACGGCGAGCCGTTTGTCCCTGTAGAACTCGAGTGCGTGGTAGATGAACTTGTGGAACAGCGTGGTGAACGCGGTGTTCACCTGCGTGTCGAGATTCAGCTTCCGGCCCGTGCCCGACGTCCAGCCGAGACACGTGCGATAGGCCGAGGCGCGGTCACGGACGGTGGACGACAGGCCGCTCCTGGTCTGCCGCACCATGATCTCGAGGATGAGCGCGGTGATGTCGTCGCGGATGCCTCCGGGGTCGACCGCGCCGTTGGAGATCGGCAGCCGCCCCGAGTAGGCGAAGGCGTCGAGAATCGCCCCGAGAATCTGGAAGAGTCCCAGCCGCTCCATGTAGAACAGCCAGACGAGGTCGCCGATGAACAGGCGCCTGATGCCGGGCCGCGTGCCATCGGTGTTGCGCCGGCCGTCGAGCGTCACGCACGGCGAGCACAGACAGCAGTCGCCGGGCCATCCCGACCCGTGCGCGCGCGCGCCGATCGGCCCGCCCAGGGCGCAGGTCACGAGCGCGGGGTCGAGATTGGCGGCCAGCTGGGTGTCGAGATCCTCCGGCGCACCGGCCGGGTTCACGAACTGTCCGAAGATCGCGTGGCGGCCGAAGGTGAAGTAGTCGGCGAAGTCCGCCGCGATCTCGTCGCCGTCGTTCGTGCGGACCAGCGCCAGCACCTCGTCGGCACACGGCGGGAACGCCATCGTGCGACGCAGGCGCTGCCGCAGCCTCGTGCCCGTGTCGACGGTCGGCAACCGGGTGGCCGACAGCGCGATGGGCAGGCCACCGTGCTGGGCGAGGTCGCGGATGAGTCGGGCGAGGTCGCCGTACGACGCCGCCTGCTCGGCAGCCGGTCCGTTCGGAGAGCCGGTCTCACTTGCTGATGACTGTCTCTTGGCCATGTCTCACTCGCTCTCTCGTGCCGCGACGTCAGTGCGGCCTGTGTGCCCCTGCGTCGGAAGGCACCGACACGGGCAGCGGCGTCACGCGGTCTTCGGCGCCCGCCCACGTGGGGCGTGTCGGCGGCCGAGCGAGACGCGCGCGGCCGCGGGCGATCAACCAATCGGTCATCACGGTGTCGAGCCGGTCGCCCGTGAGGTCTCCCCGCTCACTGGCCAGCCGGAAGACGGCGAGCTGTCGCGCGGCGGGCATCGTCTGGAACGCGTCCGAGCCGAGCCGAGCCACCAGCGGCGCGAGCCGGGCCGGCGCCAGCGCGTCGAGGTCGAACAGGTCCGGAAGCCTCCGACCCTCCAGCACGCGGAACCTCGTCGTCAGCAACGCGCGCGCGACCACGGGCAGATACGGCACGGCGGCCCGCAGCAGGGCGCTCGCCGCGGGCGTTGCGGCATCCGGGTCGTAGAGCTCCCGCCAACGCGTGTCCCACCCATCCCACGGACCGCGCCCCCACACCTGGCGGCACCACTCGAACACCAGCAGCACCCGCAGGTACGGTGGCGGGTGCGGATCGATGCCCGACACGCGCAGCACCACGTCTGGTCGCAATGCGAGGATCTCCTGGATCGCGGCCGCCGACGCCAGGCCCGACTCGCAGAACGTCCAGAAGTCGGGCCCGATCTCCGAGCTCCAGATGGGAAAGTATTCGCGTACCTGTTGTGGCGCTCCTGCCCGCGTGAGCGCCTCGCGCAACACGTCGGGCAGCACGGTGACGAGCCCGAGCCGGACGAGGGCCTCGTGGCCGACCTCGTGCAGGATCGACGTGAGCGTGCACTTCTCCACCAGCCGCGCGTAGGGAATCTGGACGAGCGGCATCGGGTTCGGGATGCCATGGCGCAGCCGCACGCCTTCGCGCAACGTCGACGCCCCGAAGCCACGGTCGCAGTACACGAGCGGCGGCTCCACGATGCGCAGGGCGGGATGGGCCTTGCGGATGGCCTCGAGCGCCAGTGCGTCGCAGCCGGCCAGCAGCGGCCCGAGGACCGGCGCGTGACGCTGCGTGAGCACGTCCATGTAGGCGTCGAAGAACCCGAACGACTCCGACAGATCGAGCTCGAGTTCGCCGAGCACGGCGTTCAGCCGGCGCGCCGACCCCGTTTCGTGTGCCGTGGGGAGGTACGCGCGCCCTGCGGCCTTCACCCTGGCGGACAGCCGCTCCTCAGCCGCGGCGAGCTGCGTTTCGATCACCTCCCACTGGCGTGCCGTGATGTCGCGCTCGGGCGGCAGGCCCACGAGCGAACGCAGGCTCCTGAGGCTGCCGATCCGCCGCAGCGCGGACTCATAGCGCCCGGTCAGGTCGTGCGCGTGGGCGTGGCGGCTCATGTGTCACCCCGGGCGCGCCGCCTACTCCACCGAGATGATCAACCGTTCGCCCCGGCGCAACCGGATGACCCGGGTGCCTCCCGGCACGGCCTCCTTCCGACGCGTGCCGCTGCCCCGCCGGCGCTCCTGGCCCTTCCGCAGACCCGCCTGCAGCGCAGCAGCGGCCAGCCGACTGGCTTCCGCGGGGGCGTCGGCCTGCTCGTGCAGGTTCTCGGCGAGGTACTGGAACGCTTCGCGCGACACCTCGCCGTAGTTGCGCCAGGCCTCGCGGTTGGCCTCGGGCTGCTCGGCCTCGAAGCCCAGGGCCTTGAGTGCGGGCAGCGCGACGGCGCCACCCGGGATCGCACTGGCCAGGCCGGCCTTGGCGAGGGATCCGAGCATGCCCTTCAGGTTGCCGCGCGCGAGCTGCGTCGCCGCCTGCAGCGCCTTGCCAATCGGCAAGCTGCCGGCGGCGGCCTTCACGGCCTTCTTGACGAGCCCCTTGCCGGCACGTCGGAGCCGCCTGCCCAGTCCCTTGAAGAAGAACTCGTGCTCCATCTCGGACACGAGCCGATTCACGTCGTCGTCGAGCTCGAACTCTGATTCGTAAGTGTTCTGCGACAGTTCGTAGAAGCGCTCGGCGAAGGCGTCGCTCCCCTCGTCCGCCTCGTAGGCCGATGAGCCCGCCTCCTCGTCGACTTCACCCTCATCGGTCTCGAACTCCAGCTCGAGTTCACCCGACGCGTCGTCGTCCATTTCGAGCTCGAACTCGCGTTCCAGTTGGGACAGGTCGGCTGTGTCTCGCGCCATGGCAGTCACTCCTCCCGGTTCGGCACGCGGAATGGCTGAGGTGCCGAGGGTTCACGTGCCCTCGCGAGTGTTCAGAACGCTGGAGGCGGCGCAGTCGTACCGCTCGTCGGCGAGCTCGGCCGGGCGCACGTACAATCCGGGCATGCGCATCGGTCCTGCCCTCCTCGCACTCGGACTGACCCTGCCGCTGTCGGGACCGGTCCGCACGACCGCGCAGTCGGGGTCGACGATGCAGGCGGTTCGCGTGCATGCGTTCGGTGGCGTGGACGCGTTGCAGGTGGAGCGGGCGCCGCGCCCCTCACCCGGCCAGGGCGAGGTGCTCATCCGCGTGCGGGCGGCCGGCGTGAACCCGGTGGATGCGGCCATCCGAGCAGGACGCTTCGGCAACCATCGTGACCGTCTGCCGCTCGTTCCCGGCGTCGACGTGTCGGGCACGATCGCGGCGATGGGAGCCGGGGTCGAGGACCTCGCCGTTGGAGACCGCGTCTTCGGCATGCTCGAGCTGCAGCGCACGGGCACGTACGCGGAGTACGTGGTGGCGAAGCGCGACGAGGTGGCACGCATGCCGGCGGCGCTCGACTTCCCGCAGGCGGCCGGCGTGCCGCTCGTGGCCCTCACCGCGCAGCAGGCGTTGTTCGACACCGCCCGACTACGCGCGGGGGAGACGGTCCTGATTCAGGGCGCCAGTGGCGGCGTCGGCAGCTATGCGATTCAGCTCGCGAAGGCCGCGGGTGCGCGCGTGATCGGCGTCGCCGGTCCCGACAACCAGGCGTACATGCGGCAGCTCGGTGCAGACGTGACGGTGGACTACTCCACGCAGCGCATCGAAGACGTCGCCCGCGACGTGGACGTCGTGCTGGACACGGTCGGCGGGGACACACAAGCCCGCTCCTTCACGGTGCTGAAGCGCGGGGGACGTCTCGTCAGCCTGGTCGGCCCGCCGTCGGCGACGCTCGCCGCGCAGCACGGCGTGGAGGCGCGCGGGATCCTGGTGCACCCGAGTCGCGTGCAGCTCGAGGCCATCGCGAGGCTGTTCGACGACCGGCAACTCGTCGCGGCCGAGACGACCGTCCTGCCGCTGGCCGACGTCCGCGTGGCCCACGAGCGAATCGCGTCGCGCCACACGCGCGGGAAGATCGTGCTGGTGCCGTAACGGACCGCACTGCCCGAACGCGAAAACGGCCCTCGATAAGCTCGAGAGCCGTTGCGTCGCCAGCCTGAACTGGCGTGGTCGAAATTGGTCGGGATGGCGAGATTCGAACTCGCGACCCCCTGAACCCCATTCAGGTGCGCTACCAGGCTGCGCTACATCCCGACCGGCGCCGAACGGCGCGAACGCAGAGTGTACCCCATCAGGGGGCATTGGGGGAATGCCGCGATGCCGGGAATGCTGCGAATGCCGAACCCGGCGGCCGCGTGGGACACGCGGCCCTACCTCTGAGGCGGCCCT
>VFQN01004816.1_pt1 | contig 17301 bp, 22 predicted proteins | sample 3512371 | NCBI WGS metagenome assembly VFQN01 (sample SAMN10412370, study PRJNA504923) | tailings metagenome | isolation source: Replicate 2 from Balatoc abandoned mine | place: Philippines: Itogon, Benguet | collected 2017-08-28 | reverse complement strand
GGGGCAGGGGAGGTGGCGTCGTGCTTCTTGCCGTGCGGGTGCTTGCCGTGGCGGCCAAGCAGGCTGCGACCGCCGTGGTGGCCCTTGCCGGCGGGGGCGGCCGAGGGGCTTTCAGCGGTGCTGCCAGCGGCAGGGGCGGGCACGTCGTGCGGGTGGTAATGCTTGGTACCTGGACGTACGCGCATGCACACGGGACGCATGGTCACAGGTAGTTCGATATACATCTGTGTCCATACGAAAGTAATCTCAACACAAATCAGTGCAGGGGTCCGTATGGCGCTGCTTGAACCAGCTTAGTTTGCACAAGAGGTGGCCTCATGCTTGCTGTCACGTGGCCAAAGGACCCACCCTCAGATTTTGGGGACTGGACGGCCGTGTTGTGTGGGTGAGGCGACCGGAGGGCACCGCCCGAGGTCCCGTTGCTGCCGGCCAGCTCTGCGGCGCCCCGCTGTTCATGGTGGCCTGCGGGGTGCGGGCACAGCATGCAGGTGAGCAACCGCCGAGCACTGTCAAGGTAAACTGGGATCACCAGGTACATTAATTGGCAGGCAAAGTGGTACGATGACCCCACACTTTGATGTTTAGGCCGTATGGTCGCACCGTCAGGTTTGGTGAAGCCAGGCGCTGCGTAGAGCGCCATCGCCACGGCCAGGAACACCGCAAGCGACGCACTGCGTCGCATGTTGCTCATTCCTGTGACCATCTGCAAGGTAAGCAAGTATTGTTGGCGTTATGCTGCTTGTAGACTGTCCGCGTCTGTGCAACATCAAGAAAAACTACTGTACATGCACCCGCCCACCTGCTTCTGTTTGCTGCCGCAGGAAGCCTCAAAATATAAATGTTAAATGCACAGGTAATGATGTGGTTCTGCGTGTTGGGTCCTGGTAAAGCCCCGGTTATGCTGATGATCGCAGCCGCAGAGGCAGGCGCTGAGTACCGGCGATACCGCGGAAAGGTCAGGCCTTAAGTAGCATGTAAACCTTAACTGAATTGTACTTTGTACATAACTCCCGCACTGCTTATAATCCTGCAAGGCAAGCTCCTGGGTCCTGGCTGCCCTCCGTAGAAGGTAGTAATGCAACAGGCTTCGTAGTACAGTCCGTATGTTGGCGGAGCATGAAGGTAACACGGTGAAACGGTTGATACCTTTAATCAAGCAAATGATGAAGTACATATTTACTGTGTCGCATGTTCATCATACTGAGCTCGTCAGTAATCGTCGCTCGGGGCACGAGCGCCAGACCGTACGTGCCCGTTGGGCTGATTTGTCGCAGGTTTGTGCCTCCCGATGCTTGCAGCGCAGCCGCTCCGTGCATGTTCCAGATGCTACTGATGTGATTGACTTTGCTTACAGTTGCCTTTGCTTACCCACAACAGAGCGACCTTGCTTGGGGCCATGTCCCAAGCCTGCACAACAGGTCCTGCAGAACCGGTGCACCATGCTGGACAAGGTCCCCCACCACAAGGTAGCAGCAGGCTCTCTGGAATTGTAGAGGCCAGCAGTTTGCAGGGACAAGGCAAGGCCACGCAAGCGGAGCTGGGAGACGGGCACTCCAACAACGGAAGGGAAAATGGCACGTGCGTCCACCCATGGCCAAACCCTCGACCCCCAGCCCTCATCTGCCCTCGTCGTTATTCACGTTGAATGCAACATAGCGCACCCTTCTCCTCGCCCTTGCCACAACGCCACTGGGACAGCATGGCACCACGTGGCCCTGTGAGCACCTGACCAGCCCATGCGTGCGGCCCCTAAGCAGGGCTGGGGTCTCGGAAGGGGTTGTATAGCTAAAGAATATACAGCTAAGCAAGCACGATATAATCCTAAGCATACGAGGTGTATCGAGCTGTTAATAACAAGCACCATGGTGTAGCTTATTCGGCATATGCCATTCATGCGGGTACACGCTGTGCGTACGAGCCAAACCTGTACTGTATCACCCTTACCGCCTGACACGTGCCCACACCCCGGATCGAGCTGAGCGGGCCAGCATCTGAGATTCCAAAGCTGGTACGTGCAAATAATCCATGCCGCACCGGTGCTCGTCTCGTCTCGTCCCGCCGCCGCGCCAGTGCTCCCGTGTGCTGCCAAGGCGAGGCTCAAACGGGCAGCCGGCCACACAGCAAATGTTTTGCGTCCGGTACACGCAGCACCCCAACCATGATGCGTGCTCGCCCTTAATGTTACAGCAGCCGGAGCGCGCTGCACATAGTGTAACCTACCATGGCTTACCGCAGCATCTTCAACACACCTCTTCACAATACATTCACGACACAGACTTGCTCATACCTTATTCACTTTACGCGATACCGTTACTGTATCCGACCCCCTGCTCGCCTTACTCACAGCTCCTTGCACTTGTGCGCCACACGCGCAGCACCGCAGCCGCTGCCCACGCCAGCGCCGCCCCTCTGCTCCACGCACCCACCGCGCTTCCCCGCCGCCCGCCCCCCAGCCATCTGCCGCACAAACCTCCCCCTGGCCCGCCACTCCCACCCCGCCGACACCGCCACCGCCAGCGCCCTCAGCGCCACAACCAGCGCACCCACGCCCACCCAGCTCCACGCCGGCTGCAGCCGCCGCAGCCACAGCGCCTCCCCCGGGCCCAGCAGCAGGGCCGCCGCCGCCGCCTCGGCCGCCCCCAGCTGCTGCAGGCTGGGCGCCAGCAGTCCGCGCTTCAGCAGCGAGCCGTACAGCACGCGCTGGTCCCCCACGTACCGCCCGTCCAGCGGCGTGACGCCCAGGAAGGCCAGCGCCGAGTTGAGCAGGAACAGGGAGGGGCCGGCCACGCACGACGCGATGCGGTACACGCGGGGCGCAGCCTCCACGTCAACGTCCCCGCTGTCGCTTTCCCCGCCACCGTACGCTACAATGCCGCTGCCGCTCCCGCTGCCGCCTGCAGCTGTGACGGACTCCTGCCTTTCCTCGCCCTTGCCCCACTGTTGCACCTGCTCCTCCTCAGCCTGCTGCTGCTTACACGTCTGCACCTGGTTCCGCCGGCCCCGCGCCGCCCCCCTGCCCCTGCCCCTCCCCATGGCCAGCACCACCCGTAGTGCCACCAGCCCCACCACATCCGCCAACCCGCTGACCAGCGACACCGCAGCCGTGGTGGGCAGGTGGCCGGCGCCGGCCTGCGCCCCGCCGTGCCGGGCCCCTGCCCCTGCCCCTACCTCTCCGCCAGCTGCCGCCCCTGGCACCGCCGCGCCCCCTCCCGCCGCTGCCGCCAGCAGCCCCCGCGCCACCACCATGGCCGCCATGTACAGGCTGAGCGCCAGCACGTAGGGCGCGTTGGTGGCCAGGCCCTGCAGCCGCCACGCCTGGAAGGCCGACTCCAGGGGTGCGGGGGAGAAGGAGCGCAGCAGGGAGGGCCTTGGTTGCACGGGCAGCACGCTGCCGCCATCCGCTGCTCCTTCCAACGCCGCCGCCGCTGCCGGAGTCAATGCGCAGTCCGCTGTCAGGCTGGCCGATGTGTGGATGCTGTCCTCAAGGGTTATTCGGCAAGTGACTGCGGGCGGTGGAGAGGGTATGGACTCTGCGGCCTGCAGGTCACGCAGCAGCTCTGCGGTTGCCACCATGCCGTTGTCGTACAGGTACGGCAGCATGTGGTCAACCACCACACGTGCCTCGTTCCGGGCGCCAACCTGCTGCTGCATGGCGGCCAGCGCGTAGCCCACGTCGCACAGCAGGGGGGCCAGGTGCGACCACCACACGCCCGACCGCGCCCCCGCCTCCGCCTCCGCCTGCCCTGTCGCCATTTCCTGCGGCTGGCCGGCCCGGGCCTCGCCCTGCTGACCCTCGGCCGCTTGCTGGCGCTGATGCTCCTGCTGCATAGCCTCCCACAGATCGCACACCTCTGCAGCCGCGGGGGCAGGGAGCAGCAGCAGCGGGGGCGCCACGCAGTGCACCAGCGGCTGCGGGGCCTGGGACGGCTGTGCCGCAGCAGCAGCAGCAGCTCCGCCCACACCGCCGCCGTCCACGCCGTTGCCTGCCTCCCGTGCGCCATGCTCCGGTCCCACCACCACCAGCTGCAGAATGCCCACACCCGCACCTGCACATGTTGCTGCTGCCGCGGTGTCGGACGTTGCGGGCCCCGTGGCAGCCGCTGCTGCTGCCAGGGCGGCAGGATCCAGCCCCACCTCCACCTCCTGCATGCCGCCTCGCAGGTTTACGCGCACCTCCTGCAGCAGCTGCGCCCGGGGAACCTCCACACGTGCCTCCGCACCCCAGCTGTCGCTGCTGCCACTCCCCGGCTCTGCCAGCACCAGCACACGCACTGCTTGCGGCTGGGGGCTATGCAGCAGCAGCCTGACGGGGCCTGCGGCCTGCTGCTGCTGCTGCGGCCCTGTGGCGAAGGCAGGAGGGTGCGCCGAGAGCAGCCGCACGGCAGGGCGCCTGCTGCTGCCCACCCGGGCCGGCCCCCCGCGGAGGCTGTCCTCCTCCCACACCTGCGCCTGCGTGCCCTCCCCGCACCCGCTGCCGCTGCCCGCCCCAAGCTGCACTGCGACGCCCCCAACGGCCTCCCCTGCCCCATCGGCAGCCCCAGGGACCAGCTGCGCCAGTTGCGACGCCACCATACCCTGAAACTGCTGGGCCTGCCGGTCCACGTCCGCAACCCAGCCGCCGCCCTCGCCCGTCGCCCCCTGCGCCTCCGCCCGCAGCCCGCGCGCCCACGCCAGCAGCAGAGCACAGCCGCGCACCACCGCGCACCGCGACACGCACCCTGCCGGGGGCCAAGGCAGCGCGCCCGCTGCCGCGGGGGCGGCTGTCGCGCCGCGCGAGGGCTCGGGGGTGGGGCCAGCAGGCGCTGCTGCGGCCGCCGCCCTGGCCCCCGCCGGCCCACACGCGGCTTGCAGGAGTCCCGGCGCCGCCGCCGCCAGGCGCCCGCCGTACTCCTCGAAGCTGCCGGGGTGGCGGTGCACCTGGGACCGGGACAGCGCAAACAGCTCGGACAGGTTCAAGGATGGTCCCTGCACAGCTGAAACGGCACGCGGCTCTACTACACAACCTTGTTCAAGGCAGTCAACCTGTGTTGCACACATAATAATGAGGGGGGGCACACACAATACTACGTACATACATGTGACGACCCGCAACTGCTGGCTTTGCTGGATGACAGCCGGACGACATTACAACAGCACCGGCTATGACACTTGTTTTTTTAAAGCGGCACGATTCAACGTGCGTTGACACGAGGCCTGAGGACACGCACCTTGACGGACATGACGGAAGTGGTGGTGAGGGCGCGGTACGGGTGGGGCGACGCCAGCCGCACAGCGGGACGCGCGGCGGGCTGCCGCTGCAGCAGCAGCTTCTGCACGCCGCGCGCCCCCGTGCCCCCTGAGGCCGCCGGGCCTACGATCGGTGGGCCTCCCACCAAGTCCTCTTCGATTTGCCGGCGGCCGCTCTCCTCGCTTCGGCGGCGGTCTAGGCTGTGACTCGATTGCCCCAGCTCCGGCAGCGGCGTCCTGCTCCCCTGCTGCTTCTCGCCGTCATATTGAAACTCTTGCTTTTGGTCCAGCTGTGGCTGCTGGTCCCCCGCCCCCGCCCCCGCCCCCGCCCCCGCCCCCGCCTGCGCCTGCCGCTGCCGCCACGCCGCGTACACGTCCGCGTGGCGCCTCCTCAGCCTCCGCTGCATGGCCCACGACAGCAGCACGGGCCCCAGCACCACCCCCAGCCCCACAGCCACCTGCACCGCCAGGGGCCGGCAAGACAGCAGCGCGCTGTGCCCCGGCACCTCCCCGCACTGCAGCGGCAGCGGCTCGGTGGGCGGCAGCAGCCGCACAGGGCAGCTGCCGTGGGGTTCCTGGTGCCCCTGGGGGCAGTCCTGCTGCTGCCCCTGCTGCTGCTGCTGCGCCTGCGCCTGGGCCTGGAGGTGCTGCAGGGTGAGGATGGTGGGCGCTATGCGGTAGGCGAACACGAAGGCGGCCGCGGCCTGGGCCACGGCGAGCGCCGCCGCGTGGGGCGTGGGCACCTGCGGACAGGCAGCCGCACAGAAGCCCCGCGTGCCGGGTACTGACTAGCGCAACGGAGGCAGTACACGGTATACACAGGTGTGGACCACTGAGCACTGCTACGTCTGCCTGACCCACATGGCAAACCCAAACCGACGCGGGCTTCCACATGTCCACCTATCCGCCCGCTGCCCTTGAAACCATCACCGTGCAGGTCTGCCACACGTCCAGAGCTGTGTCCTTTCGCAACCGAGTTTCAAACCTAGGGCGCCCCTCTGCAAGGCGTGCTTGCACCCGCGCACCTGCACCCCGAAGTGGCGGTACAGCGCCATGAGCACGGACGACACCAGCGGGTTGGTGCCGCCGCTGACGGCGTGGCGCGCCCAGTTGTGCGCCGCCCACGTGTGCGGCGGCTGGCGCAGGAAGGAGGGAATGGTGGCCAGGCCACGGCTCAGCAGCGTGTTGACGAACACCACCGGGACACGCCACCTGGGGGTGCGCGGGGCAGAGGGCAATGTCAGACCGACCAGCTTGCCGTACCACCTCTCTGTAACAGCACGCCTGCCCCGTCAGCAACAAGCACAAGCAGCCAGCCACCCTGGACTTTCCTTAATGTGCCATTACCGCTGCCCCAGCCGTGCTGCGCCATCAGCAGTAGCGCCACGCACCTGCGCCATGCGGCCCACAGGCTTCCCCCCCTGGGGCTGGCCGCCAGCACCACCATGGCCCCGCAGTAGGCCAGGAAGGCGGCGTGCAGCAGCGCCAGCGCCCAGTCGCCATGCAGCACCGGGCCGGCCACGGCGTACCACAGCAGGTGAAGTAGGACATGCAGGGACTGTGGCCGGGGGTTGGAAAGGGCAAAGGTGCAATGCACAACGGAGGCAGCTATCAGCTACCGAAACAGCGGTGGTGTTGCGGCAAAGTGAGCGCTGATGCGTTGCTGTGCGACTGAGAAACCACCATCAGTTCAGCATCGTAAAGCGTGGTGGTTTTGTGCTTCGGGCTGGGACGGCCTTAGGATAGTACCCCTGCCTGCTGGCTCCCTATCCACCGTCGCACACGCCGCAGGTTGCTAGACAACAGACGACAGGTGACAGGCTCCCGGATGCTCAACTCACGTTCAGATTCCTGAATACATTTCACTGTGCTACATTCAGGGGCTAAGGAGGTACGCGACGCTCAGTTGGCGTCGTGCAGGAGCCAGCAAGCGCACCCACCTGCGCACCCAGCGGCTTGGTGAAGGGGAAGTCACTTCGCGCCCACACCAACGGCAGGGGGCCAGACAGCAGCTGCCGGCCAGCCTCATCTTGAGCCGTGTTGACGCCAGGATCGGCGCTGGGGCCGGGCCCTGCTGCCGGGTCCATGCCGGGGCGGGGCATGACCCATGGGTCGGTTGCCGCGGAGGCCGACGAGACCGCCTTGGCGATGGATGCCGCCAGGAACAGCGGCAGCATCACCGCAATGCACAGGTCGCCCGCAAACTGGGAGTCTGGGGGTCGAAGCAAGCATGGGCACACGTCCGAGGTGTCAGCACGAATTGGGTGGCAAGCTCGCGTGGCGGAAGCGGGAGGCGCAAGCACGCGGCTATTGCAGGGGCACCGGTATTGCCCCTGTACTCCAGCTTTAGCAAGCTAACAGTGAAGGGGTAAACTGATTTTGCACGCGTATAGCTTTGCTTGCGCGAAGCCCTAGACGCTAGAGCCGAAGAGACTCCCAGCGGCAGTTGGTTGCTCGCGCTGACAGCGCCTAGCCTCGGCCGAGCCGACACGGCAACACGGCTTGTGCGGCACAAGTCTGCGACCATTCTTCGGTGCGGAAGCCCAGCCCACCTGCCAGGAAAGCCTCGTAGGTGGGCGGCCGTCCGTGGGTCATCGCCGCGCCTTCAGCCCCGCCAGTGTGACGCCCGCGCGACCAACGTTTGCGATTACCGAGCTTTGTACTGCCATCTGCAGCTCCTAAACTCTGCATCTTAAACGGTATCGGTTCGGCAGTTGCTCCTTGGCCCTGGACTGCGCGAGGCACTGGTTCCCCGCGTCAGGGGCCTCCGCTTCCTGCCAGTGCCACTGGCCAAACGACAAGGGGCTGGCGTTCAAGTTACACAGATGACATATGCCAGGACTGATAGGCTATATACTTCATCCTTGTGTGATCGTGAGAGACGGAAGCAGTGTTGGAGAGTATCTACAAGCAGCGCTGAATTCAGCTAAATTGCGGGGGATGCAGAACACGTGCCAGCTTGCGTTGTAACGGCACCTACATTCACAATATGCGTGACAGATAAAAGTCTATTTCGGCTGGAAGGAACAGCAGATCTTTGGACCCAACGCCTCCATGCTGATTGTTCGAGGCACGCAGCTGTTGCCCGAAGCCCCTGCACCCTTTCTCAATTGCTGCCAGTTGCGCGGCTCATTTCGGCCGCGCTTTTCGGCATTTTGCCCCAGTGCATGTGAGCATGCCACCTATCTCCAGCCGCCGGAACACGTCCAGGGGGCCCCAGGGGCTGTGCCTGCAGGCTGTGCTTGGGCAAAGGGGCTTGCGTAGCCTCCTGCTGGGTTTGGCTGGCCGTGTGCGACATGCAGCATGGCCCCACAAACCCAGCAGTCCCACAAGACCTGTCTTGGGGGACCTAGACTGGCATTTGCTGCAACCTACCAGGTGTCCACAAGCGCTTCGCCGGGCCTTTATGCCGGGCGCCCACTCCCCTGCTCTCCTGGGCACTCAGGCAGGTCAGGGCAGGTCAGCAGTGTTGCGCACGTCATCGTAGGCTCCCCTCATGCCGTTCATGGGTTTTTCTGGCTCCACCATTCAGCTCCTGAGCCATGACTCACACGCAAGGGCCTATTTGCCACGTTGCGAAGGGCGCTGGTATGGGCGCTGGCGTGCACGCCCTGGAACAAGGGAGCTCCCAGTGGAAGGTGCTACAAGGTACTACACACATCTGCAGTTTGCAGGGCCCACGACTCATATGAGCATCACAATACAATCTAAGAATTGCTGTTTGGGCATTGTCAACTACAGTCGTAGCAGCTGCTGTCGTTGTCGCGCAACAGTAGTCCCACCGCGGGAAACGAGGCAAGGTCCAGTTGCCTACCCAACTAGCTGCCGGCCATGGCGTCGGCAGCAGTGCATTGCTATGCTTGTCAGGGGGTGTTTCCAACGTCCACACATCCAGAGGAACGCGATGAGGACGGAGAGCGCCTTTGCCCTGGTTGCGGCAGCACGTTTGTGGAGCTCATTGATGTGAGGCCGGGCTATGAGTCGAGTTGCAGTGTCACCGGCGTTGTCGCGGCCGGTGCCTGGTGCTGGCAACATCTGAAGCACACAGAGGTTGCAGCAGTTTTTAGTCGCAATCGCCCGGCACAATGAACAGGTTGACAATTAGTGGATTGAACTTTCGCTTCCTTCTAACTAGCACTTACCAACTGGCAGCTGTCGCGGCCGGTGCCTGGTGGCGCGTTAATAGGTGGGACAGTAACGTCTGCTGACGTCAAATTACCTTGGCTTGCACGCAGGAGGAACGCCAGCAGTCCCAGAGCAGCGCCGCTCCAAGGGACGGGGAGGGATCCGCAGCGTCGACAGGCGATGCTCGCGGGCCACGGATAGAGATCCGTGCCACGTTTGACCAGCCAGCTATGCCGGGACCAATAAACTTTGTGGAGGCTATCAGTCGGTTCGCCCCCGTCCAGCTGCCCAACGGGCAGCAGGCCTTCGTGCTGCAAGTGCAGGACGGGTTGTTGTCCCCCTTGAACATGGGCCTGCCCTTTGGGTAAGTCTTCCCGGCCCCAGTTGCGTTGCACTCAAAATCCTTTAGGTCTGAGCTTGCCACCTGCTGGCAGGCCCTCATCTTTTCTCTCCTGCTCGTCCGACCGTCCACCAGCTGGCCTTGGCCCTACCACTCAAGAACCAGCTGTACACAAATGCTCTAGTTCCGATGCTAAGAACTCGTGCACACCCCACACTAGGGTTGGCTGAAATCCGAGAACGAAAAAGCGTCTCGGTCTGTTCTACCCCTAGAATCTCGGGTTCTCTGCTTTCTCGTATGAGATTTCCTAGAAGGCCTGTGGGTGCCACCTCACTCGGCCTCCTCCTCATCCCCGTCCCAACACCGAGCTTCTTGGTACCCCACTGGTGAATGCACTCAGCAATGCTGCAAGGGGGCTTGTCGGCCATGATGAAACAGCCTCAAACTCAGTGTTGGCGGGCCCCTTGCCGCACGAGCTGCCCGCCAATCTGCCGTACGCCCTAGAAAAGCGGGTCAGCGGGCCTAGAACGACTTCTGGGGTCTTCTAGGTTCTAGGCTAGATTCTAGCCTAGAAACGTTCTACCTAGAATTCTCGTTCTCGGGCCCGTGCCAACCCTACCCCACACCTGCCTATCTACCTGCCTACCTGCAGGGACATGTTCCCGCGCACCATGAACCCCGCGGACTGGGTGGTTGGCGACGACCTGGACGTGGTGGTCACCCGCGCGCTGGACGCCTACCGCCCTGCGCCGCTGCCCGTGCCGCAGCCGGTGGTGGACGCCCTGCCGCGACGCAGGGTGCGGGCCGGGCCGCTGTCGCCGCGGCCCGGTGCCGCTGTGGAGCAGGCCGCGCAGGCGGCGACAGCGGCAGCGGCGGAGGCGCGGTCGGCACGGGCCGCTGCGGCTGCAGCCGCCGAGGCGAGGGCCGCCCGGGCGGCGCGGGGCGCTGGGACGGGTGGTGGCCAGGGGTCGGAGGAGAGGCTGGTGCAGCTGCAGCTGGGTGTGGGCCAGGGCGAGGCGGGGGCTGTGCGGGTGCAGCTCACGCCGTGCGGTCAGGGTGCGGGGCATGGGGAGCAGCAGGGGAGGGACGCAGGTAGCGGCAGTGAAGGGCAGGGGGGAAGTGCGGAGCGGGCAGGAGAGGAGCCGAGCGGGCAAGGGGAGTGGGCGAGCTGCCTTCCCGGGGAGCAGTGCACGGTGTGCCACGATGCGTTTGAGACTGGCGGCGAGGTGGTGGAGCTGCCCTGCCGCCACTGCTTCCACGAAGACTGTATCCTGCCCTGGCTGCGGCAGGTGGGTGGAGGAGAGGGATCTCTGCGCGGCTCTTGATGAACACGTAGGGCACAGCGACCTGTTGGCATCACTGCAGGAAGGGGATGAGGGACACCTACAATATGGAGGGAGACCAACAAATATGCAGCATGGGCTTCCCGGTGCTTGCTGTACGGGATGTGTTGTAGGCGGCCTGTTCCCGCGGTCCCCAAAACGTCTTGTGAGTCAATGCCTCCCTTTGCCCTGTGTGCCCTGTCCTCCTTTGCAGAGGAACACGTGTCCCGTCTGCCGCACGCGACTGGAGGCGGCCAGAGACCCCCTGCGCTCGGCCCAGCGCCTGCAGGAGGACGCGGCGGCGCGGGAGGCGCAGCTAGAGGACACCGACCGCAGGTTCGCGGCGTCCATCGAGCGCCGCATGCAGGAGGCCACGCCGCAGGAGGCGGAGCGCCTGCGGCTGCAGTTCCTCGTGCCGGTGCAGGAGCGGCAGCGCAGGCGGGAGGAGCGGCGCAGGGAGCGGCAGGAGCGGCTGCCGCAGGAGCAACAGCGAGCGCCGGCGGCGGCGGCGGCGGCGGCGGCGGCGCAAGTTCCGGGGGGTGTGCCGCTGGTGGGCATGCTGCAGCATGTGTTGCAGCCGCCCCGCGCGGGGCCGCTATCCCTGCAGGCCCTGGCGGCGGCGGAGCGGGCCTTTGCACCGCTCAACGAGCGCTTTCAGCCGCTGAGGTGCAGGGAGGACGTCCCCGTCGGCCGTTCGGCCCCTGCCCAGCGGCCGCAGCCGCCGCCTGCTGGGGCGGCGCCGCGGCCGGCCCAACGGCCACAAGCCGCGGCCGCCAACCAGGGGCAGCCGTCCCTTTCGTTCCTGCCCCGCGGCTTCCTCAACATGCAGCCCTCGACCCTTATGTCCGGTGTTGCGGGTGCGTTGGCGGGCGCTGCTGCGCGCGCCCGGGAGCGGGAGGGGGCGCCGGGCGCTGCCGCCGTGGGGCGGGCCCCAGCCGGTGGGGCTGCGGGGGCAGCGGCGGGCCCTGCGGCCGGGAACGGCACGGCCAGTCGCGGCTCGTCGCTTCGCGGAGGCTTCTTTGCATCGGTGGGTCTTGGATGTGTGCGCGACGTGTCGGTGTATGCGTAAAGCTTGTCAGGAGCGGGGCATACGGCCTTCATGTATGCGTCTCACCAGAAGCATTCCCCCGTTTCATCAGCAAGGCCCGCAGCAGCATGGTCAGGCTCTAGCTGATCTCAGGAAAGAGCCCTTCACGGCCGTCACTCGCCCCATCCGCTCCTTGTCGTTATGGGTATACAGAGCACCTCATGAACAAATGTCGGCCCTTGCCCTGTCGTTCTGCAGCGGCCAACATCACGCTCCGCCGGCGACGCACCGCAGCAGCAGCAGCAGGCAGCAGCGCCAGGGGGCGGGCAGCAGGTGCCGGCGACGGGCCCCAACGGCACTGGCGGCCAGGCCGGCGCCGCCGGTGCGCCCGCGGGCGGCGCTGCAGGGCCTCTGCCCGACTTCCACCCACAGATGGCTGTATACAAGCAGAAGGCGGCACATGCCCGGGCGCGCACGCAGGCCATTCGGGAGCGGCTAGCCTCAGGTGCTGGCACGAGCGGCGCTGCCGGCCCAGAAGGCGGCGCGGGTGCATCCATGGCGGCGGCGGCAGGGGGAAGTACCAGTTCTGAAAGGACGGCCTTCTACAAGGAGAAGGCAGCACACGCCCGTGCGCGTACGCAGGCAATCCTGGCGTCCATGAACCCGGCGATGGCGGCGGTGCTGGAGCAGCAGAGGCGGCAGGACAGTGCGGACGCAGCCGCCCAGGAGCAAGGGCGCGGCGCCCCGGAGGGCGAGGAGGGGGACGGGGAGGCGGAGGGGGCGCCGGGGCGCCAGGTGGCGCGCACCTCAAGGGCGGACGACGCCGCGACGCGCGCCAACGCCGCGGGCAAGCAGGGGCCGGAGGAAGGCGGGGCCGCAGGGGCGGGAGGATCACGGGATGCAGCTGCACCGGCAGGCAGGAGCGCGGGCGGTGCGCCACATGTGCGTACCGCGGGCCGAGTCCCCGTGCGTGCGGTGGCGGCGGGGAGGCGTACCGGGCCCCGGCCCGGCACGCGGGCGGCGTCCGGCGGGCCGGGTTCCCCCACGGGGGCGCAGGCGCAGCCCCAGGATGGGGCCGGCGGGCCCTCCTCCTCGGGCGCTGGGCAGGGACTGGACAGGACGCGTAGCGGCTCGGCCGGCAGTGGAGGAGGCCTGAACCCAATCTCGCTGGTGGTGGGGGGCGCAGGCGCCGGCCTGCGGTTCCTGGCGGGGGCGGCGACGGGGCTGCTGCGGCGCGGGGGCAACGGCAGCAGCGGGGGTGCGGGGGCCAGCAGCGGAGGCCCAGCGCAGGTGTCGTCCCCGCCGCCGCCGCCGGCCTGAATATCCACGCAACTCTGCAGTATGGTTCAGCAGGGTCCTCTCCAATGTCACTCTGCAGGACTGATGCGCCGCATGGCATAGCTGCACTACTGCTATAGCAGCGCTAATGCGAACAATCGGTGGCAGGTTGTCTTGGTCCCTTAGAGAAGGTATGAGTCGCCATTCTTCCTTACCTGTGAAGGGAGTCAGTCGCTTCTTGGGTCTGGGCAACCTTACGGTACCCAAGGGACGTATGGCTGTGCTCAGTGCTGGACGCCGCACTGCGCTGCTGCGCCTCGTGCTGTTTTTCATTCAGCATGCCTGAGATTGACACGAGTGTTGTTCGACTCTCATTGCATTGCGGACCCCTGGTGGTGAAAGACCTCGTGCTGCAAATGAAGACTTACAACATGGATATCTGTACACGTATTGCCTCGTCTCGGGTCAAAGGCTTGCCAGATTGTAGTGACGCCGTTCTTATTGGTTTTGACAATCAACCAAGGCAGCCGATGACCTGCAAGACGCTTCGGCCTAATGCCACACTGCCACTGTAATGAGGACAAGCAGTCGCCCAGTGACGGCCGAAGTTTGCCACCACAGGCCACCACCAAACCAACCACCATACCGGTATCCACCTTGCTCGGAGGCTCGTCCATCTGTCCTTCCCGTAACCGTCATTCGCAGGGTGCAAAGCAAGTACGCTCGTGTACAAGCGCCTGCATGCAATTTCACCCGACGGTCCGGTCCCCTCCCCAGCACAGCCATGTTTTCCCCCCGACCCCCAAATGACAGTCTCCACCATTGGCTGGGAACGACATGCACGCTTCGCATCGTTCTCGCAGTTCACGCACACGCAGCGCTCAAATATCGCTCCGTCTCGCATGCACCTCATTCATTGTAGCCATCGCACCCGCAGCAGGGTCCCCACCACTCAGCGCTCCGGCTGCCCGCAGCCCAGCCCAAGTGAAGCCATGGCTCGCATGCACCATCCATCCACCGACCCACACAAGCCGCCCATCCGCTCGCCGTCTGATGCAATGCAAGAGTGCCCAGCCCGCCACCCTTGCTCTGCCCACAGCCCACGCCCGTAAGGTTATGCACGGCGTCACGCCACTCCACCACAGCCCCCGAACCCACCAAGCATCCCAGGTCGCAGGGCACCCCCAGCCCCGAATGCACACGGGTCCAGATGACGGCGTGCCTCACAGCACGCGCGCCGAGCCTGCCGCCATGCGCCCCGCCAGGTACCACTGCGCGGGCAGGAGCACGAAGTGCGTGGTGGCCACCACCATGACGCCCAGCCCCACGAACACGGTGCCCACGATGGTGCCCGCGAAGGAGCCCACGCGCAGCAGCCGCCCCACCCACGGCGCCAGCAGCAGCGCCACCAGCAGGAAGGTGGCGGAGGAGGCCGTCTCCGACACAGGCAGCACGGGGCCGCTGCCCTGCGGGGGCACGGCACCAGGGGATGGAGGCAGTGCGGTGAGGGACTGCGGTTGTGCCAGGGGGCGGCAGGCAGCTGGTTACAGGCTGTAATGGTAAAGGCCGACCGCTACCGTGGCATGCCTGCGGTGTCTAACGGTGCTGCGCTTGAGGCTGCCGCAGATTCACTGGCATAGCTGTAACAAGCTGCGTGACCTGTCCGGCCCGCCCCACCACATGCGCGCCTACAGGTGTGCGTGCGCTTGTCCATAGGGACAAGGGCATTGTGAACCGTACTTCCCATTCGTCCCATTGGATCTGATCCCCGTCAGCGCACAACCGGCACCAGGGTCCCCCGGCACCCACATCTACCATCCCCACACCTTGTGCGGCAGCGCCGGGTGGTGCCCCGCGCGCCGCCCCGAGCGGTAGCAGTGGCGCAGGAAGGCACCGTAACCCGCCGCCAGGAACATGAAGCCCCACTCGTACGACAGGATCCAGCCGTACAGGGGGTCCACCTGGCGGCGAACGGGCAGGGGGTCGAAGCGGCACAAGGTGAGGGTGTGTGGAGCAACAGCCTGCCGCTACAGTTTCCGCGATCCTGCCACGGGTGCTGACTTGCCAGCAGCCTATGAAACCCTTTCCTGCGCAGTCCTGCTCCCCAGTGCTGACCCGTCGCCCAGCCACACACCCTACCCCAACCCTCGCACCCGTCCCTACCTCGGAGGGCACGATAAGGATGGTGGCGGCGGTGGCCAGCCCCACGATGCTGTACCCCGCCAGCAGCGTCTTGGCTGTGAAGAAGCGCGGGAACACCCGCCGCGTGTCCTCCACAGGCCCGTGCCCCGAGCCGCCGCCCGCGCCGCCGCCGACGCCGCCGCTGGCCCCCCCGGAGCCGCCAACCGCCAACCGCAGCACTACCTCAGCCGACGCGTCGGCGGTTGGGCCACCCCCGCCGCCGCCCACCAGCCCGCCGGCGGCGCTGGATCCCCCGCCGCCGCCGCGGGGCGACCGCCCTGCGGCCGCCAGGGCCCACCTGCCTGGCAGCAGCGCCGCCAGCGCAGGCAGCAGCGCGGCGGAGCAGGCGTACAGCACCGCCAGCAGCACGATCCACGGCAGCGCCACCATCCAGCGCTGGGCGAACATCTGGCGCGAGGTGACGCCCCCGGGCAGGTGCCGCGAGTCGCGGGGGAGGCGCGATCGGACGGCCTGCGGGGGGAGACAGCAAGAGCACGACGATCGGCAACATGGCGTCATTAAAAGCAGACACAAGCTGCGAACGGGAGTTTGGATCATCCTCCTTCCACGCCGGCTCCTCTCCACCCCGGGGGCGGCCGCCCACCTGCCAGGTCGGGTCCTCCCGCACCAGCCAGCTGCTCCACCACAGCCACGGCTTGAAGGGCCCCAGCGTGAAGTGCATCACGTACAGCGAGGAGCGCGGCAGCATCCAGCGGTTGGACGCCACCACGAACAGCCCGATGTCGGCGTTGAACACCGTGGGCAGCCGCATGTACTGCACGCACGGCGCGCAGCGGAGGGGAGGGGAGTGATATAGATGACTTGATGCTTAAGCTCCCTGTGAGGGGTTACGGGTCAGGACAGGAGGAAAGAGGCTCAATTTCGGGGGCAGACCCCCTGAACCCAGGCGGCCCATGGCCCCGCAGGCCAAGGAGCAACGCTGTACACAGGGCGGGGTGTTATGCGCGTAGTGAGGACCAAGCGTGCCCGGTCGGCCTTGTTGGCGCGTCGTCCGCAGCCAGCCGGCGCACATGATACATGTTCCGCGTCCGACCCACTTTGCCAGCCCGCCCCGCCTCTCCGCCTGCCACTGCCCGTTCCCTCTCCCGCCCCGCACCTTGTACTGGTCGGGCGTGTAGTGGGTGTCGGGGTCGAACAGCGGCGCGTGCGCAAAGCCCGAGAAGTACGAGTTGAGGAAGCCCTGGTCGCCGCTGCGGGGCGGTCGTGGGGGAGGAAGGGCGGGGCCGCCGGTGAGAGGGGCATGCGCGCCTCGTTGCAACCGCGTGCGCATTTTCACCTTCCCGAGGCCGCGTGCCCCCCGCTGATCTTGCCCAGCCAAATGGCCCTCATCCCCTTCGACCACCCGCCCGCCCGCTCCCCTCGTCCCTCCTCCCCGCCCCCTCACCCCGTGTACGACGGCATGGACGCCACCTTGGCCATCATGTCGTCGTACATCTCCCTGCTGGGCACCAGGCTCATCACGCCGCTGTTGAAGCGCTCGCTGTGCCGCAGCGCCGCGCAGAAGCCCGGGCAGTTGAAGATGACGTCCATGTTGCGCATCACCAGCACGTCGGCGTCCAGGAAGGCGACTGCGGGAGGGGAGGGGGCGTGCTGTGGGTAACCCTCCGCCAGTCTTCGTAGCTGGTACTCCAGCTTTGCGGGCTACGACGTGCAAACACACTCCAGGCCCCACTACGCCAAGGGGCAGGCGAGGGGAAGGGCGGTACTAGGAGCGCCAGGGGGGAGGGGCAGTGGCGCTGAGGCAGGCGCCAGGGGTGGGTGGGTGGATAGGGAAGGGCCGC
>VFQN01004815.1_pt1 | contig 17309 bp, 10 predicted proteins | sample 3512371 | NCBI WGS metagenome assembly VFQN01 (sample SAMN10412370, study PRJNA504923) | tailings metagenome | isolation source: Replicate 2 from Balatoc abandoned mine | place: Philippines: Itogon, Benguet | collected 2017-08-28 | reverse complement strand
GTCTCCGATAATCCCATAACCCTTCTCCTGAAAAAAAAAAAAAAAAAAAAAAGGCTTACCAGCACTGCACTCTCTCAGCACTTTCTACACACACGCTCGCTGCGCACGCGCGCAGTGTTTCGATACACCTCCAAAGGCCAATTGCAAACACGCAACCTCATAATAGCTTGAACCTGATTAACGGGAAGGTACACACGCTGGTACTGACACGTGTCTTGATCCCCAGAAACGTCTTCGTCACCCGAAGGAGGCCCCATCCACTGCACGTACCGAGACAGGGTAACACCCGTGCTTTCATGATAATCTCGCGGATCCAACTGCTGCGATTGGTCACGACCTCTCCCCTCGTCGACCAGAAGACTGCGAAAAGCACTCAGCGCACTAGAAATGTCCAGGGGACAAAGATGCCCTTCCACCCCGTGTACGACACCCTGAGTTCCAGGCGCAGGCGCGCCACGGAACGCATTGCCTGACGTGCCTGACGATTCCATTGATGTTGCAGCACGCATGCGACACCAATTCGCGACGGCCAGTCGAAGCGGTGTCCTGCGTGGGCACTGCACGCGTGACTGCACGGCGCGCAACAGGGGAGCTCCCCTGGCGCGCATCATGTCATGATCCCTTGGTCAGGACAAAGCAGCCACAGCCCGGCTGCATACTGAGAGTGCCCCCACACGCCACACGTTTGTAGTTGACACATATAAGCCATGGGATGACCACCGATAGTGTAAATCAGCCGCGGCGGGCCACGCCGAGGGCTGCCTTCAAACAGAAGTGCGACTTGTGGGAGGGGTACCTCGCGTTGACAGAAGACTACAAGTACATTGGGAATTTCCTAGGCCTTACCAGTAGGTTTGAGAGTCTGAACAACGGTTTGCAGCTCTGGATAAACCGGCCCAACGGCTTACCATTGGAGTCCACGGCGTATGCGCCAGACTACAAGAGTGCGAGGACATCTTTGCTAGCTGGAAAGCTATGCCTGGACCACGGTGTTGCGCCTCTCGCCCAACGGGTGCTGGAGGTGCATACTCGCCGGCTCAGCAGCATCCGCGCAGTGACAAGCGCGGAAGAGCAGCGGCACGCGATCGCATCGTCCAGGTGGGGCATCGGACGCTACATGAAGCAGTGCTTTGGCCGCATACCGTTGTAAAATTCTGTCCCCAATGAAAGCGCCTTGCCTCTACACACTGCCCTCCTGACCCCTCCGTTAAACACCACCTTCCTGACGCACAGGCTGACGGCCTCTGTGGCCCAGATGCTTTCAACGGCTGCCACAAGCCTCAGCGCCACCGTTGCCGCCACGTCCCCCTGGGGTCCCGGCGCCGCCCCGGTCATTCCCCCCGACGAGGCGCTCCCGGGAAGCTGCGGGCAGCTGACCGCTGCGGGCGTGCGGCGACAGCTGCTGCTACAGCTCACGGACCCGGGGCTCACAGGCGCCGTGGCGGGGGCCATGGCCGCCATGCACCGGACTGCTGGGGGCTGGGACGGCACGCAGGGAGCGGCAGCTGAGAGGCTCTCACCTGTAAGTACTTGGACCCGCAGGTCCGAGCTGCTATCTGTCATGTTCTACACATTCCAGTACTTTTACCTGGTACTGTACGCGGTATATCATGAGGTGCAGCAGAGCGGAGGTTGGCTTTTGCAGAATAACGAGATCTACCGTTACCCGCCCGACCCACATCAGCCGCCCCCGCCGCCACCATCACAATCACAACCGCAACCCCAGCAAGAGCAGCAGCAGCAGCAGCGCCAGGGACCAAAGGAAGCCTCCAATGGCGCTGCTTCAGGTGCCTCAAGCGGCAACAGCGACGGCCCGAGGGCGGGTCGGGCTGGCGGCAGCACGCTCGATGGCCCGGTCGGCGGTGAGGAACAGCACAGCGGCTGCCCCGAGCCACCCCAGGGTGCTGCCGCTGCCACCCCACGCGGGCAGCTGCTGCTGCCTCCCCTGGTGGACCGCCTGGTGCACGCGCTGGAGGCCGGGGGGCTGCTGGACACACTGTGCCGGCTGCTGTTCACCGCTCCCATGATGGCAACCAGTGCCCAGGGCAGTGGCACCAGCAGCGGCACCAGCAGCGGCACCTCGTTGGAACACCTCAATGTGGGGCAGGTGCTGCGGATGGACGCACTGAACGCCGACTTGCAGGTTGGGGTCTCGGTTGACTTTCAACACAGCAGCTCGGTCCGCTGCCTGGCCGCCTCGCTGCACGGCCTGGTGGAGCTGCTGGCACCAGCGCTGCCCCCGGGCCTGCCCCTGCCCCAGCCCGCCCCGGGGCTCAGCGGCGCCCCCCGCGCCCCGCCCGCCCCCGCCCTGCGCGGTCTGCTGCTGCTGCTGTCCCCGGCCGTGCAGCGGGTGCAGGTGTGCCTGCTGCGGCGCTTCCTGGCCATGCACGGGGACGACGGGGAGGACGCGGAGGAGGGAGACGAAGGCTGCGAATGGGAATGGGGCTGGGGCGCGGGTGCAAGCACGGAAGGGCTTGTCGGAGGTCCCAGGGACAAGGGGGACGGGCGCAGGGCTGGCGGTCCTGTGGGTGACAGCCCCAAGGGGCGGCAGCGGCAGGCAGCTGTGAAGGGGCCACCTGGACCGAAGGCGCAGGCAGGGGCAGGGGCGGGGTCCAGGGATGTTGCGCGCGGGAGCGGCTGGCCGCTTTTGGACGCAGTGTGGAACTCCAAGGACTTTATCAACCCGGTTCACGAGCACTGGCTGCTGCTGGAGCCCCATGCATGGTCTTTGGCCGCGGCTTGCAGGCTACCCCAACTTGCAGCTACTTTGGCTAGCGGTGGCGGTGACGGCAGCGAGGCCAGTAGCAGCAACAGCGGTGGCGTCAGCGACAACGGGGACAGCAAGGGGGGCACAGGTGGTGTGGCGGTGCCGCCGCTCCCGGTGTCGATGCGGCGGCTGAGGCGGGTGCTGCTGGCTGTGCGGAGGGCCGTGCGTGGGCCCGAGGTGAAGGGTTGTGTGCTTGGCTTGACCAGGCGCGCGGCGGTGTGCCCGTGTGAGGTGGCGTACTACGGGGTGTGGGGGATGGTGGGGCGGCTGGGCAGCCCGGGGGGCGGGGAGGAGCTGGCGGTGTGCCTGCCGCGGGCGCTGGAGCTGGTGGGCATTGCGGCGGACGTGGCCAGCTGGCTGGTGGCGGACCGGAGCAGGGAAGCGTGGGGGCTGGAGCGGGAGCAGCAGCAGCAGGAGCAGCAGCAGCAGCAGAAGGGCCCAGGCGGTGCAGGAGAGGCTGGGTCCGGCGGTGGTAACAGCGCGTCCAGTGCTGCACAGATGCTATCACGTGTGCGTTCGGACTGTTACATAGGGAAATTGTTGCTAAGCTATGTGCCGACGTGCGCGGGGGCACTGGCCCGGGGCTGGACCTCTGGCACGCCCGGCTCAGCCTCCAGCCAGGCCGCACTTCTAGGTGAGCAGACCGGTACAGTAGGTGGTGGCGCCGCTGCGTTTGTTGTGCGTGCGCGCAGCATGTGCAGCTTGCACTGGCCGTGCAAGGCCCTTGGCAGCAAGCCCTTCGCTGTGCACCGTTGCACAGCCTCACGTGTGGCTTAAGCCTGCGTGCAAGTACCAGGCCAGAACCGGTAGGTCGCATAGAGCATATCAGGGTGAGCCATATCGCATGAGCCCTTGCTTTCATGCACAACCAATTCCTTCAGGTGGCGTTGCGGCGCTGCCTTCCGCTGCTGCGCACGAGGCCCGTGTGCGGCTGCTGCGGTGCGGCTGGCTGCGCACATGCACGCGGGCGCTGCGACTGGCTGCCAGGGAGCGGACGGAGATCGCGGCGCGCCTGGCGGAGGCGGCGGGGCAGCTGCAGCGGGCTGTAGCGCAGCAGCCACAGGCCCATACGGTTCCAGAGCCGCAGTCCCTGAGGGGCCTATGGGATGAAAGGCTTTTGTGGGAGCTCGCGACTCAGTGCCTCGTGCAGGCCGTGTCGCCTGTGTGGCTCCTGCTCAGCCCCACAGCCGCGGGCGGCAGCTGGCCTAGCCCCGCCGGCGCTGCTGTATCGCTGACCAGCGTGCGTGCGGCTCCAGATACTACGCTGGTAGGCATCAGCAGTGCAGGTGGGGACACGTCCGCTGCTGCCGGCCCCGCTGCCCCCGCTGCCGCCCCCCTCCTGTCCGTGTCCCCCTCCGCCTGCGGGGCGGTGTGCGAGCTGCTGGTCACCGCCGGCAAGGCGGTGCAGGGGGTGGCGGTGGCCGTGCGGCAGCTGCGGGGAGCGGGGCTGCTGGGCCAGCAACAGCAGCACCAGCAGCAGCAGCCGCAATGGCAGCAGCAGGAGCAGCCTGGTCCCAGCGATTCCGCTGGTGGTGCAGCACCCGAGTCCCAAAAGGACAAGGAGCGTGGCGCCGTCGGTGCGGACGCCAGTGTCGGCTGCCACACGCAGCAGCAGGAGCCAGGCACCCATGGCAGGACAGGTTGCAGCGACGCAGTCACCACCACCATCACCACCACTACCACCACTGCCACCACCAACAGCTACAGGGTCCCTCGTGATGCCCCCAACAGGGTATGGCTTCCATACTGTGCGCAGGTTGTGGAGAAGGAGCAGCGCACCTGGGTCAACTGCCTTCGACACATCCTTCAAGACCTGCTACGCCTGGTGCTGACCGGCCACCAGTCCTGGCTGTTGAATGTGCCTGAACCCAGCGCCCCCGAGCTGCGTCCCTTGGACCCTGCGTCGCGCCGGGCAAGCGGTGCCAGCCCAGTGGGGTCGTCGGGCTCGCATGGGCCCGTGGTGGCGTGCGGGCAGGACCAGGCGGCGGCACTGCGCGGGGCTGCAGCGTACCTGATGTGTGTGGTGGGCCGTACGGCGCTGGAGGAGCTGCGCGAGATGGAGGAGTCGTTGGAGCCTCTGCTGGAGTGCGGCTGGGAGCAGCAGGGTGGGCATGGGGCTGCAGGGATGAGGCCGGAGGAGCAGGGGTGCGCGGATGGCGGCGTGCCGTTGCAGGAGCAGGGCACGGTCGAGGGCTGCACGGCGGGGCAGGAACAAGGGCAAGGGGAGAACACAAAACACACGGACAACGGCACGGCTGGAGACACCGGCGAGGGGCCGCCGCCGCAGCCGTTGCAGCAGCCGCACCAGGAGCAGTGGGCACTGCTGCGGGACATCACCTCCAGGCAATACAATCGCGTCGGTGTTCTTCCGTGTTACGTACTGTACCCGCTGTGCGATTGGCTGCCAGGAGGGCGGGACCACGTGGCGTGGCTGCTGCCGCCCCCACGTAGCCTGCAGCGGCTGCTGGTTGGCAGCTGCCAGGTGTTGCTCTGCACCACGCGCGCCGCCGCCAGTCTGCCGCCCTCGCTGGAGCACACCGCCGACGTGAAGAACACCAGTCAGGAGTGCGTCACCTACCTCCTAGGCGCCGTGCTGCGGCTGTCGTGCCACGCGGTGCTGGGCCCGCACGTGCGGCGGTGGCTGGGGAGGCGGCTGGGCGAGCTGGCGGGGGAGGCGGCAGTTGGGGCGGCGGCAGGGGGCGCTGGTGGCATCAGCCTCCAGCCCGTCACTGCTGCAGCCGCAACTGCCAGCAATCAGCTGCAAGGGGTCCCGGGCCCAGAGGGACTGACGCTGGTGCATGCTCTGGCCGAGCTGGTAGGCAGCGTGGACGCATGGCGGCAGGAGGCTGGCGTTGGTGGCAGTGACCTGACCGGGCTGGTGGAGCGACTGGCCCGTGCGGTGTCTGGGGAGCAACGCGCTGCGGAGGCGGAGGAACGAGCTGGAGTGGGCATGAGACTCCTGGCGGAGGCCGGGGATGGCGGTGGGGCCAGCGGAGGCAGCAGGGTAGGGGAGGAGGCGTTCAGGGAGGCTGCTCGGGCCTTGGCCGCCGAGTGGACACGGCTGCTTTTCGGGGCTGAAGCGCTGCCGCCCAGCTTGCGGGCACAGCAAGGAAAGGGGCAGGCGGCGGAGCGACAGGTGGAGCAAGGGCATGCGAGTGGAGGTGTAGGAGGAGAGAGGCAGGAGGGTGTGTATGGAGAGGGCGCCTTGGAGGTGGATGTAGAGGCGCCACGCGTGTGCGGCAACCCGGAATGTGTCAACTTTGAGGGGGATGCGGAGGGGGAGCTGAAGTTCCGGCGGTGCGGGGGCTGCGGGGCGGTGAGGTACTGCGGGGCGGACTGCCAGCGTACGCACTGGCGGGCGGGGCACAGGGAGGAGTGCAAAAAATAGGTCAGAGAGTAGGTGTGCGCTGAGTATGGAGAGCTGGGGACATGCGGACAGGGGTTGGACACGCAAGTCGCCCTGTGACCACCTGCATGAACCCCGGCACCAATCTACAATGTCCCCAGAGGACGTACTGACAACAGGTGCATGGTTGAGGCTAGGTCTTGCTGATTGGTTTGTGATGGTTGACATGTAGACACAGGGTGTCCTTGAAGGCATGACGGCGTGATGACAAGGCAGCTTGTGCTACACCCTGACGGCTGCTGCTGTTGCACTTGGTCGTGAGCTCAGTGCGAGCAGCACCCACGAGGAACGTCCCTGCGCAAGCTGTGGATAGGCTTAGGACGCCTGAAGTCATGTGCTTGACGAATTTCTGCATGTGTCATTGTGATTGGCCCAGGCTAGGGTCGCTGTTTTGGCCGTTGGGGCTGAGCGGCAAGGGTGCTCCAGAACCTGTTTGGCGTGCGAGCGCTGTGCACAAGGGATCTGCCCGATCCCAAAGACAAACTCCATACGCAGTATTACGTCCTATACATCAATTTATTACACGTGTGGCGGTGCAGCTTTGCAGCGGCGGCTGGGAAGACTGGATACGAGTCCCGGTGTCACGGTGCGTCTAGCGGGTGCACCTCACGCAGTGGGTGGGCTGCCATGTGGGTAGCGATGTTTACACTTCGGTGTTGTAGCCTAGGTTTGGTTTGGTTTGGTTTGGTTTTTTACAGGGGACCCCTTCCGGTCGGGGTGTCGTACCACACCCACCACCCCGAGAGGGCAACGAGACAGCCCTCCCAAAGCCCAAAAGCCCGCTACTGCCAAGGCCTAGTCGCGGCCAGGGCATCACACCAAGAAACCCTGCACACAGGCAGTCAGATGGCATCTTCGTGTACTAGTTTATATCTATGGAAATTGGATATGGCATGCTCACACCCCGGCCCTCCTGTGACCCTTGCTACCGCTGCTTGCTACCCAAGCTTGCGACAAGGAGACATGGTGACATGGAGGCGGACACAGCACACCGCCACGGGGTCAAGCAGGGCAGCTCACCCACTCGGCCCCATTTGGGCCCACGCCGGAAGAAGGGCGGTGTAGGAGAGCAGGGTGGAGTGTGCCAGAATGTGGGACTACCGGGCCGAGCCCCTGGTGCAACGCCTGCTATCACAATGGTGCTAAGGCTCAACCGCGGACGCTGCGCCGCCTGAAACAGAGTCATGCGCCCCAGGCACAGGAGCCGGGGGAAGCCCCTTGCATGGCTTGGTCCCAGGCATGCTCTCAGGCAACCGTCCCGGCGGGAAGGGTGTAGTGCACCTTTCCGCATTTCGGTTCGCAGTGGGCACTCGTAAACATTAGCCATGTCTCTTTATGTACGGCATAGTACTACTACTATGTACAGCCTGGAGGGAGACTGGGCCCCGGAAGAGGGGTGCCCCGAGCCCCCGACCACCTACCTGAAAGCAGCACGGCACCCTGGGCTGCCCTGGGTTCCACACCCAGGCGCAGGCGCGCCACGGAAAGCAGCGCCTGGCGTACTGGAGTACGGGAAACATAGTGTAGAATGCCAATTTTGTCGCAGCACGCATGTGACACCAACTTAACGGCGGGCAGTAGGAGCGGTGTCCTGCGTGGGCACTGCACGGCACGCATGACTGCACGGCACGCATTGTGTGATGACCCCCTTGGTCATGACAAAGCAGTCACAGCCCTGCTGCATACTGAGAGTGGCCGCACACGCCACACGTTTACAGTTGACACATGCACGTCATGCGATGACCACTGATATCGCACCGCAGCAGCGGCGGGTCACGCCGAGGGCTGCCTTTGGACAGCTTTGTGACTTTTGGGAGGGCTACCTCGCGTTGACAGAAAACTGTAAGTACATCCAGAGTTTTTCAGGCCTTGCTTGTAGGTTTGAGAATCTCAAAGTTGGTTTGCAGCTCTGGACAAACCGGCCTGACGGCTTATCGTTTGAGTCCACGGCGTATGCGCCGGACTACAAGAGTGCACGGACGTCTGTGCTAGCTGGAGCGCTATGCCTGGACCACGGCATTGCGCCTCTCGCCCAACGGGTGCTGGAGGTGCATACTCGCCGGCTCAGCAGCATCCGGGCGGTGACGAGCGCGGAAGAGCAGTTGCATGCAATCGCATCGTCCAGGTGGGGCAACAGGCACGAGACACAGCAATAACCGCAATGTACCAGAACAGGAGAGCATGGCAGTCTGCGTTTGCAGATAGCGCTACACCCTTGCGTGCAATACCCCGAAGCGCCAACGCGTCGCCGAACGTACATAGCTGCTGCCCTTCTGACCCGTCCGTGAAACCCCTGCTCCTAATCCACAGACTGACGACCTCTGTGGCCCAGATGCTTGCTACGGCTGCCACAAGCCTCAGCGCCACCGTTGCCGCCACGTCCCCCTGGGGTCCTGGCGCCGCCCCGGTCATCCCCCCCGACGAGGCACTCCCGGGAGGCTGCGGGCAGCTGACCGCTGCGGGCGTGCGGCGGCAGCTGCTGCTGCAGCTCATGGACCCGGGGCTAACGGGCGCTGTGGCGGGGGCCATGGCCGCCATGCACCGGGCGGCCGGGGGCTGGGACGGCACGCAGGGAGCGGCAGCTGAGAAGCCCGCGCTCAACAGCACTTGGGTCAGCAGGTCAGAGCTGCTGTACGTCATGTCCGATATGATCCAGTACTTGTATTTTGTCATGTACGCGGTTTACCATGAGGTGCGGCAGATTGGAGGCTGGCTGTTGCGGGTTCACGAGGCCTACCGTTCCCCGCCCGACCCAAATCAGCCGCCCCCGCCGCCACCATCACAACAGCCGCCACAGCCGCAGCAGCAGCAGCAGCAGCGCCAGGGGCCACAGGAGGCGTCCAAAGGGGCTGCGCCAGGCACCTCAAACGGCGCCAGCGACGGCCCGAGGGCGGGTCAGGCGGGCGGCAGCACGCCCTGTACCTGGGTCGGCGGCGAGGAACAGCACAGCGGCTGTCCCGAGCCGCTCCAGGGTGCTGCCGCTGCCACCCCACGCGGGCAGCTGCTGCTGCCTCCCCTGGTGGACCGCCTGGTGCACGCGCTGGAGGCCGGGGGGCTGCTGGACACGCTGTGCCGGCTGCTGTTCACCGCACCCATGAGGAACGGCGTGGCAACCAGTGGGTCGACCGGGGGCAGCAGTGACAGCGGCACGCCTTGCCCATCACAACTCAATGTGGCGCAGGTGCTGCGAATGGACGCACTGGGCGCCGAGTTGCACATGGGTCGCTCATGGGACAGTCAACACAGCAGCTCGGTCCGCTGCCTGGCCGCCTCGCTGCACGGCCTGGTGGAGCTGCTGGCACCAGCGCTGCCCCCGGGCCTGCCCCTGCCCCAGCCCGCCCCGGGGCTCAGCGGCGCCCCCCGCGCCCCGCCCGCCCCCGCCCTGCGCGGTCTGCTGCTGCTGCTGTCCCCGGCCGTGCAGCGGGTGCAGGTGTGCCTGCTGCGGCGCTTCCTGGCCCTGCACGGGGACGAGGCGGAGGACGCGGAGGAGGGGGAAGGAGGCTGCAACTGGGAGTGGGGCTTGGGAGTGGAAGGGCTTGTTCAAGGGCCCGGGGACAAGGGGGACGGGCGCAGGGCTGGCGGAACCGTGGGGGACAGTCAAAAGGGGCGGCAGCGGCAGGCAGCTGTGAAGGGATTTTCGGGGCCGAAGGGGCAGGCAGGAGCAGGGGCGGGGTCCAGGGAGGTTGCGCGCGGGAGCGGCTGGCCCCTGCTGGACGCAGTGTGGAACTCAAGGGGTTCTGTCCACCCGCTCGCGGTGGCCTCGCTGCTGCTGGAGTGTCCGATCTGGACTTGGGCTGCAGCATGCAGGTTACCCCACGCTGCGGCTGCGTCGGCTAGCGGCGGTGCTGGCAGCAGCAGTAGCAGCGGCGGCAGCGGCGGCATCAGCGAAAGCGGAGACAGCGATGGGGGCACAGCTGGCTCGGCGTTGCCGCCGCTCCCGGTGTTGCTACGGCGGCTGAGGCGGGTGCTGCTGGCTGTGCGGAGGGCCGTCCGCAGGCCGGAGCTGGTGGGCGGTGGGCTGGGCCTGACCAAGCGCGGTGTGGTGTGCGCGTGCGAGGTGGCGTACTACGGGGTGTGGGGGGTGGTGGGGCGGTTGGGCAGCCCGGGGGCCGGGGAGGAGCTGGCGTCGTGCCTGCCGCCGGCGCTGGAGCTGGTGGGCATTGCGGCGGACGTGGCCAGCTGGCTGGTGGCGGACCGGAGCAGGCAGGCGGGGGAGCTGGGGCGGGAGCAGCAGCAGGGACAGCAGGATCAGGGGCCAGGAGGTACAGGGGAGGCAGGAGCCGGCGGCGGTAGCGGGGCTGGAAGGGCGTCCAGTGCAGCCCAGGTGTCACTCCTGCAAGGGGATTGTGCCATAGGTAAGGTGCTTTTGGATCCTGCTTCAACGTGCGCGGTGGCGCTGGGCCGGGGCTGGACCTCCGGCGCGCCTAGCTCGGCCTCCAGTCACGGCGCATTCCTAGGTGGGTACTGACAAGCAGCAGGTGGGAGCGTCGTTGCGCTTGTTCAACGCGTGCGTGTAGCATGGTGCAGCTCGCACTTGGCCGTGCAAGCCGTGCAAGGCCCGTGGCCGCAAACATACCCCTGTAAGGACCGTGGCCGCCTTCGCCCGGTACCATATTACAGCTGCGTCCTGTCACGTTAAGGTGTGTAACCCGTTGGCACCGTACCGTTGCGCGTCACGCGGACTTTGAGCCTATATGCAAGTACCGGGCGAGATCTGGTAGAACGTAGATTGTATTAGATGAATGTAGAATGGAGATTGTAGATCCGGTAGGACAGTAGAGCATGCCAGGATGAGCCGTATCGCATGAGCGCTTGCTTTCCTCCGTCCCACCAACCCGTGCAGGCGGCATTGCCGCCTTGCCTCCCGCCGCTGCGCACGAGGCCCGTGAGCGGCTGCTGCGCTGCGGCTGGCTGCACACATGCACACGGGCGCTGCGGCTGGCGGCCAGGGCGCGGGCGGAGGTCGCAGCGGGCCTGGCGGAGGCGGCGGGGCAGCTGCTGCAGCCTGGGGGGCAGCAGCAGCAGCGGGAGCTGCATTCCCTTATTCGCCTGTGCGATGATAGGCAGTGGTGTGAGCGTGCGGCCAAGCGCCTCCTGCAGGCCGTGTCGCCTGTGTGGCTCCTGCTCAGCCCGCCGGAGCCTGGGGCACACAGCCCCACAGCGGCGGGAGGCAGCTTGCCTAGTCCCGGGGCCACCAGCACGAGTGCGGCTCCGAATTCCAGTCCGGCAGGCGCCAGCAGTGCGGGTGTGGACACGTCCGCTGCCGCCCCCGCTGCCCCCGCCGCCGCCTCCCTCCTGTCCGTGTCCCCCTCCGCCTGCGGTGCGGTGTGCGAGCTGCTGGTCAGCGCCAGCAAGGCGGTGCACGGGGCGGCGGTGGCGGTGCGGCAGCTACGGGGGGCGGGGCTGCTGGGCCGGCAACAGCAGCAGCACCAGCACCAGCAATACCAGCCGGGGGCGCAGCTGCAGCAGCGGCAACCTGGTCCCAGCAATTCCGCTGGTGGTACAGCACCTGAGTCCCAAAAGGACAAGGAGCTCGGCGCCTACGGTGCGGGTGCCAGTGCTGGCAGCCACACCCAGCAGCAGGTGCCATGCACCCATGGCGGCCCAGATTGCAGCGGCGCGGGCACCGACACCACCATCGACACCGGCACTCCCACCGACACCACCACCGCGATCGCCACCGCTACCACCACCACTGCCACCGCCACCGGTGACACCATCGCCGCCATCGCGACCGCCTGCAACCACACCGTCCCCCCTGTATCCGACCCCAACTGGGCTTGGCTCGCACACAACGCGCAGGTGCTGGAGGCCGAGCAGCGCCACTGGGTTGACTGTTTCCAAGTCGTCATAGGCACTTTGCTGGTCCTAGTGCTGACCGGCCGGCAGCCCTGGCTGTTAACTGTGCCTGAACCCAGCGCCCCCGAGCTGCGTGACTTGGACCCGGCAGCGCGCCGGGGGTCCACGGGCTCGCATGGGCCCGTGGTGGCGTGCGGGCAGGACCAGGCGGCGGCACTGCGCGGGGCGGCGGCCCACCTGATGTGTGCGGTGGGCCGTACGGCGCTGGAGGAGCTACGCGGGGTGGAGGAGGGGTTGCATCCTCTGCTGGAGTGGGGCTGGAAGGAGCAGGGTGGGCATGGGGTTGGAGCAACGAGGCCGGAGGAGCAGGGGAATGCGGCGATTGGCGGCGTGCCGATGCGAGGGCAGGGTACGGGGCAGGGACAAGGGCAAGGGAACGACACACAACACACGGACAGCGGCACGGCCAGAGAGATTGGGCAGGGACAGCTGCAGCAGCGGCACCAGCACCAGGAGCAGTGGATACTGCTGCGGGACATCACCTCCAGGCTCTTCTACCGTGTTAGCGTATTCCTAGGCTACTTGGTGTGCCCGCTGTGCGATTGGCTGCCAGGAGGGCGGGGCCACGTGGCGTGGCTGCTGCCGCCCCCACGTAGCCTGCAGCGGCTGCTGGTTGGCAGCTGCCAGGTGTTGCTCTGCACCACGCGCGCCGCCGCCAGTCTGCCGCCCTCGCTGGAGCACACCGCCGACGTGAAGAACACCAGTCAGGAGTGCGTCACCTACCTCCTAGGCGCCGTGCTGCGGCTGTCGTGCCACGCGGTGCTGGGCCCGCACGTGCGGCGGTGGCTGGGGAGGCGGCTGGGCGAGCTGGCGGGGGAGGCGGCAGTTGGGGCGGCGGCAGGGGGCGCTGGTGGCATCAGCCTCCAGCCCGTCACTGCTGCAGCCGCAACTGCCAGCAATCAGCTGCAAGGGGTCCCGGGCCCAGAGGGACTGACGCTGGTGCATGCTCTGGCCGAGCTGGTAGGCAGCGTGGACGCATGGCGGCAGGAGGCTGGCGTTGGTGGCAGTGACCTGACCGGGCTGGTGGAGCGACTGGCCCGTGCGGTGTCTGGGGAGCAACGCGCTGCGGAGGCGGAGGAACGAGCTGGAGTGGGCATGAGACTCCTGGCGGAGGCCGGGGATGGCGGTGGGGCCAGCGGAGGCAGCAGGGTAGGGGAGGAGGCGTTCAGGGAGGCTGCTCGGGCCTTGGCCGCCGAGTGGACACGGCTGCTTTTCGGGGCTGAAGCGCTGCCGCCCAGCTTGCGGGCACAGCAAGGAAAGGGGCAGGCGGCGGAGCGACAGGTGGAGCAAGGGCATGCGAGTGGAGGTGTAGGAGGAGAGAGGCAGGAGGGTGTGTATGGAGAGGGCGCCTTGGAGGTGGATGTAGAGGCGCCACGCGTGTGCGGCAACCCGGAATGTGTCAACTTTGAGGGGGATGCGGAGGGGGAGCTGAAGTTCCGGCGGTGCGGGGGCTGCGGGGCGGTGAGGTACTGCGGGGCGGACTGCCAGCGGGCGCACTGGCGCGCGGGGCACAGGGAGGAGTGCAAGCGCTAGGTCATCTGGTGTGTGGTGGAAATGCAGGGCTGAGGTAGTGCGGACAGGGAGGGGTTATGCAACTTGCCGAAACATGGAGGAGTGCGGGGGCGGGGTTACAGGGGGTAGATCCGTTGCATGTAGCAAATAGCAGCTCACTAGGGCCCACTTTGGAAACCATGGAGGGAACGCATGCAGGACACCCGGCAGGGCGGCTAGGGTTTGCGTTGATAATGGAAGCACGGAACTTAGTTCGGTTTTGTTCTAGTTCACAGGCAGAGGGCCCTTGCGGGCCTAGGTAAGGCGACGGCTGGTGGCCGCCTATCGTTAAGGAAGGCAGCAGGGTGTAGCGGTGCGCAGTAGTGGCCATATGTGGCATGTGAAGGAACTTTGTCCTCTGGGCCTCGTGGACTCTCGTGCAATGGCGGCCATGCGTGTTAACGTGTCGCTGCGTCATCATGGCATGGTGCACGGGTGCATCGCGTGCAGACCCCGACTGGCCGTAAACTATTACGGCAACTGTGCAAGACGGTGCGACCGTCGGTTACCGTAAGCAATGAAGAGGAACTGTTCGCCAGGCAGCATGCTATTGTACGACCAGAACAGCAGTGCAAGGATGAAACTCAGGTACGGTATAGTCTGCAGCGTTCCATCCGGCAAATCCTAGTTGCGTTTCCTCGCCCTGCCTCGTGTGCGGTCATCCGGAGAGGACAGCCCAACATGTGGATCCCCTGGGCCCCATGCGGCGTTGCCATGGCGTTGTCTTAGACGCACCGGCAATGCATTGACTGTATCAATTAACGTTACCAAGAGAACATCGTGTTTTCGGCCTAGCTGGTACCCGTGTGCACCGAGCCAGGCCGGGCCCTGGCACGTGGCAGACCGGCTCGCTGGCACGTTGCCATGACCCCTGAACGCAGCACTGTTCCACAAATATAGTACAGACGCACGCGCAATCCGGTTGAAACAAGTTTTGAAAAATGGGCGCCACGCCGATTTCTCTTTCTTGACCAACCACAGGTCCACAGCATAGCACAGCAGTGTGCCGGGCTTGGATGTGTGGGGATTCCAGAGGTTGAATCTCGATGGGGGATCTGGGCGCCCCAGGCTGGGAGGCGCCGGAGCCCGGGTGGGGGACGCAGGAAGGCGTGGAGAACAGGCTGGGTGCGCAGGAAGGCGTGGAGAACAGGCTGGGTGCGCAGGAAGGCGTGGAGAACAGGCTGGGTGCGCAGGAAGGCGTGGGGAACAGGCTGGGTGCGCAGGAAGGCGTGGGGAACAGGCTGCGGCGACAAGGGGACGCGCACCTATGAATTTGGGCAGTACTCTGGGCTTGCGGCCACGCGTGCAGCTGCCGTGAGCTGTCACACCTCAGGTGCCGCTTGTGCGTACTTCTGTTACAACACGCAGAGCAGCGCCTGTGCGATGCCGTTTCAGACTCTGTACAGCCCACATCGCCCACCTTCCCCAATGTGCCCCATGCACCTCCAGTACTCGCTACCCCCTCTCCCTCTCCCATTTCCGCCTGATTCCCTCCGTGATCCGGAATGTACTGCACCAGCTAGGCCAGTGTCCCACTGTTGCTACCCCCCGACCCCCCTCTGACCCCAACCCGCACCTGTTCCTGGCGACTCGGACCCTGATCTACCCCTTAACTCGTGGCCCCGTGCACTGATGGCCTGTGTACTGGTGCCATCGCCTTCACGGCTCTATGCAACCTCGCTCCGGTTGGCATGCCATTGAGTACGCGGTATGAACCCCTGGAGCACCACTCAAATTGTCTCTGCGCAGGTGACAAGGAATAACAACGTGCAGCACATGTAGCTCACCACTCATGGGGCCCGGCATAGGGCACCAGGTCCCCATCTAGCACGCAACAGGACTCCGTACTCCCAGAAACAATTCCCCGACCCCGCACTGCTCCATTCCACTCAGCATCCTGTCCATGGACTGGGCAAGCAACCCCGCGGAATTTAGGAGGGGAGGGACGGTGTTTGCTGGGCTGGCTTGCACCTCAGAAGTCAGTCCACCCGCCTTCCATCCACCCCGAAACCCTATTCCCTGCGCTTTCCCTTCCGCCCGCCACAGTGCGAAGGATAAGACGCGTGGAAGGGGCTCAAGTGGTTCAACTTGAAACACAGCTGGGTGCTCCACCCCACGGCTCCACCAGGGGTCCAACCCACAGCCCTTCTCAGGGCCCCCCTGGCCCTTCTCCGTTCAACCTCCCCCATGGCCAACCCTCCCCGTGCTGCCACGCCTTGCCACCTGACGAGTAGCCCCAAGCAACCACCGCACTTGCAGGTGACCCAAGTGCCCCATATGCCCACGCGGCAAGCCTTGCGCGCGCGCCTCCAGTTTAACTCTAAAAGCTAGAAGGTAATAACATCGTTACACAGTACTGTAACTGCACGTCCAAGCCAGCTGTAATACGACATAACTGTTACGTTCAGTTTGAAGTTTGCGCTGCCAGAATGTCGCAATCTTTGCGGTGCAGCAGCTCGCTTTGCGGTGCGGTGGTACTATAACGGCGTTGTATTGGGGGCTGGTATCGGGGGCTGGTGCAAGAGCCTCCAGGGGCAGCCTCATGCCCATAAACGGAACAGCTTCGCTGTTTGTGGGCTCGCCCAGAAAGAAGTGCCGCTTTAAAAACGATGTGGTTGTAAAAATGTGACGCTGAGCTGGGATGGGTTGAGCGTTGCGATGCTGCAGTTGCAGCGGCCTGTGCACACGTGTCCGTGTCAGTGCAACCGTTCAGCGTTTACGTTCGTGTATGTTATTGTTCGGTATATCGATGTGGGAGTTCATGGTTGGGCAGCGTCTTGGTTGTGAGCGTTGGAGTGTTACCAGCGTCCGATTTCGCTCGCACGGGAGCCAAATTGTGGAGCAGCCACGTCACCGCCCAACGAGGGTTGCACGACGCTGAAGCGGTTCAGTGCTGACGCGCGCGCACGGCGGCACAGCGTTCAGGGAACTGTCGCGTTGGTAGGCCCTGCGCCCCGTGGTGCCGTCATTACTGCATCAGCTTACCACAGGTCACAATGATATGGTACAACAGCGCCCTTGCCACGTCCGTGACTAAAATACTAGTGCACTTCGACGGATTGCACTTGTGGGGAATTCACTGGCCCGTCGGTTGCGGTTGTGTGGCAACAAGACACTCGAAGGAAGGTGAATGCTTCCAGGGCTCCTGCAGCATCGCCACTGCACGTGTCGAAGCATCATACACGTGTTCAGGGTGTTTTTGCTTACCAACGGCCTGCGCTTCGGCACGTGGCAGAACACATATACCAAACTTTCAGCAATTATGTCGTCACCCATTCACCTCTAATTTAGCCCGAGGCAACAACCGGTCAGGACCCCATCTCTATGTTCTCGCCCATGTTGGCTCGCCCATGTTTGTAAAACATGGGCGAGAACATAGAGATGGGGTCTCTTCCGGTTGTTGCCTCGGGCCGAAATGAGAGGTGAAAGGGTGACGACAAAATTGCTGAAATGTTGATATATGTGTCCTGCCACGTGTCGAAGCGCATGCCGTTGGTAAACAAAAACACCCTGAATACATGTATGATGCTTCGACACGTCCAGTGGCGATGCTGCAGGAGTCCTGGAAGTTTGCACCTTCCACGTGCGAGCGGCATCGAACGCTGGAAACACTCCAACGATCACAACCAAGACGCTGCCCAACCACGAGCTCCCACATCAATATACCGAACGATCTTGGTTAGTAGTGACGCTGCTTCTAGACCAGTATTTAACAGTGCGGAGGTT